>QWCF01000117.1_pt1 | contig 35967 bp, 54 predicted proteins | sample 1972521 | NCBI WGS metagenome assembly QWCF01 (sample SAMN09866715, study PRJNA288562) | Human oral metagenome isolate term4_saliva, whole genome shotgun sequencing...
CCTTACATTTATAGTATAAACCTATGGAGATGTGCAATGCAATCCAAAAACCAAGAAATTTTAGAAAATTTTTCGGCTAAATATCCTCGCTCTCCACCACCTCATAGCTCCACACCTCACGCGCCGAAGCCCCGCTACTCGTCTTCTTAATCGCCTGGCTAGACTTATAATTCAGGTCATGCAGACCGATAATAGAGCGGAGCGCCGCGCCTAGCTTTTCGCGCCGGTCGCCGGGTGTATCGTAATCAAACTCAATGTTAAAAGTCGTTGCGTAGCGGTAGCTCGTGAGCTTGATGACCTGTCGAGTCATGCGCATTTTATGCGTCCTTTCCGGTGGTGTTCAGGGTGTCAATGACATTAGCGAGCTGGCTAAAATCATTCTGGATACTCAGGGCGCGGGCGCGTACCTGATACGGGACTTCAAGGCTGGATACAACGCGGTTCAGCTGCTCGATGCCGCCGGTAGCGTCGAAGTCGATACTAACCGGCGCGGCGGGCGACGGGGCATCAACCGGGATAGACAAGATACCCGCGCGCTTAGCCTCTACCGGGTTCATGGCGCCGTGAAAGTCGATTACCACATCTAGCGTTGAGCTAGTGAGAGCATAGAACCACGCGCAAATGTCTCCATATTCCTCGCCCTGATTCCTCAAGAACCACCCCATATCATACGCGCGGGTGAAAACCATTTTTCGCGCCTGCATGGTTCCATTAATCTCAGCTGGAATAGTCGTGTAGGGGGTCTCCAGCTTGCAATTGCGCAAATAGTCACGGTATTTCTGCTCACTCACACCGGCGATCTTGCACGCGGCGACAAGAGACACATAGCTCTTTTCCGTCCTAGAGTCACAATACAGCACGGCGTTAGTCTTGCGTCCGTCGGCAAACTCGACGGTGATACGGTGCATATTAGCGCCGCCCCGTGCGTGCTTAGTGCTGATAATTTTCATGACTTAGTGTTCCTCTCGGTTGGTTCGCGCGGGGCGCGGGTTGGATTCAAAGATAGCAACGATCAGCACACCAACCCACCACGTAGCGAGGGTGAGAATAGAGCTGCCGATGTTCACGCCCGCGCCGGTGATGAGCGCGGCGAGAAAAAAGCCGGTCGGTACGGTTGCGAGCGCGGCGGCGACGATGGTTAGGGGTCGCCCGGTGATGGGGTGTTTCATGTGTCGATCCCTTCGATGGGGGGGGTATTTGGGTCTTGGTTGAGGCGGCGGCGGCGCGCCTGCAAAAACTTACGAACGCCTTCCAAATTGTTTAGGTCGTTCGGCTTCATGCGCTCGGCGCGGCGGGCTAGCCATTTTTCGCGGCGCTTCATGCGTTCGCGGCACCGGTAGCACTTAGGGTCTGGATTATCCATGAGCGAACCGCAAATGTAGCAGTGGGTCGCCGCCCATTCTTTGTTTTTGCGTTTGCGCTCTAGCTCATCCGCTTTTTCTGCCTTTTTGCGTCGGACGCGGGCGCGTTTGAGTTCGCGCTGTTTGCACCGGCGGCAATTGACTAGATCTGGTTTTTCCCAGGGGTTGCCACACTGTGAGCATGTCTCGGTCTTGTAAAACTGATTTGCCATGATGAAGTTTGGGGGTGCCCCGCCCGGTGAGGGGCGGGGCGGGTTGTGTGGTTATTAGGCCGCGTTGTGAATCTTGAGAAGTTCACTGGTTCGCGGGTAAGCCTTGAGGTCTTCCATCTTGACGGCTATGCCTCGCTCGAAGATATCGGCGGTTACTGCGTCGATTACTCGGAACGGGTAGCTACCTGCTGCAACCTCGGTAACGTATTCCTGAATTTCGTAGTACTCCAGCATTGGGGTTCCTTTCGGTTTGGGCTGTATGGCTCTTTGCCTTACATTTACAGTATAAACCTTATGGAGGGTGGAAAGCAAGCCAGAACGGAAAAAATTTCTAAATTTTTTTTCGCGCCTTAGATGCACCGAAACCCCCGGCGATTATTCACCGGGGGTTCACGGGTTAGGGGCTAGAACGGGGTCGCCCCTGAATCGTATCCGCCCCAACCGCTCGAAGCGGTAGCGGCGGCGGCATACCCAGCGGGCGGCGCGGCCTGCGCATATCCACCCTGCATAGGCTGTGTCTACTGCGCCTGTGCGTATCCCTGCTGAACCGGGGCGTTCGCCGCCGGGTAACCTTGAACCGGGTTAGTCTGCACCGGGACGCGCGGGATCACGGCGACACAACGCGCGGTAACGTCCAGGCTGTACCCCTCGCTACCGTCTTCCTTCTGCCAGGTGCGCAATTCCTCATACCCTTCAACCAGCACAGCCGCGCCCTTCTTGAGATGCGGTGTGAGAGCGTCCAGGTTATCCCAGGTGGTTACGCGCTTCCAGGTGGTGTTTACCGTTTCCCATTCACCGTTATCCAACTTTCGGCTAGTAGAATTGGCGACGGTGAAGCTTAGGTACGGAGTACCGCCCTTGGAGGTCTTTAGCTCTGCGTCGGCTCCAAGGTTGCCCTTGAATACGGTGTACGAAGACATGTTCTAATCCTTCTTTGCTTCCAGGATCTTACTGATTTTTTCGTCATCAAAGACAATTACAAGGCGGGCGTTTGAACCGCGTCCCACGGTGGAAAATGTTACGCCGTCCACCTTGCGGTTAATCGCGTTGATTAGGTTTGCCTCGTATTGTGAGCTCTTTTTACCGACTGACTCAGCAAAAAAAGTTTTCCGGTTGATGTTCAGTACGCCGCGTGAATCGGCGTGCAATGCTGCGTATCGCACCATGCGTTCAGCAAGCCATGACCAGCCGCTAGGGATCTTTGAAAAATCGAAATTGCGCACATGGTCTACGTGGTTCGCCTCTAGAGTCATTAGCTTTCCTCCTCCTTCTTCTTTGCTTCCATTTCCATTAGCTTTAGCTTGAGTTCCAGGGCGCGGTTTTCTGCTTCCATGCGTGCGGTCTTTTCGCGCTCTACGTCCAGCGCTAGGGCGGCGCGGGTCTTCATGGCTTCCAGGCGTTCCGGGCGGCATTCCTCGACACTCGAATCAACGAAATTCGCCAGCTCGTGAATAGCGGTTTTACACCACATAGCGGTTTCGTGCTGCACCCAGGGGCTAGACGGTGAGCTAGAGCCGCGTGATGCTTTCTTAGCGGCGGCGATACGGTCGGCACTCACAACCGCATATTGGCTAATTTTTCCGCTCTTCAAGACAGCCCACGCTACGGCGTGCTTGATTTTGCCGCGCTGTCCCTCGGGTGCGGGGGCGATGAGACGCGGCGCGCCGTCCCTCCACTCGTAGCGGTCATTCTCAAAGATTTCTTCATGGTGTACCGTCTCGACGTTGCCCGCGCGGTAAATGAGTTCAAGCTCACCGCGCCAGCCCATGATAACGTTTGCCTGCATCCCTTGTTTAGATGCGAACGGCAACACGTAAACCATGTCTCGGTTTAGCGGCAAACCCAGCGCGGCGACACGGGTTAGCGTGCCAGCAAAGGCTGGAAAATTATTTTTGGCGTACTGCACAAGCTGCGGAGTCTTGCTAATCTCCAGGATTGCGCCCCTAATCCACGCCTCGGAGTCTTCACGCATGAATAGCGGTAGCGCGCCAGTGATAGCGTTCTTGATGGGGTCTACAAAATCGTTCTTGACTTGTAGCGCGGTGCCTGTGAATTGCTGAATTTCAGTGCTCACGGTGTAGGTTCCTTTCGGTGGTGGTGGTGCCGGGCGGCGGTGGGTATTCGGAAGTGCCGCCGCCCGGCGGGTCTATCGGTAAATTTGTGCGGTGCTAGTTCTTGCAGGCGTATGCGTCGCCGTAATTCTCGTTCACCCAGTTCTGGAACAGTGCCTTTAGGGTCTTAGCTGCGCCTTCGTTGCGGGTGATGCGGTCACTCTTGTGGCCGTACATGCCTAGAATATGGGGGCGGTAGGCAACCCAGCCGCCGCCGTAGGTTTCCGGGCACTTCTCGATTACGGCGTGTTCTTCGTCGCCTCGGTCGATAGTGTAGAGGGTGTCGTCAATCTTGTTCAGCTGGAAGCCCTTGTAGCGGTAAGTGGTGCTCATGATTCGTTTTCCTTTCGGTTTGGGTTGTAAGGTTTTGAGGTGTTCCTCTCTGTTTCCCTTACATTTATAGTATAAACCTATGGAGATGTGCAATGCAAGCCAAAAACCAAGAAATTTAGAAAATTTTCCAGCACCGCTACAACCACCCTAGACAATCGTCACCCACGGGCGGGAAAGGCCTTTAGTGGTCTTCCTCTGAGAGCGCCGCGCTACGGTTCGGTTTGCATAGTCCAAGCCCGCGCTCGCGTTGCCCATAACGGCGGTCAATTCATTCTTCACCACAGCCTCAGCACGGGCGGCCAACTTCTTTAGTCGCTTAGCGCGGCGGGTACGGTAGACCAGATAATCACTCAACATGACCGCCTCACCGTTGCACTTGGGGAAATAATACCTAAGCACTTCGTAGGTCGAGAATGCGCCCGGCTCCTCGCGATAATCGGGGGTCTTGCCGGTGCGCACCGCGTCCATAAAATCGGTCGCCGCCGCCGTAAGCTCTGCCACCGCGTACCGGTTCCAGTCCACGCGGTAAGTCGCAAACCTTAGCCCGGCGTGCAGCACGGCAAAAATCACGGTGCGCACGCCGGTGCATTTCATCTGCCAGAGAGCCTGTAGGCGGTAGTGCTCGGGTACCTCATCCGTGCCTTCATCACCCCATTCGGAGGCCGCGCGGGTGGTCTTAATCTCCAACAGCGCGGTGACCTCACCCGTCGCCTTATCGACTAGGATACGGTCGGGGGTCGCCGCAAAATCTGCGTTATCTCGGTCTACCCACCATACGGGGGTGTTGCGCTTCTTGCACTCACGGACTTCTACGCCGGGGTTGTGCAGCTGAAACCAGTCCGCTACCGCCGGTTCCAGCAAATTACCGACTTCCAGCACCGCCGGGTTAATCGGCTCGGATTCGTAGCGGCCTGTCATCTCTGCATGGAGGGCAAATTTAGAAGTCCAGGGCGATTTACACACCACAGATGCCACCTTGGACGCGGTAATCTTCTGCTTCCATTCGTCGGAGCCGGGCGCGGGCGCGGGTACCGCGCGGCGCATGAGAGTGTTAATTTTCACGGGGGGGGTTCTTCTTTCGGTCGAGTCGGAGCGAGTCCACTTCATAGGCTAGGCATACGGCAACGGTGGAGAGTAGCACGTTAAAGATGTTCGCTAGGGTTATCTCATTTGTGAGTATTGCCAGCCAGAATGTGATTAGCTGGAGAGCTGCTACTAGCACGGAAAGCGAGAAGCACGGGTGTCGCATAATGTTTCTCATGCTGTAGTTCCTTTCGGTGGTGGTGCCCCGCCCGGTGAGGGGCGGGGCTTTGGTTTGCCGGTTACCGGCGGGGATTAGTTCTCTTCAAGGGTGATGAGGTGTTCCCAGTGCTTAGCCTCGTGAATCCAGTCACCCAATACGACGCGGGCGAACTTGCGAACCAGGTACGGGGTCGGCTTCACAGGTGCGAGGCAAATAGCATCCTTGTTCATGCTGAACAGGCGGTACACCTTTTCATTGCCGACGGTAACGCCTTCTTCTTCGTAATCGCACTTCCAGATTTCGCGGCAAAACTCGACGGCCTCGTTATCGCCCTGCATACGTTCAAGTTCGTGTACCAGCTCTTCCAGGGTGCCGGTAAACGTCACAACGTCACCGTAAAGGTTGCGCACGCGGTCGGAGGACGGGCGAACGGTGAGGGTGTAGGTCTTGGCCATTTGGGGGCTTCCTTTCGGTTTGGGTTGTAAGGTTTCCGGTGGTTCCTTTGTTTTCCTTACATTTATACTATAAACCTTTGGGGATATCCGACGCAACCCGAAACCTAACCATTCTGTAGTGATTTAAACCACGGCGGCGCGGGTGCGGGCTTGCGTTCACCCGGTACCCGTACCGGTTCCTTGCGAGTAAACCCATTGGCCGCCGCTACCTCATGAGGTAGCGAATCCACAGCGGCGTTATACGCCTCTATAATCTCGTTAATTTTCTCAGCATCTTCACGGTCTGACACGTCCAGCTCGCGCGTGCGCTTGTCGAAAGACTGGCACCGCGCGGTAGCCGCGTTTACCTGCTTCCTCACGCTTTCCCAAGCTTCCACGATATGCCCCGGTTGAAGCTGCTGAACCTGCACGCGGCGGTAGATTTCACGGAAAATCATAGGCGCGAAATTTGGGGGAATATCGGCTAGTAGCATTTCCCATGCGTCGAACTCTTCGATGCCTCGCACAGGTAGACGGGTATCAACCTTAGCCGCTTCCAGGTAGAAGCGCATACATTCAACCTTGTTCACGGCGCACCCCTTAGATGTATCCAGGTTCGATAGCCAGCGGAGCGGCGGGCGCGGTAGCGGGTGCTCCGGTAAGCGCCGGGGCATTATTAACCACGGCGGCGGCCTGTGCCGACTGGATCATTCGCGCGGTCTTCTTCTGCCACGGGGTAGGTTCTACCGGGGCGATGTCGCCCGCCTTGCTCATCCAGCCGCCCGCATTTAGCCAGCTAGCAGGGTACGGAATATAGGTTTTACCCTTGGTTGCGGTAGCGGCGGCAAAGCGGCGGGCGCCTTCGATAATTTCGCGCGGGTCTGCGCCGTTCTTCACAGCCTTTTCAAAGGCGCGGCGTGCCTTGAGTGGTTCCATTTGGCGCGGGTACGCTTGCTTGTAGAACTCGTTGAACGCTTCATCAAGCGCGGCGGTAGTGGTGCTGCGCTTCTTGGTCTTCTTGACCGGGGCGGCGGGGATTAGCTCGGCCTGTACCGGTGCGGGTACGGGTTCGGTCGCCGGGGGTTCGGGTGCCTCTACTGGGGCTTCTGCAAAGTTGATGCGCTTGACATTTACCGACTGTTCCTCAACAGGGATTTCATCTACTACGGTTACGGCGTTATGGTCGCCTGCGTACGGGTTTCCAGTGTCACGGGTTTCAGTCCAGCGGCGGCGGCGGTGGTGCGCACGCATCACGTCAATCTGGAGAGTGTAGACGGTGGAAGTACCAGCACGGGCGGCGCGGGTGATAAAACCCATCTCTTCCAGGTCATTCAAAGCCGCGCGGATCGTCCTTGCGCTGTGCCCTGTCATTTCCTGCAAGGTGCGCAAGGACGGGTAACATGCCGTGGAGTGTGTACCGGTGCAGAAAGCGAGAGCCTTCAACGTTGATAGGCTGGACGGCTTCATCTGCTCGCCGGTGGGGGTGTGGGTAACATAGCCAGCTGCCATAATTGCCGTGATTGACATTTATTTTTCTCCTAAATCTGATTGATTGGTAATAGCTGTATTCGGGGTTTTTGGGTTTATGGCTTCATGATAGCACCGGGGGGGGGTAGCTCGCAATCTCACACGCCGCGCCCCGCGCGGGTCTTCGATTTAGTTTCTTCTATTTATTTAACTTCTATTTATTTAACTTCTATTTCCCCCTGCAAAATGTACCTACCCCCCCCTGCAAAATGTACCTACCCCCCCCCTGCAAAATGTACCTACCCCCCCCTGCAAAATGTACCTAGGTATATTTTGGTAGGGGTGTCTTTTTGGTGTTGGTCACCCCTGTTTTTGGGCACAAAAATACCCCCCTAATCTGTAGACTAGAGGGGCATTTTAACCCAAAGCCGAAAGAAAACAGCGGGAGAAACAAAAATGTTATCACTTGCAATCTTGGCACTAATAATCATAGCACATTTAGGGCACGGCGGGCTATATTGCACTAGTGACCATACTCACAGTGTCTAGCCTTGCGTCCACCCTGCAAGTAGGTTTATGGTATAAATGTCGAAAGGTAAAAGATGCACTACAAAACCTTCATACCCGGCGTACCCGCCCCCCAAGGCTCTAAACGCATTTACGGTAGGCGCGTCGTTGATGATAACCCACGAACTAAGCCGTGGCGCGAAACCATGCGAAAACACCACCTCAAGACCAGCCAGGCACTCGGAGCGCCCCTAATCGTCGGAGCATTCCAAGCCTCGCTACGATTCGTGTTCACGGAGCCGAAAGGCGGCGCGCTCTTCCAAGGCACGCTAGACCCGATTCACGCCGTAAAGCCAGACATTGACAAGCTCACCCGCGCGGTCATGGACTCCTTGACTAGCGGCGACATTATCGAAGATGACGCACGATGCCACCGCCTCGAAGCGGTCAAGGAATACGGCGACACACCCGGCGTACACATCCACCTAACCCAAATTTTCAACAAAAGGAAACGCTAACATGGCACACCTGCACAATGAGACCGTAGACGGTAAGAATATCGTCTTCTACACCGACGATAACGGCATTATCTGGATCCGCGCGTTTACCCTCTTTGCAGCGGCGGGCATCAACACACCCGGAGCAACCCTACGCTCCTACGTCATTTCTCACCCGGGCACCGGACAGAAATTCACCTACCCCGGCGATGCTACCGGCGACGTGAGCATCAAATACACGTCCCCCGCCTGGCACTTCACCTATGCGGAGGCTCTGCATTTCCTCAAGCGCACCCGCGCGCCCGGTCGCATCAAGGCACGTAAGGCGGTAGAAGCCACCGTACAGGCGCTAACCGCCGCGTACCTGGCACCGCCTGCGATTACCCCCGTAGCGGCTCGCAAGCGCAAGGCCGCGCCCGCTAAGGCTAAGCCCGCGCCGGCGCTCACCGCAATTCTCACCGACGCTACCCAGCCGCTCCACGTCCAAAAGAAGGCGCTGTACACCCGCGCCGCCCTGCTCGAACTCGAACAGGAAACCAGCAATGACTAACGACCCGATCAACCCGGCACACTACAGCAAGATTCAGGGGCTAGCCCTCGAAGAGCGCGGCTATGAGTACGGCGGGGCGGTCGCCACTAAGTACCCCGGCTTCACCGCCTCGGAATGGGTAACCACCTATGAGACGGAGACCGGCGAACGGTACCGTGTCATTGCTACAAAGTTCACCGGCGATATGGTAGAGATGCTGTGTCGCACCCGGTACCCCCGCTACAGGGCGGCATACGCGGGCTTCACACCGCACACCTTCGTAGTACGGGCTAACCGGCGGGACTTCACCTAACCAAGGCAAAAAGAAACCCCCTAGCACCAACCACAGGCTAGGGGGTTTCTTCTGTGTCAACACCCGACAGTGTGACCACTCCACCGATATTCTCTCAACATCCCATCACTGGAACAATTTAAGGAACACCGATATTATAGCACGCTTACAGGTCGCCGCGCTCGCTATCGCCGGAAACCGGCGCGTCCTGCTGCTTACCGTCGCCCGGCGCGGGCACATGCACATACGCCATAATCAACGACAGGCCAGCCAGGATAGCGGGCACGATAACCGCCGCCTGCTCCTTGGTCACGATGCCGTAGACAATACCCACGGGGATAAGCGCGGTAACAAAGGCGTAAATAGCCTTGCGCTGAGTCTCATTCATGATTAAACCTCCAAAAATAGAACGAACGTTTTACTGAACCTGTGCCAGGCACTTACCGACTTCTTCGCCGGCGGCCTTAGCCTCTTCCAGCTTCTTCATGAGCTTTTCCCAGGCGGCGCGCTTCTCGTCCACCTGCTCATGAGACAGCGGAGCGGGCGCGTTATCAATGCCCGCTTCAATCTCATTCACGCGGTCGATGAGGTGATCCAACTGATCGTACCAGTGGCCGGGGCACGCGGTGTTGAAATAATCCTTGTGGCCGTGAATATAGAAGCTCTTGCCGTAGAAGGTTTCAATATCTGCAATGACGTGTGCCAGGGTCTCGAAGTCCGCATCAGACATCTCAGGGCGGCACTCAATGCCAATAGAACGAGCGTTCGCGTTCCAATCGCCCGCGTGCCACGCGATATCCTTAATCTCGACCAGCTGCGCACACTTACCAGCTTCCACAACATAATGAGCGCTAGTGCCGGGGCCGTTCTGGAAGAAGCGGCACACGTCATCAAAGCGCTGGCCGTCCACACCCCAGTGATGAATGACGATAGTATCGATATCGTCAATAGTGCGGCTCGCCGCCGTGAAAGACGTGGCGTTCCAGTCGGTAATGTCCACGTAATTACTCATGGTTATTCTCCTTCTTGTTCTGTGCAGAAAATAGAGCGTTCACTCGCTTATTCAAGTCGTGAATTTCCTCTGCATTATGGTTGTGGCGCTCTCGAAAATCCGTGTGCTCTTTCTTGGATTCCCTCACGTCCACCGTGAGGGCGTCTAGTGAGTCTCGGATTTGCTCGACAATCTTTAGCGCCTGTGTTGAATTATCGCGCGCTTCCTGAGAGCTTTTAACCGCAATGTCTAGATCATGGCGTAGGTTCGTGGAATGGGTGTTCTTCACTTCTTCCTTAACCTCGCTCTGCTGATTCGATAGCGCCTCTAGCCGCGCTAGGATAACGGCATCTTGCGCCCGGCGCTCTGCCGCTTCCTTTTTCTTGGTCGCCTGTAGCTCTTTAAGCCACTTAGCACCATAGGCGGCGGCGGTAGCGGTTCCGGCTTGTAGCACCATCCAGAAATTGCTACTAAGTTGTGCCCAAAAATCAGGCGGCATAGGTGTTTCTTTCTGTAGAATGAATATTCTTTTTCATGATACACCCACCCCAAAACAGGGGCTAAGCCGGTTCACCCGGTAGCTCGGTAGGCCAATCCTCGGACGTAATCCACGTCAGAATCGGGAACCGAAGATAAGTGTTTGCTACATCCTGTTTCTGGCCGTTACGGAACCCACGGAAAGACAAGCGGTTGCCGTCCGACGGATCCGACATAATCAGCATACCCGCCGGCTCGCCGTCATCAGTCATCACGGGCGCAACCACCGGGGTTAGCGCACGGAACCCAGGGAGAATGTTAACCGCGAGGCGGGCACGATAACCCAGATCACCGAACGGACTACCATTAGGTGCGCGCGAGGCCGACGGCTTAATAACCGCCGTATTCCAATTACCGCCTCGAACCGTAACAGAAACCAGATTATCGGTACGGCGGAAAAACACGGAACCGCTCGCGAGGTTAGGCGACTCGACGCGCCGCCACCCGGTATCTCGCACAGCTGCGGAACCGCCGCCGCCGCCCGCCGCGCTCGCCACCTTCTGAATGTGCGCAAGAGCGGAGCCGGTGAACTCACCCGCCGCATTCAGGGTCGGAATACGAAAATTAGACATTCCTCTTTGCCTCCAATTCCTTAACCTTTGCTTCCAAAGCTGATAGGCGCTTCTCAAACGGCAACGTGCCACCAATCCACGCCTTCACGCGATTCTCGACCCACTGAGAGGGCGGCTTATCGTAGGGGTTTTCTTCCGGCTCATCCTCGCTACCGCCTCCAACCTTAAATGTGCGGTCGGTAACGTAAAGATGCCCGATACCCAGGCTATCCGCTTTAGCGAACACCGCATCAATATTCTCAGGGGTCGCCCCGTGAATCACATGCCAGAAACGCCACGACGGGAAACCCTTATAATGCTCGGGGTGAATCCACTGAGTGCCAGGGTCTAGATATTTCGCCGCGTTCGATTCATAGGACAGAACCACATCACACGCTGCCATCATAGAAGCCGGTGTATTAGAACCAGGGTTGATAATAATCAAACAATCATTACCAAGTTCGCGCTTTAGCCGGTTATAAAGACGCACATAAGCTTCAATGATTTTATCCTGTAGACTCATTTCAATCCACGGGTTAGTTTCGTCAAGAAAAATATTAACCGGAATATTCGGATAATCATTCTTAACCGCCCGCGCGGATTCGATAATAAAATCTTCAGTAAAAGGCATAATAGCCGACAAATCAACGTTTAGATTCGTCGCGATCTTATCCCGATAAGACACCGGCATACCCTCGAACATAGCGCCGTGTCGCGTCTTGATATAGAACGACACGCGGCGGGCACCCGCGCTAAGAGCCATAGACCCCTGCGTAGCAAAATCAACATCCGGGCGCTTAGAAAGCCAATCACCACTAGACCTATTCAAAATGACAATACCTAGGGTATTGCCAAATTCAAGGAATTTAGCCCACTTAGAATTAGCGCCATTATAAAAGTCCGGCCATGCATAAGTGACCGGGGAATAATAATGCTCACCCGGTTTAAAACCGAAGTTCTTTTCTCGCGTCTCAAACCGTGCCGTCTGCCTAGCTACCTCTGCCTCAACGCCCGCGCGGGTAACTAGCTCATACTTAGCCACCCACTACACCACCCGCCGGGCTAGGCGTTTCAATCTCCAGAATAGCGCCATTCTCCTTGAGCGTGAACGTGGGTACCGGCTGTAGCGCACCCTCCAACGCGGGATTAACCCAGATAGTCGGTACGCCGTGCATAGTAGCGGGCGGGCGGGTAGTGCTGCGCACAATAGCCACGCCTAGAGCCTTAGCGACTGTCTCAGTGGTGACACCACCACCGGCGGCGGCGGTAATCATCTCCTGAATTTCCGCCTTGAGTGCGGACGGGGCGCGCCCGTCCTCCAGCAAACCACGAATTTCAGCCTGTGCCATGATCTAGCCTTCCTTTCCAATCACCCACGAACCATCAGAGCCAGCGGCCACAGATAGGCCGCGCGCCTCGTATCGACCATCACCGACAGCGACGATAGACGCGCCCGCCGGTACCTCAAGAGTCCACAAACCATCATTCGATGAGATGACACGGACACCGCCGCTCGGGTCTTCCACCATCTCGCCGGTAGCGCCTGCCCTAATCTCGAACTCGAACGCGCGGGCTGGAATACCCGCGCCGGTCACCGGATCATACAGGCGCGGGGTTGCCGTGTATCGCGCCGGGTGCGTAGGGTCGGAGACAAGAAGCTTCACGCCGGGGGTATCGGATGCGTAAGCCTTCTCGGAACCGTAGAGCTGCCCATCTTCACGGACATAGCCGATAACCGGCGCGGGGCTGTGAATGATTCCGCTATCGGTCACCCAATCAGACGGTACAAATTCCACGGTACCTACGGGCGTGTGCCCATCCTGAAATGTTGCGAACTTAGCCACAACGCGGCCATAACTCAACGCCATTTATGCCCCCTTTACGGTTTCCTGATTGACGTCAATAATAACGCTCTTACCCATACTACCCGCCTTGAGAGCGGCGGGCTGTGCAATAGCGGCATTACCCCTAGCGATAATGTCATGTCCCCATGACTCGAAGAAATAGCCGTACTTTGCGCCGGTCTTCTCACCGTATTCGGACTGTGCGATGTTGCCGGTCATGACTAGACCCCATGCCCAGTTTGCGACGAAAAAATCAGCTGCGCTATTGGGTGCCTTACCGGACGTATCCCACCATGAGCTAGAGGCGGCGCGGCAACCGACAATCTGATTAGCGGTACCAACCAGGGCGAAGCCGTGGCCGCCGTTTTCCTGTGCTGTACAGCCGGTGAAGATGTTGCGCCCGCCGTGGATATAGAAGCCCGCGCCGTTCTTGATCGGGGCGTGCGGGTGCTCTGCATTGGTGCCCTTGGTATCCCAGATGGAACCCTTAGCGCCCTCTACGCCGCTACTGCTACGGCGGTTGTACCAGGACTTGCACGCGGTAAACGTGGTGTTCGTGGTGTAGCACTCGATGCCTGCGAATCCCTCGCCGCTAATATTCGCGCCGCTAACGTCCACAGCATCTAGGATATTGTCGCCCGCGCCGGTCTCGCGCTTGCCGTCCACCTTCGCGCGCGGGTGCTCCAGCGACTTACCGACGCATACACCAAATTCACGGGTACGGCGAACGCGAACATTGCGCACCTGGCACGCTTGGTCATCCAGACCAAACAGAGCGATACCATAGGCCATGTCCCAGATAATCACATTCTCGATGCGGTGCGCCCCGTCCGGTTCGTGCGGATTCACACCTAGTTCGGTGTGAAATACGATACCACCGACATTAGCGGGAATGTTGCTAGTGTGCTCACGGAGCGGATACTCTGCCTTGATGAAAAGGTCGCTAACACCCATGAGGATATTGCCGGTGCCACGGCGCGGCTCGTCATAATTGCCAGCATGAATAACGGCGGTCTTCACTGGAACCGGCACGGCGGTATCCACAAACAGAGTGGTGGACTCTCGACCCGCGCCCTGCAAATGCACCGAACCCGACAGCTCGATAAAGGGATAGGACACCTTATAAGCGCCAGCCGGTAGATGCACGGTACCGCCGCCGCGCTCTGCCGCCTGCTGGATAGCACGGTTAATCGCCGCCGTAGAATCCACCGAACCCGTAGGGTCTGCGTTAAATTCAGTCACCGCGTTCAGGGACGCGCTACGGTTTTCCACCGTAGCGGTCACCCCGCGCGCCTGCGCCTGAGCAACATAGTCGGCGAACGCGGTAGCGTCCAGCTTAGACGCGGCGGCGGTAGCGGCGGCCTCTGCTGCTACGCGCTCGACGTGCTTTAGCGCGTCGCCCTCCAACTCGTTATTTTCATCCAACGTCACTAGGACAATATCGCCATATCGTGCCATGCTATGCGATCACTCCTCGCTCTAGGTCTTGCTCATTTACTCGGATAGCCCCGGCGGGCGGAGCGGCGGGCGGCGCGATCAAATCCGCAAGGGTAGAATCACCCTTCACCGTGATTAGTACGTCCCGAATCTTTCCCACCTGCCCGCTATCCGCATTGTCAATCTTGAACCGCGCCGTGTACTGCCCGGGGGGTAGGTCAATCGAGAAGAAGCCTGTAGAGTCTAGCGGTGCCTCGAAGTCACCAACCAAAATGTTTACGCGGTCGCCGCGCGCTCCTAGAACCACGTCTGCCAGCGGGGAAAAGATAACGCGCCCCCGGTAGGGCTTGCCGCTCGGCGTGCTGAAACGCGCCGTAATTTTAGCCATACTCAATCACTACCAATCAATGATATTTGACTTGTCCGCAACCCAGCTAACCGCCGGGATATGCAGCTCACCGCCGCGTTCAAACGGAATAGGCGTGCTATTGTTCGCGCGCACGTGAATCTCACCCGTGCGGAACTGAATACGGCAAATGAGCGGGAAAACGCCCGATGCCCTGGTGTTCCAGAACGCGGGGAAAATCGTTTCACGGTAGGTTTTGGTTCGGAGCGGTTCAGGAATGAGCACACCCAGATTAGACATTTCCCAGCCCACGGTGTAATCGAACGCTTCACGGCGTAGAATACCGGAAAATTGGCAATAGAAGCCTTCGGTAATCGGGGTAGTAATAATGCCTACGTTGTTCGGGGAAATAGGTGCCAGAGACCAGCCAGGCATACCCAGAACCGGGGTCTGACGCGCGCCCATGACACGCGCCCACACCTCACTAGACCCGTTCGTTGCGGAGCGGCGATAAAGCGAACGTTCGCTATTGATGTAAGCCATAGTGCCGAACGGCTGAGTCTTAGGCTCGGGTAGCGCGGTCACCTCCTGCGCCGTGAGCGTAGGGGCAATATGCGGCTTCTTCATCTTCACCGTTGCCTGTGAAAGAAGCTCATTAGGACGGCGCGTAATCTCAGCAAAAATAAGGTACTTCTTGCCGCCGCTGTAGATAATCGGAGCCTTAAAAAGCTCCAACTTAAGCGGCTCGGTGCCCTGCCGGAGCGGGTCTAGCACCAAAGCCAAAATGTAGGTGGTGGTGGTGGTGACCGGCGGGCACGGAAGCGACACGCGGCCATAAATGCGGTGATAATATCCGCCCACGGTAGCGTGCGCAAAGCCCGTCTGAGAGGGCGGCTCCACCGACACCGTGTTAGATGCGTTATCGAGAGTCACGCGGTAATCGCCGGTACCCTCGTCAATCGTTCCGTTACCGAACGCGGTAGTGACACTCGACCACTGTTCACCCGTTAGTGGTTTATTGACTACGGGGAATGACTCTTCAACGTTCGTTACGTTAGTAAACTGCCGTTCGCCTGCCATATTTTCGCCCTCCTTTTAGACGGTTGCCAGCTGCGCAATTTCACGGCGCAACCGCTCGATTCGTTCCTGTGAGAGCGTCAAATCCAACGCGCCGGCGGTTAGCTCGACGGTACGCGTATTCTCGCTCCATATAATTTTAGCCTCTACGACGCGCGAATCATAAGGCGTGACATTTGGTGCTACGTCAAGCGTGATAGTGTCCCCAACATCAAACGCTACACCAAATTTTCGGGTGTCCGATTCCTGTACGGTCACCTTCATGATGCGCTCTGAGATGCCCTTATCCAGCTCCTCGTTAGCGGTCTTCTCTAGCGCGCCCGCGTCGTCGGTATCTCGCCGGTCTTTAAAAATCTCGATGCGTCGCCGCCACGAATCCAGACGCTGCCTAGCGTCTAGCCGCCTGTCCACGCCTTCACCCTGTCCACCGACAATAACGGCGGTAACCGACGGGGCGCGGTCGGTCATTTCCCAGCCGATAACCTCACCGGACACCCAGGAAAGACGGACACGGCGGGATAGGTTACGCGTCGGGATCGTGTCGAAGACCAGGCCGCCCGGCGAAAACTGAACGTTCATTCGCAAACCGCCGGCGGTCGCCAATGGCTCCACCACATCAAGAAGATTCTTTAGCCGTGTATCCACGGAGGCATCACCGCCGCGCCCATGAGACGGCGCAACCCCAAACCCAGGCACCCGGCGGGACTCCAGCGCCTCGGAACCCAGGTTCTTAATGACCAGGTTCTTAATGACCGTCTCGCACGCGCCGCGTTCCTGCCAGCGGGCGGCCTGCTGCTGAGTTTCCTCATGCGCTGGGTCGGGATAGGTAAGGCGGTCACCCAGGAACGCCAATTCAGATGTACACGTGACTTCCACCTCTAGGTTATTGTCCTTCGCCGTGCGCAAAAATTGTGTAATTACACCGGACACCTTAAAATCGCCGTCCTGCACGACAAGCCCCCAACCCTCGCGTAGACGGGTCGCCTGCTGTGCCGACTCTGACAACACGTTCACAATGAATGTATCGGGACGGTTGAGACGGCGCATCATCTCGATCTTGGACGCGATGAGGAACCCGCGCGGGCGGTAATTCTCATCCCTCATCAAAACCTGAACGGACATTCGGTTTAGATTCCCTTCACGTAGCGGGGCTTATAAATCAAGGCGATTTCTGAACGCTCGTCCATACCGGAACCCGTAACCTTGATAGTGTGTCGCCCGGTGCCTAGCCGGAACAGTGTAGAATCCGTGGTTACCCTATCCCAGAGCGCACCCGAACGGTCATTCTGTGAATAGATATCGAAAACCGTAGTGTCAATGGTGATAATCTCGCCCGGGGCAATGCTGCCAGTGATACTAAACGATTCGCCGGTCTCAACGTTCGTAACTCGCACGTCGGTTACCGCGCCGGTAATCTGCCAGATCGGGGCCGAATCCACGTCGCCGCTAATCGTAATCTCACGGGAGCCGTTCACCACGGACGGCGACAGAATCACGGGGAAAAATTTGTGTGTCTTCACCATTTCGCCGCCGCTAATAAACGGCTTGTGACTGCCCCTGACGTTCCAGCTGATCATTTGGTCAGATTCCCAAAAATACGGATCATGAGCGATTAGAGTCAAGCCTACCTTGTAGTACCAGCCCCTAAAGTCTTCACCGAATTTACCGCCTAGACCGCTCTTATACACCACGTTAATAAACCGGGGTGCCTGCCCCGGGCGGCGAACCTCCAGCACGGAGGATTCACCAACCCGGGGATTCATGGCCGCTACCAGCGCATCCCAATTAGCCAGACATTCCGCCTGGCTTTCACCCCAAATCATCAGAGGGATAAACAGCTCACGCTCTTTCAAATGAAGCGAACGCACATAGCTGCCGCCGCCGTCATTCCGCTGTACCGTTTTCCAGTCAGGCTCGGGGATACCGAAGCCGTCTAGACCCTCAAGCGCCGTAAACGCCGTGGTCGCAACTGAGGAAAAATTGAAAACTTCACCGTTCAGGCCGCCCGCGTGCAAATACAGCGTAGGCGCGGGTTTGCTCATATCAGGCACTCAACAACTCCTCTCGACGCTTCCGCTTCATAATCTCCTCTGCCACGTCCACGGCATCCAGCCCGTAGACGTTACCGATAGTGATACCGCTATTGGTGGTGCTCGACGCGGTGTTATTCGCAATAGAATACATGGTCTTCCACTGCGAATCAGTGAGCACATAATCCGGGGTCGCCCGGCGATGGTCAATCACCTGTACACCCTTATTTATCTTACCGCCTCGGTCATAAAGAGAAGGAACAATCGCGTTTTTAAACGCGGTGCTTCCATTCACCAAACCACCGGAAGCGTAGCCGTGGCCATGACCGATAACACCCAGCTGCCCACCGACACCATAGCGTGCCGATGCGTAGCGCATACCCGCTACCAGGTTAGCCAGCGGGTCTAGTCGATTATTAGGCAACGACGGGTCACGGAACGCGGCGAACGTCGCGCCGATGACCTGAACTAGACCCATTGCCAAATCGCCGGTAATAGTGTTAATGTCCACATACCCGGACTGCGTAACGTTCGGGTCGCCATTAGATTCACTCTGAATCTGGCTAAGCCACGCATTGACATAAGCGTCGGTAGCGGGTAGACCAGCGATGCCCAGCGCCTGGACAACCGTGTCACGCCAGCGCATGACACCGCCGCCGGACGGCGCTACAGCGTGCGCACTCGCCGCGTCACGTCCCTGTTCGTCCTTGCCCTTGAGCTTTTCCACGACCCAATTTTTAGCGCCGTCTAGGATAGCGTCGCCGCCGCCCTTCATCACATCACCGGCATAACCGGGGAAAAGACCGGCAATGCCAGCAATAAGGTTCTTAGCCGGGGTGATAGCCACGTCCAGCACCTTACCCGCCGCCGTTCCTGCAAGCTCACGAACCGCGTTCACGCCCGCGTTCACCACGTTTACGCCCGTGTTGATAGCGTCGGAAATTATGCCGCCGATATCGAAGCCGGGCACCGACGAATCACGCACCCCGAACGGCGCGGCGAACGACTCACCGACACGCGGGGCACCAGCACCAACCAGAGCCGCCGCCGGTAGTTCACCGGTGCGGTTCAGGTGATCCAGAACGCCGGGGTTCTCGCGCTCGAAACGCTGCCGTGCCTCTTTCCTGATAACGAACTCGTCACGGTGGACAATACCGGCGGGTTCATATTTTCCGCCCTTGCCGGTGTAGCCACCGGTTGCCCAACCTGACAAATTAATTTCGGGAATTTTGCCAATATTGAACGTTCCAGCCAGATTATTAAAGTTGCGGATAAATCCGTCATTAACGACGGTCTGCAAAACCCACTTAACCGGCTGCTTCACAACATCAACAATGCCATTCCAGAAACGACCGATAGCGTCCACAGCATTACGGAACGCATCCGGGATAGTACGAGTAACGAAATTCGTTAGTGCGTCAAAAACGGGCTTAATACCGTTTTCCCACACGCCACGAATAACCGACTGAATACCGTCCCAAACCGGGCGTACCACATTATCAAGCAACCAGCGGAAAGCCGACGAAATAGCGTCGATAGTCGCCTTGATAGCGGGGAAAATAACGCCGTTGAAATAGTCGGTAAACGCCTTGATGACATTCTGAATAGAATCCCAGACGGGCTTAACAACATTCTCGTACAGCCAGCGGAATACGGAGCCGATAGCGTCGGTAACCGACTTAATAAGGGGCTGCACAACGCCGCTGTACCACTGCACGACAATATCAATACCGCGGCGAATGTTTTCCCACACCGGACTAACAACGTTATTCCACAGCCAGTTAAAAATGCCGCCAATAATATTAGATGCGGTCTGGAATAGCGGCGCTACGGTGTTATTGAACCACTGAACCACGCCGTCAATAATGCCCTTAATTCCGTTCCAGACGGGGGTTACGACGTTATCGCGGAGCCAGTTAAAGATATTACCCAGAATATCAATAACGGTTTTCACGGCGGGCACAAGCGTGTTATTAAACCAGTCCAGGAAACCGGAAATAATATCCTTAATTCCATTCCAGACAGGAATAATAATATTCTCGTACAGCCACTTGAAAATAGGCGCTAGAACATTCTCAACGACAGCCTTTAGCCCGTCGAAAATGGTAAGAATAACCGCAATAACGACCGCAATAACGGTCTTAATAGCCGTCCAAACCGGCTGAACAACGTTATTGTACAGCCACTCAAAGACGGCACCGACAGCCTTAACGCCCGCGTCGAACGCCGGAACAAATGAGGTGTTCCACCATTCAACAACGCCGTTAATTGCGTTCTTAATACCGTCGAAAACAGGGTTTACGACATTATCACGGAGCCATTCAAAAACAGCACCAACAATTTTTACACCTTCATTGAAAGCGGGCACAAAAGAGGTATTCCACCAATCAATTACGCCCTTAATTGCCTCGACAATCCATTCAAAGACTGGCTTAACAACATTCTCGTACAGCCATACGAAAATATCACCGACAGCCTTTAGCGCACCGTCTACAAAATCCTTAAACCACCCGATTTTGTTATACGCGAGGACAAGGCCGCCGATAATCAAACCCACAACGACCAAAATAACGTTAGTCTTGCTAAACGCCGCCGAAGCCTTATTCAGCGCCTCCTGTGCAGCCTTAACCAGTAGAACCGTTTTCTGATAAGTACTCCACGCGGTAAAGACCGCCGTAATACCAGCGGCAAACGGTGCCCACAAACCCACATTTTCGATAAGCCACTTACCGATATCGCGAATTGCGCCGCCGATTTGGTTAAAAACGCTTACCGGTTCGCCGTAATCCTGAAAACCATAAATGCCCTTGAAAAAGTCAATAAATGCCTTACCGACGGTATCCAGCACAGGCATAACATGGTCACGGAATACGGGGATAATTCCGTTCTGGAAAACTGATTTAATGGTTTCCCAGAGGTTACGCGCGACAAATGCCGCCGCCTCCATAAATCCAGGAAAACCGGCGCTTGTGATGTCACCATTAAATTCATCCCAGGCCGCGCCAAATGCAGTAAAACCGCGTCCCACTTCCTCCAGCACGGGGCTAAGAGCCTTACCGAAGACGTCCATGATCTTAACGACGACCGGAAGAATGGCACCACCGATTTTGGTACTCATATCCTCCAGGCGGGCGTTAGCCACCTGCATTTTATGTGCGAATGTGTCGGATTCTTTCGCGAAATTGCCTTGAGCGTCCTTAGACTGCTCGAAAAGCAACGCCTGTGTGATGAGCTGCTTCTGCTGAGTAGTGAACGCCCCGCCGGTCTTCTGGATACCCATTTCTAGACCCTTAGCGGTCAAGGCGGCATCATTTAGCGAGATGCCGTAGCGCTCGATGGGGTCCATTTCACCACGAAGAGCCGACGAAATAGCGTCGATAGCGTCCTTAGTCGTGCCACCGTACAAGGACGCCAAATCAGCACCCAGACCGATAAGGCTGTTCGTCTTGTCGCCTAGCTCATCAATGCTTGTACCGCCGTTCTTCAGGGAGGCACCCAGCACCGAAGCAAGTTCATTATAGGCGTTCTCAGAGATGCCCACCGTATCGGACGCGGCGGTCGCGTACGCGTGCATCTTGTCCGCGCTGTTCTTAAAGACGGCATCAACCGCACCTACAGACTGTTCCAGATCGCCCGCCTTAAACAAGGCATCCTTACCCGCGTTGAAGATGCCTACGCCTGCAAGCAAGCCACCGGCGGCGGCAAGCGTACCAGTGAACGCGCTCTTAAACTTGCCGCTGCTCTCACGCCCGGCGTGCTCTGCCTGTGCGGTCACGCCGCTAAACGCCGCCTGCATCTCCTTGTCTACGGTGCCACGTAGACCGCTAAACGATTTTGCGAACGCGTTACGGAACCCGGCGAAACGACCGGTTGCCTTCTCGGTCGCACCACCAAGCGCGCCGGTCGCCGCCTCTGCTTCCTTGAGGTTTGCCTTAGCCGCCTGCAAAGCCTGAGCGTGCGCCGTAGTCTGAGAGACAGCGGAACGCGAAATAGAGGTGTACTTTTCACGGGCGCTAACAAGGCGCTGTTCTGCGCCAATCTGCCCGCTCGTTGCAGTCGAGACACTAGCACGCGCGCTATGCACCGCCGCCTCAGCACGCGCGATAGCATCAGCACTACCGCCGTTAGCACGGAGCGCACTAAGACGGCTTTCAGCTGCACCCAGGCGGGCATTAGCCGCCTCGGTCTTAGACATGGCCGCGCTAACGCTTTCCTGCGCTTGCTTGATGGTGGACGCGGCGGCGGCACGCTTGCGCGCCATAACATCCGCACTCTGTGCTAGGGCACGGTCTGCGCTCTCGACCTTAGCGCGTAGACCATCAACGTCGATGTTCTTTGTCTGCTCGAACCCCTTAGCCATGCCGTCGCCAATCTCACGACCGGCGCGGGTACCAATCTGCCCCGCGTTAGCTAGGGCTTTAGAAACCTGCTTTGAGAGGGTGGAAGTCTCCACCGCAAGAGTCACATAGTTTGTGGCTAGTTCAATTGCCGCCAAGACTTCCACCCTCCATAGATGAAATACGCTATTTAATTCTCGGAATTAAAAAGCTTTTCGTATTCGCTAATAGTCATTACGTCGCCCGTAATGATTTCTTCATTCTTATTATTGTCGCCCGGGCGGGGGCGGGGCTTGAATTTCTCCATTTCCCGTTTATCCCCGGTTCGCTGTGCATTAGCCGCGTGCAAGAGGTCAAAAATATTAACCAGCTCGTTATAATACGGCAAACCCCAAACCCAATCTTTCGGATCTTGCGCAATATGCAGAGGGGAGCCAGGAGGCGCGGTTTTAATCGCCGCGTGAATATTAGCCCAATTGCTTTTACCCGTGCGTTTCCCGTCCCAATTCAAACCCAGCTCTAGAAGCCGGGCGCGTACCTCGTCTTCATGCTCGGAGAAAGAATTAAGACAGGCTATTACTTTCCCAGTTCGCCGCTATTCCATTCCTCGAAGAAAGTTTCAATCTCCTCAGAATCCAGCGACTTAATAGCGTCAATATCCTCAGTCGGTACGCCTACTTCTTCAAGCCAGCGGTAAAGCGCGTTAAAATCGCCGGCGCGCAAATCGAGTGCGTAAGTCTGCGGGATCTGTCGCATAGAGGGGAGCTTAAACTCACCCTCGAAGATGGAAGATTCAAAAGTATAATAGGTGTACTTCTTTTCGTACTTGCGTACGCGCTTCTTAGCCTTTGCCGCGTTACGTGCTGCGCGAGAAGCGGCGGGGTTCTTAGTGGTTGCCATGTTCGATTTTCTCCAATCTGTAGTGTCTGATTTTCAAAAAGGGGTATCCCGCGCCCGCCCCGAAAATCAGAACAAAAAAGGGCGGGCGGGGGAAACAAAGAGGCTATTAGCCTAGGCCAGAACCGGCGGCAACAGGACTAGCCGGGGTAGTCTCCACGTACTCGTAGTAGCACACGCCGTCCTTGTCTGCCAGCGCTTCAATGGTGACTTCAAAGCCGGTAATCTCCTTGTGAGAGAGGTTCACGTCACCGGAAACGGTAATCTGTCCCTTGGGAATTACGTAGCGCTTGCGGCCACCGTTAGAAGCATCCTTAGTCTCGATAATATAGACCTTTTCCGGTGCAATATCTGCGGCGTGCTTAATTGCGATAAAACCGGACTTCTGAGTTACCAGGCTATCGCCAAAAACATTCTTCAGAACGTCTACGTCAAGGGTAGAAACAAGGGTGCCGGTAATGGTTGCCGAATAGTCAGAACGGATAGTGCGGATAGTAACGCCGCCCCAAACCTTAATCTTATCGTCCGATGCGTCATGAGAAAGCTTGAGACCGTCCTCATTAACATAACCCAGCTCCTTAAAAGCCGCGTTCAGAACATAGGTAGGATCAGTAGGGGTAATGGTACCCAGAGGGGCAACCTTAATACCGCCGGTAACGCTAATCGGCTTTGCAACATAGGTAGCATCAAGAGCCATATTTAATCTCCAAATCTTTAAGCACTAAATGTTATTAGCGCTAATTTTATTCTCGGATTTTACCGCAATTGTAGCGGTAAAAGTATATGCCGGTACGCGGGGCGAATCGGACGGATTATAGGCGGGCGAGTCGATATTATGCGGGTCAAAAATAACCGGTGCGTTAGTGAAAACCCAGAGACAAAAAAGCTCATGAATTTTTTCCGCTAAATCATATGCGCCCCCCGGTTCAGGGTGCCTAACGTCCACGGTTACGCGGCCATGTCGGAGGTTCAGCTCTTGCCGGTTGCCGCCGCCGTCTCGAATCAGCACTAGCGGGGTAGACCCGTCCCAGCCGGGCGGCTCCTCATCACGTGCGATAGTCGCGCTAAGATTCAGAGATGAAAAATAGCGGTAGCACGCGGTCACCGGCGAATCGACACGCCAAATTTTAGCGCCCAGCATCAATAGCCCTCATGAGTGAATTGTGTTTGCGGTTATGTGCTGCCGCGCGCCCGGTCGCCATGACAGACACAGCGCCGCGCGGGTCTTCCAGCTCCAAAACCGTCACCTTGTAGCCCATTGCTTCACCGCCGGCGGCGGCGGCAATACGCCGCGCCCGCTTCTCAAGGTCACGGATAACCGCCGGGTGCTTACGGAGCGCCTTTAGCGCCTTCTCATTGAAAACAAGCTTGTCGCGTGTCATGCTTCTACCCGCCTAACCTTACATTCCGTGTGGAAGACCGCCCCGGTGAAAATGTTCTTGATAGGCGGTGCCACACCGATAACCTCAAAGAATGAACCTTCTATTTCCACCCGGTCACGGGCGCTAACCCGCGTGCCAGGCTCCAAATAGAGCACATGCTCTAGAACGTCCGGTGTTCCAGCCTTGCCAGCCGGTGACTCCTCGGACACGTTCGGAGCGTCCATAAACGCCGTGATGTTTTCGCGTGTCTCGGTCACCGTCTGGAAGCCGCGCGCGTCCTTACCGGAACGGCGGCGAATCAACACCGCCGGGGTAGAATACCTAGCCAGCGAGAGCATTAAACCACCTGATCCAGTCGATACGGAGCGAGCGCCGCGCGCTCAGTCTGCAAGAGATAGCCGCCGGTGCTTTCGCCGTCCTTAGAGCCGTAGCTCACGTACTGAGTACCCGCGCGCTGTGAAACCACGTTGCCCGCGTCCATCTCCAAGCGCTGCCTAATGCTCTTGATAACAGACTGCACGGCGGGCACGTAATCCCAGCCATGCCGCGCGGTCACAACCACAGCGCCCGGCTTCTTAGGGGTAACCATGCCGGGCGGGAGCTGTACCCAACCATCCGTTGAAAACGAATAGTCGTTCACGGGCACGCCGTCCAGCGTAACCGAATGGACATTCTCGACATGGTTACTCGGAAGATGGAACCTGTTCCCGCCCATACCGTCCAGCCTAAACGTTTCCTCAAGCGAGGGGGAAACATGCCAACCGCAATAGCCGCGTACCATTTCCCCGGCAACTTCATCAAGATTCACCGGAACATTGGCGTTAGTCAGCGACGGATAACGCATATTTCCCCCTCTCAAAAGGACTAATCGTTTTACTTCAAGGTGAGCTTACCGAAAGCCTTCGGCTGCTTCACAGCCAACAGAAGACGCTCTTCCGCCAGCACACGGAAGCGGTTGTACAGGAAGTCGTCGTTAACATTATTCGAGACTTCCACACGAACGCCACCCTTACGGTACACAGTAGCGCCCTTAGAGCTACCGACAAGAACGGTCTTAGGCGGTACCGCCTTCGATACGTAGATAGGCATACCGAAAGCGTTCAGGTCTGCAACAAACGGGCCATTGCCATACGGCGCGTACGCGGGGCCGCCAAACAGGTACTGACCGTTAGAGTCGGTTGCCAGGCGAATACCTGCGATATCCTCAGGGTTCACGATGACCGCATCAACCGACAGACCGGAAGCCGCTTCAATCTTGGTCTTAACCTTGTACATGCTTTCCAGCACGTCCTTAGCGGCGGTGGTCGCTACAGCCTCGGAGAAAATACCCGGGGTAGCGAGAATACCGGTGAGGTCATTACCGGTACCGGTACCAGAAACAATCTGCTCTTCTTCTGCCTTCTTGAGCTCGTCCAGAAGCTGCTCATTGATGAGCGAGGACAGGAAGCCCGCGTCTTCTGCCATTTCGTCGGACTGTGCAACCCAGCCCGCGATCTTGCGGAGCGGGAGGGTCTTAGTCTCGAACGCGGGCGCGGTTGCGCCGGGCTTCTTGCCGTTCTCACCAACAACACCGGGGCGGCCACTCGAAGAAGTCCACTCATTAGCGACAAAATAAGTCAGGGAGTTACCCGACAGGGTGCCGCTCGACAGCCACGAAGCTACGGAGAACGGAAGAGCGTAAGGCTTGACGACGTTCTTATCAACGTCGGTAAGCGCAACAGACAGGCCGTTGCCGGTAACCGCGTTTGCGGTGGTGGTCGGGTCGCCCGGTGCCTTAGAGCTGTAGAACTCGCCTCGGGTGTGCTGAACCTGCGCACCCAGAGCCGACAGGGTACCGGACTTCATGAACGCGGCGGCAACCTGTTCACCCAGCGAACCAGCCGGGGCGGGGGTCTCAACCTCTGCCGCCTTCACGGACTCGCGTGCGGTGCCCATGCTCTTAAACATGGCGCGGACTTCATCTGCCGCCTTGATGGTTGCTTCCAGCTCGGTTACTTCCTCGCTAATTGCCTTGAGCTTGGTCACGTCGCCTTCACCGCGTTCTACGGCTTCCAGCTCTGCCGCGCCCTTGACTCGTGCCTCTTCCAGGCGCTCGTGAATAGTCTTAGTCTCGGACATATCCACTCCTTTACTTCTTGAAAATGCTCTTGAAATATTCGCGCTCTGAGTCTGAGAGCGTACACGACTTGACCGGCGCGGGGGTCTGCTCATTGACCGTTTCCGGTTCCTCTGAGTCACCCGCCGTATCCAGCTCCTCATCACTACTATCAGTCTTAGCGGAATCAATGATATTACGGAGAACGTCTACTACTTCTTCCAGCTGCTCGATAGTGCCGGGGGTAGAAATAGAAATAGGATCGTCGTTCTTCATTGCTGATTTTACCATGTCAATACTCGCGGCGGTGTTTGCGCCAATCTGCACTACCGACACTTCAAAAATATTCAGTTCTCGAAGCTCATTCACGCCGCCGAACTTAGCGCCCTTCTCAGGGACGAAGTGGCTATCAATCACCTCATAAGCGAACGACATTTGATTCACCGCGCCCGCCTTCAACGCGCGATACGCAGCCGCCGCCTTCGGATTATCAAGGTCAAGGCTTACACGCACCTTGAGACCGTGCTCATCCTCAACCGCGCTAATGGTCTTGCCTAGAATAAATTCCGGGTCATCCATACGGTGAGACCAATAGCACGGGATACCCGCGCCGTCGTTCGGGAACGACTTAGCCAGCGACTTAGTGAAAGCGCCGGGCATCACCTTGTCACCGTAGCTATCGACGTTGCCGAACACGGAGGCGTAACCTTCAAAAATGCCGCTGCCCTCTTCGGTCTCCTGAAAGCCTGCCGCGTCCTTAAACTGAACGGTCATTCGTTTTCTCCTTCAAATGCAGTAATCATGTCTACGAACGCGCCGCCCTGCATTTTAGCGAGCGCGTCGGTAATGCCCTTAGCAAATTCTGCGTTGCCGTCCAGGTCATCAGTCAGCTCACGGGTGAGCCTATCCCACGGCATAGCGTCAATGCCGCGCGCGGTCTTGATGCGGTCGCACCGCTCCAAGAATTTTAGAATGACCGTTCGGTTTTTTCCGCCGCCCTGAAACGCGGTGCCGCCGTCCTGCGGTGAGGTCTGCCCACCAACTACCACATTTAGCGGGGTGATAAGCTCGTCAGCACCGGGCATATCCAGCGGCGGCAAATTCATTAGCGCACGGGACTCATTGCGAGTCATCCACGCGCCGCCGGTCGCCGTGGACATAATCGCAGCCTGCGTCTCAAAGTCACCACGGAGCATACCCTCGGTATTGAACTCTACGAAAAATTCAGTGTTATCAATTCCCAGCAGCGGCAAAACAAATGCATTGATGCGGTCTTCGATAAAACGGATTCGAGAACCTAAAGTGTTCTTGAACAACATGCGGTTACGCTCTTTCAAAGACCCGTAGGATTCAGTCGAATCAGCACCAACCATACCCGGCGGGATCTGATAGACCTGTGCCACGGTCTGCAAGGACAGGCGCACGGAGTCCGCCCATTCCTCATCTGCTGACTTAAAAGCGTTGCTCTTAATCTCAATGCCATCTTCAAGAAGCGGAGTAGAGCCAGCACGCGCGCCGGTATCCGACGTAAAGTCTTCCCACATTGAATAGAAGCGGCGGCGCGCCGTATTATCCCAATCCGGCGCGTTCACCGGACGGGAAAGATACGTACCCACGCGGCCATGATTACGCCAAAACTGCACACGGTAGCGGCGCGAATGGTAATTCTCTTCCAGTACCAGGCGCAAAGAATCTACTGGGGACGACGGGGACGTTAGCCCGGGACTCCAGCCGGTAAACGCCACGCAATTATCAGGGGAGATTTTCAGCTCCTCGGAACCGCCGGGTACCTTCACGGAGTAGTAATCAACCGTCGAGAAGTCAGCAAAAACCGGGGAAACCCATCCCGCCGGGAACGGGTGAATCTCGGTAGCGCCGTCTTCACCGGGTGCGAAAAACCAATACGCGCGATTATAGAGCGCCATATCAGCAACCAGGCTATAGATCAGCTCGTACCCGGTCATGTTTTTATTCGGGTTCACCGACAGGCGGGCGTGCGCCAGCGACTCGGTTTCACGCGAGCGCGAACCATCACCGCCGCGCTTAAAACTGTGTAGCGAGAGCTGCGCAATGTTGGAAGCCAGGAAGTCGATAGCGGTTCGTAGGTGAGGCTGATACCGGTACATGCTTTCATAACTTGCGTTTTGCGGTGACACATTATCAGAGCCGCCGCCGCCGTTTACAAAAATATCTACCGGTCGCCCGTCCCAGGCCGCCGCCGTACGCGGGGTACGCGAGCGGAACGCGTCCACAATGATATGACCAATATTAGAGATACCAGGCGCTACCACCACTTACCCCCTTCATCTTCTTCTTGCTTATACCACATCTCAGATTCATTATACGCACTTTCTTTTTTCGCCCCTGCAACCGTGTTCAGCAAACCCCACAGGGCGAAAGCGGCGGCACACGCCGGCGCAATGTCTACCGGCGACTTCTCACGGTTAAATAGAAACGCGTCGCCGGTCGATTTGGTGCGAATCTCTGAGAGCGCGCCTATTAGGGTTTCCTGCTCAATCCAAGAAACCGACTTTTCCATCACGCGATCATAAAACAGACCATAGGCATTAGGGAGGTCGCCGCCTTCACAACGAACAACCGGCGTACCCGCCTGCTCGATAAACGGGATTAGAGAAGATGCAGCACAGCCGCGCCCCTGCATGATTACGGCGGCGGGCTTGAACGCAAGGCTGTTAGCCAAAAATTCCGGTACCCACTCGGTGAACGCTCGTTGAGTCACGAACTCAACATGTGGTTTCCCGTCGTCCCGAAAACCGGCGATTGACAAGCTTGTCATCTTCCTATCGCGCGAAACATCAACCGACAAATACACCGGGCTATCCGGTGCAATCTCAGAATCACGGTCTAGGCACGCTTCCAACTCCTCGGAGCTGAACAGTGAATCAGCGGTGACATTAACCCACTGGCAAAGATTCTCAGTCCTAAACTTGTGCTCGGGTAGACCCGCGCCGGGTTCACCGACTAGCGCGGCCTTCGATGCGAGAGTGTCGCCTGTAATAGCGTTCGGGTACCCCAGAGACGGGTTAGCCTGGCACCAGCCCGCCGTGTCCCAAATATCGCAATCGTCCGGGGCGCTCCATTCAAAGAGACCCAACGACGAATCAACCGGGGCGTAATCTTCGCCGCGTTTCTCAGCACTAGCGCGCGCGTCCATCTCCTCAAGAGCTTTAGAACGGAGCGAGCGCAACACCTCGCTTTTAGCCTCACCAGCGTTCGACACGGCGATAACCTGGCTAGACCAAATCGCGTTAGTCGTATTGGTCATAGCTGCCCACGCGCTCCAGTCCTTTTGCTGTCGCAACTCATCAAACGCAAGATCAGTTACCGACAGGCCGCGCCCGCCGTCGTCCGATGCCGCCTCGCACTTCCAGCGCGCGCCGTTATCAAGCTTAAAGAATTTGTTACCGTTCACGTTGGATTTTTGGGTTAGCCGCTCGTGCATATCCGACAGGGATACGGTGCGGTGCGCCGCGTCTAGAATCTCCTCAGCAAGAGAGAGTTTATGAGCCGTACCCAGAATTAGGGTAGGGTCTACGCCGGGGCGCTGTTTCCACATGAACATTCGCCAAAGAAGCCGCGCGCTAAGAATGAATGATTTGCCGTTCTGTCGAGAGACTAGCAATACGACGGTTTCATAGCGGAGCTTAGGGGTCGGGTCGCCCGTCTCATAACCAGGCTCCAGCTCCAGCGAATGCAACAAAAACCACTTCTGCCAGGGGTGCAAGCTCAACCCTAGGTCACGCTCTGCAAATTGGATAGCCTCGAAACCGAAAGTTGTTAGCGGGGTTAGCTCACGGAGCGGGCGCGTCCAAAGCCTAGGCGCCGCCTTACCCTTGAGCTTGGAATAATCACTAATCCTCTTCACCTTCAATCTCTGCCATGATACGGGCAACCAGCGCCGGGTCTTCCTTACCGCGCTGCTCGATCAGGTCATCTAGTCGGTCGGTCTCGGTCGCCTGCGCCTGCATATCCTTACGCGAATACGGGGCGCAACCCAGAGAGTCCAAAGCTTTGTTGAGGTTAGGGCCTGCAATGTTCAAGGTCTTTAGCAATAGGTCAAAGTCGCCGCCGTCGCTATTGTACAAATCGTAGGCTTCATCTAGCGCGGCGGCATACTTCAAGGCGAGCGCACATTTAGCGCTATCCGCACTTTTGATAATGCCGTCGTTCACGGCGGCGGTGATGGATTCTTGCACGGTCTTCACCATGCCGATACGCCAAATATTCATGTAAAAGACCTCAAATGTTATAATCGCGCGCGCGATGCCTGGTAAATTTCAGCGGGGGGAGATTGACACTGCGCCCAGGTTTGGGTGTCGAGTGGGTGTTCTATTTTTTTACCGCCCCTACCCCTTTTGGTATGTGTGTTCTATTGGGGTGTTCTTGTTCGGTTTCTAGTTTACTTCATCCATTGCCGGGTTGTGGGGTTGGTTTTAGCGGCCTGTCGGTTATTGCCTTTGGCGCGGTTGCATCCTGCATGTGTAGCCCTGAAATTAGCGGGGTCTAGTTCTAGTTCTTTGTGGGTTGCTACGGCGTATAGGTGGTCTAGTTCGAATGCGTCCATGTTTACGCTTCCCCATTCGTCGTTGTGTGGGAGGCTGTAATCTATGGGGTGTCCACAGATGTTACAGGGGAGGTTAGCGGCGGCGGCGTGTGCTTTGAACTTCTGTTGCGCGGCGCGGTACCTTGAATCTCGCTTGTTGGTCATAGCCTCACTTCTTGGGTAAGGGTTAGCCCCGGCTCCTACGTTATCGGTCGCCGGGGCTATGGAATATCCTGTGTGGGTTTCGTAGGTTACTAGGATTTCTCGAAACAACGCCGTATCATTCGTGTGAATGTTACAGGTTTATTGTACCGTATGGCTTAGTCTATCCCTGCTTCATTTGCCATGTTGTTTAGCGCATAGTTTAGGTAGTAGAGTCCGTCTATGTTTGTTGTGATGGTCACGGTTACGGTTGTTTCTGCCTCGGGCGGGCGTGGCCTGGCCATATAGGTCTTTGCTGTAATGTCTATGCGCCCGGGCATTGCTGGAAAGAGCCGGGTTAGTGTCGCGTGGAGCGCTGCTAGTATGTCGCTCTTTCCGTCTAGGTTTGCTATTTCTCGCGCGAATTTTAGGGTCTTTAGTATTTCGTCTTTTGTGATGGGGTCTGTCATTCTTCCTCTCCTTCTTTGCACGGTTCTATTTTTTCGATGGTTGCCTGCCCGGTTGTGAGAAAGTCGATGAGTTGCCAGGCTTGCGGTGCGTCCACTGTCAGGGTTCCGGTGCGTCCTTGGCCTTCTTCAATGTTGCTTGTGTCTATGGTGCATCCGGTGAGGTGTTTATAGGTCACGCCTTGTTCGGTGTGTAATCCTATGAGCACGTCTACTTTTCTAGGGTTAGTCATGGAACGGCTTCCTCTTTTGTGCGTCTGCTACCTCGACGGCGATACGTCCACAGGTGAGAAGTTCCGTAACGTATCGGAGCGATTTTAGGTTCATGGTTAGGGTTACGGCGGGTTTACCTAGCGCGTTTTCGCCGGTGAGGTCTAGATCTATTACATAGTCCTTCTCTACCTTGTGCTTCTCGATGTTTGTGAGCGCGCTGTTTGCGGTAGCGGCTAATAGCATGGCTTGTATTGCGTCCAGTTTTCGCACGGTTGGTCTTTCGGGTTGTGCGGGGCGGCGGTGTTGTTGCCGTCGCCCCGCGTGGTGGTTGAGGTGGTGTTAGTCGGTAATGCGTTCCATGAGGATACCGCCTAGTGCTGCTACGTTATCGGGGTGGTAGTAGCTAAGTGCTCGTACTTTCCCCGCGTCTAGGGTGATGGTTACTTCCTCAGTGTGTGCGGTGGTTAGGGTCTTGAGGTTTCCCAGCAATGCGTTGTAGAGGCTGTTGTGTCGGTTGAAAGCCTCGATTAGCTTTAGCGTGGTGTCGGTCATTAGTCATCTTTTCCTTCGATTCGTTCCAGGATTACGCCGCCGTTGGTTGCGTACCCGCCGGGCGTGAAAATCTTCACGATGCGGTACCCGCCGTATTCTTCGCCTTCAAATTCGCCCATCCGCTTACCGTCTGCACAGAACATCAAGGCACCGGAGGGTGCGGATACGATGAACCGGGTCTCGTAAATCGTGGGGGTGGTGATGTTTTCCTGCTTGAACGTCCCGGTTAGCGTGGTGATTCGGCTAACCACGTACTCGCGGCCTGCTGCGTCTACCTGCAATTCGTTCAGGTTATCGACGTTGTAGACGTATCCGGCGGCCACGTTTTCTAGCGTCGCCTCGTATCCGTTATCCGTAAGGTAGCGGGCGATTCGCTCACGGGCTCGGTCGCTTGCGGTGGAGTCAATTTCAAGGTTCACGATTGCGTTTAGCGGGTCGCCGTTTACCGGGGCGGCGTTGAGAATCTTGATGAGTGCGCTTAGGTTTGCGCCGCTCACCTTGAGCGTGAATCCAATAGGGGTGTAGATGTTATGGGCTTTGCCGGTCTTAGCCACGGCTACGCGTTCATGTTCTACGTCTGCTGAAAGTTCCAGCTTGAACAGGCCGCGCCGGTCGGTTAGGGTGGTGTGCCTATCGAATACGGCTTCAACATCTACCCATTCGCCGGGGTTGATCTCGTACATGGTGGGAATGGTCTCATTGGTCATTATCGGGTTCCTTTCTTGCGGGTGTTGTTGTGGCCGGCGGTTAGGCGTTCCTTGAGTCGTGCGTGTTCTTCTAGTTCTCAGAGGTGAGCACATAGGGCGCGGGCGGGCTGTTCGTAGATGTCGCCTGCGTCTACCGCGTTTTCTAGGGTGGTGCGTAGTGCGTCAAGCTGCTCATAGAGTTTGTCGCGCGTGTATTCGGTCATTGGTGCCTTCCTAGTTGTTCATGCTCCAGATCATGAACACGAACCAGGCGATGAGCAAAAATCCTAGAGCTTCCATTATTTCGTGTCCTTCCTGTTCGGGATTAGTGAGTTTAGGGCGGGTACCCGCCCGGCAACCGCGCCCGTGTAGACGGGTTGCCGGGTAGCGGCGGGTTTCTGCGGTGCCCGTGCCCTGTACCGGCGGCGACTGTAGCACGCCCGGCATGATGCCGTGTAATCGGTCGCCGGGCATCCACAGCGAGCGCAAACCGGGCTAGTCATTGGTGCTCTTGCGTCGGAAGAAATAGACTTTGCCGCCCCCGAGCCATTCCTCACCCGTCGAGTCTTCAAGATAGAAGAAGTGCAGCGCCTTAGATTCGTCAGTAGCGCGGGTAATTAGCCATGCGTCGCCCGGCTCGTCCAGGTGTTCGTTGATTGCGAGGTCTGATGCGCCATCCTGCATGAAACAGAGAGACCAGGCGTTAGCGAGCTTCCATACGGTGTAGTGCGTATCCTCGCCATACAAGCCGCTTAGGGTGTTCTTGATGATGTTCTTCTCGATTGGGTCTAGGTCGAGAGCGTCAAGGGTGAAAGTTTGTGCGTGGTAATTGAGCTTGCTCATGGTGTTGTTCCTTCCGCTAGGGTTTCCAGTCGTCCCGTGTCATGCAGTCGAGACATAGGGGCGTGTAGTGTTCGGTCGGTTTGCCACATTCGGCGCATAAGGTGCCTATCATTGCTCACCTGCCCAGCCGTACAGGTTCATGCCTGCGATGCCCAGGTGTGCGATATCGCCGGTTTTCTGTGCGGTCAAAATGGCTTTCAGAGCGGCATATTGGTTCCTTGATTTAAATTCCCCGGCCTCGTTGATGCGGTCTACCAGCATACCCAGATATTCCAGCTTTTCGGCTTGACTAGGTATGGGCTTCTTGATGCGTGCTGCCGGGTATAGCTCACGGGTGAGGTCTACGGCTTTCAGTGCGTTCTGAATTGTGGTGTTCCGGCCATGCTTCCAGATTGCCCCGGCTTTCCATGTGAGCATGAAAGCGGATCGTAGAAGCTTGTCGGGCATGGCGCTGTAGACGATTTCACGGCGCGGGTAATCGTACTTATCGGTGTATTTGCTATAGGTGCTGAGTATGGGCACCTCTGCGAACACCTCGCGTTCGTAGCGTTTCATGAGTGGGTTCCTTCGTGGTGGTGGTTTGTATGATTCGCGCGGCGGTGGTGCATACCGGGTCTTCCTCTCTTGTCCAGCGGTACACGTAGACGCGTTTACGGCGGCGTGCTGCCCTGTTTCGGTCACGTCGTTTAGTCACGGGTTGCACGCTCCAAGGCGCGGGCTTCCAGGTACTTACGGCGGGTAACGCGGCGGTCTTCTCGACGCTCCACAGCTCGAAAAATTTCTACGCACGCGGCGATAGGTGCAGCAAATGCCGCCGTATTAGTGATGATCGCGATCATGTCGGATAGGATACGGGCGCTATTTCCGTTTACACCGTGAGCGGTGAGCGCCGGGTGTAACACGCCGTCCCAGAACGTGACCAGGGCGATAATGTAGGCTACGAAGACCAGGCCGCCGCCTACACCTGCTATTGCACAGGCTAGTACGCCTCTAAACTCGTAATTGGGGTCTGAATCCTTGTACGGGTAGACTAGGCACATTATCACTAGTGCGCTAATCACGGTGAATATGCCCATTGCTGCGCCGGGTAGCGTGAATACTGTCCAGAGCGGGGCGGTAGCGAAAAACGCGGGCGGGTCGAAAGCGTTTAGGATTTCCTCTAGCATGTCTGTTCCTTGGTTATGGCTTGAATGAGATGAGAGCCTTAATCTTCTTGTACGCCTTACTAGCGGCGCGCTCATGCTCTTCCGCTTCATGCTCTAGCTCGGTAATGCGGTGTACTCGGTCGAGTTCGGTTAGGGCGTTGATTACGGCGGCGGCCTGCTGCTCGTATTTACCGCCGATACTCGCAAATTCTTTCAGACGGGCGGCGACTGCTAGGGCAAATTCGCTATGGTCGTTTGACATTAGATCAGCCGCGCGCTTAAGCCTGCCGTGTACCGTGTAGACAATTACGACAGATGCACCGGCGGGGTCGCCGTACCGTTCATCTTGTACGCCTGTTGTGATACCGATACGGTTCAAGATCGGGAGGTGTTCATCATTCCAGATTTTGGCCTCTGCGTAAGACATTGCCATTTCGTGTTTTCCTCTCGGGTTAGGGGTTTGGGGGGGTGCCCCGCTCGGGGTTAGCGGGCGGGGCGTATGCGGTTATGGGCTATGCCGCGTCGTGCTTTGCGACGATTTCCCAGGTTTCGGCGTAGGCCTCGAAGTCTGCCATAGTCTCGAAGCTGTTGTTTTCCCAAATTTCGGTTGCGGCGGCTTCCAGAACCTCGTTAGAGATTTCGCCGTGTGCTGCGGTGGTGATGGATTCGAGAATTTCGTGATGTGCCAGCATTTGCGGGCTCCTTTCGGTTTGGGTTGTAAGGTTTTGAGGTGTTCCTCTCTGTTTCCCTTACATTTATAGTATAAACCTATGGAGATGTGCAATGCAATCCAAAAACCAAGAAATTTTAGAAAATTTTTCGGCTAAATATCCTCGCTCTCCACCA
>QWCF01000386.1_pt1 | contig 35565 bp, 28 predicted proteins | sample 1972521 | NCBI WGS metagenome assembly QWCF01 (sample SAMN09866715, study PRJNA288562) | Human oral metagenome isolate term4_saliva, whole genome shotgun sequencing...
GGACATCTTGTGCGTTTGCACAACAAAAAGCTGCTACCATACAGATAGCGAGGGTAAAGAATCTCTTCATAACTGTTCTTAGTTTATATATTAGAATCTGCAGCAAAGTTACAAAAAAATCCTAAACTATCAACGTAATAGCAAAAGATTAGTTAACTTTGTGCCTATATGAGAATAGATATCATCACCGTATTACCAGAGATGCTGGAAGGATTCGTACACGAGAGCATCCTTGCCAGAGCAGAAAAGAAAGGATTGGCAGAGATTCGTCTACACAATCTTCGTGACTACACAAAGGATAAATGGCGCCGTGTTGACGACTATCCTTTTGGTGGACAAGCTGGTATGGTTATGCAGATTGAACCTATCGACCGTTGTATCGCTGCTTTGAAGGAAAAGCGGGAGTACGATGAAGTCATCTTTACATCTCCTGATGGCGAACAATTTAATCAGAAGATTGCTAATGACCTCTCCTTGGGAGGTAACTTCATTATTCTTGCAGGACATTATAAAGGTGTTGACCAACGTGTACGCGACCATCTTATTACACGTGAAATATCTGTTGGCGACTTTGTTTTAACAGGTGGCGAACTACCAGCAGCCATTATTGCTGATGCTGTTGTACGACTGGTTCCAGGTGTTATTAGTGATGAACAGAGTGCACTCTCCGATTGCTTTATGGACGATATGCTCTCAGCACCTATCTATACTCGCCCTCGTAGCTATAATGGTTGGGATGTTCCTGAGGTACTTCTCAGTGGACACGAGGCAAAGATTAAACAATGGGAGTTTGATCAAGCAATGGAGCGAACCAAAAGATTGCGTCCTGATCTCTTGAAAGAATAAGACAAATGAGCATCTAAGATTAACTAATAAAACTATACTAATTATGTCACAGTTTAAGGAATTGCCACAAGTTGAGTTTGCTGTAGCAGCACAGAACGCATTCAAAAAATTCTTTCAGTTCAATGGACGCATCCGTCGTTCTGAGTATTGGTGGGGCTTTCTTACCCTTTTCATCGCTGCTTTTGTTATATCATTAGTTCCCTTTGTTGGACCTCTTGTAGCACTTGTTCTTAGTATTGCAGGTATTTCTATGCAGTTCCGTCGTTTGCATGACACTGGAAGAAGCGGATGGTGGTGGGCTGCCCAAGCTTGTGTGGGAACAATTTCTTGTACACTTTTCTTTAGTCAGCCAGAAGCAAACAAGTATGGTGAGTCTCCGAAGTATGTTCTTCAGAATACAGAGGTGTAAAAAACATTATTGCTGGGTAACGTAGTTAATTGAAAAGAGAAGACTTACCGTCCGACTAATAACTTTCCAACCGACGTTACACTAAGAAACAGAATGTAAACTACTACTTTGCTCAACATCTTCATAGAAACGTAATAGGTAATCTTCCATGTTTCAAAAGAACCAGTAAAATAATAAAAATCATTACATAACATCGTACAAAACATCTTCACCGAAAGGATATAACATCTCCAATAGCCAAACTCATAACATACAACAAATCAGCATATTACAGATTGCGTCATAGAAGACGTCCCTCTTGCAGCAAGAAGGGCGTCTTCTTCATATAAGAAGAGCATGTTCTTGAACGTAGTTAGGACTCTTCTTCCCTCATATACAGCCTTTTCTCTGAATGAAGAGGGAGTACTTACAGAAATATCCTTACAATTTCTACTTACCCATTCAGCGTCCCCTCTTCAGCTAACAGCTTTTTCATAAGGGTAAACTAACATTCTATTTCTCGCTACATTTGGAAAGATACGGAAGTTAAACCATTCTTTCTAACTTTTACAAGTGCTCTCCCACAACACATAAGTAGGGACTTATTATTACATATTGTCACTCAATAACCTAACAGAAACTAATTTATACCAACTCTTAGGTATTGTAGTATTCATATTTTATAAAGGGAACACTAAGGGTAAAGTCCCAACAGACAGCCTTACACAAGACACATTGTTCTCAACACCTTATCTGCACGACCAAGTGTTGCAGACGGTAGAAGTAATTGGACGTAACGAACGTTCCTATAAGAACACCAACTCTTTCATCGGTACAAAGACAGAGACACCTTTGAAAGACATCCCACAATCTATCGGTTACGTAACAAAGGAGTTAGTGCGCGACCAAGGTGCAACAACTGTCAATGAGGTTGTAAAGAATATCAGTGGTGTAAACCAATATACCTTCTATAATGACTTCTCTATCCGTGGATTCCGTACTACAGGTAACCGTAATTCTGGTAACCTTGTCAATGGTATGCGAGCACAGACAAGTCTTTGGAAACAGCAGTCATTGGCAAATATCGAGCGTGTTGAAGTTATCAAAGGTCCTGCTTCTGCTCTCTTTGGCAATGCTGCACCAGGTGGTGTTATTAATCGTGTAACTAAGAAACCACTACCTTTTCAGCGCAATACAGTATCAACAACCGTTGGTAGCTTCAACACACTGAACACCTATGGGGATTTTACTGGACCATTAGACAAGAAGAACACCCTTCTATATCGTCTTAATATCGGTTACGAACATACTGATTCTTACCGTGACCTACAGGAAAATACAAACTATATCGTTGCACCATCTTTCTCGTTTCTCCCAACACAAAGGACACGCTTTAACGTCGACATCGTTTATCAGCGCACCAATGGCAAGGTCGATCGTGGTCAGCCTATCTTTGGAGATGGTGACCTCAATTCAGTTCCTATTAGTCGTTCGCTCTCTGCAACAAATGACTATCTAAAGGAAAACCTCGTGAATATTACGCTTGGTGTAACCCATAAGTTCACGGATAACCTCTCTTTCAATGCTACCTATCTGAACTCTTCCTATGATGAAGACCTCCGTGAACACAATCAGGCTAATGCGTATGTGAAGTTAGCCGATGGTACACAAAGTCCGTCACGCATCCTTATGCAGTGTCTTATACGCCAGCGTCACTTCCGCAACAATAGTTTCAACACCTATTTTAACTATAACGTAAGTACGGGTCCCGTTAATCATCGTATCCTCTTGGGTTATGACTATTTCCAAATGGCACAACAAGCAGGCTCATCAGCAATGACTGCAGGAGGCTATTTGCTAAAAGACGGTACGACAACAACAGCTTTCAAGCCTACAAACATTGCTAAGTACGTACTCGACAAGGATGGTAATCCACGAACGAATGTGCCTTACTATGACTTGACAAGTAATAATAACAACATTGAGCGTGACTATTCGAAGTATATCTTTGTCTCAACAGCACTCTCTCCTTACCTGCAGTATTCTCATGGTATCTACCTTCAAGAGCAGATGGAAGTAGGACCAGTGAAGCTTCTCTTGGGTATTCGTCAGGAGATATTCACCGATGTACTAAATTATAAGACTAATAAGGAAAGCCGTACTACACAGCATGCGTTCATTCCACGTCTTGGTGCAGTCGTTGCTATCAACAAGAATCTGAATGTGTATGGTACATGGGTAAAAGGCTTTGAACCACAGAGTGCATCCGTACAGGGTAACCCTAACACCGGTGGACCATTCGACCCAGAATACAGCCAGTTGTTGGAGGCGGGCTTGAAAGGTGAATGGTTTGACAAACGACTCAGTACTACCCTTTCTTTCTTCCACCTTCAGAAACGCAACACACTCTATAATGCCAACGATGCAAATAATCCAGAGTTGTTAGAACAGGTGGGAGAAGAGACGTCAAAGGGTATTGAATTAGATGTAGCAGGTTTCATTCTTCCTAATTGGAGTATCGTTGCTAACTATGCCTACACCCATGCTGCTATCACAAAGACTGCAACCAACTCAGAGAAAGACTATGGTATGCAACGACCAAATACACCACGTAACTCTTTCAACATTTGGTCAAAGTATATCATTCAGACAGGTGCGCTACGCAACTTTGGTTTCGGTCTGGGTTTCAATGCAGTAACAAAGCGTTACGGACAGGTTGGAAGACGTGAGAATACCATTGTCTATCCTGGCTATGGACTCCTCAATGCAGCACTGTATTATCGACTTCGCAACTTGCAGGTACAGCTAAATCTCGACAACGCAATGAACAAAGTTTATTGGGTGGGAGGTTATGACAAACTCCGTTCCTTCCCAGGTGCTCCACGCAGCATAAAAGCTACAGTGACTTACAAGTTCTAAGGAGTTAAAAAGCATCCTAAATAAAAAGCCTTCATCCATCTACAGAGCTATAGCCTTTGTAAAAGGATGAAGGCTTTTTCTATAAGTAACAACGCACTATAAACCATGTACGCATCTTTACACCCCACTACTTTGACAATGTATGTTTTTGTAGATAGGCATATTTACCAGGGAAGGGGCTATCATAATCAAAATCCTCTACACAACTAAATACCACATATCGATTGTAGACTATCAGGTTATAACACCGATTTAACTTATACACAAGCGAGTCTGCAAGCGGTTTATCATAGATTCTATAATTAAATTCTTTATTTCCTGTCTTCCCATAAACGATTTCTGTATAGTCACTTATTGCACCACCTTTATTAATAGACAAGCCTCGATAGTCCATCTTCTGCAAGGCTAAACGAACTGAATCAAGCCGCTCTAAACTTAACCCTATCTTTCGTAACTCTTTCTCTTGTTCCTTTTGGGACCCAATCTCAACGCCTTGAAAATTGACTTCTTGCTTTGAAGAGACTCCCCAGTCCGTCAATTTTCCATGCTTCGAATATTCTACAGAGAAGCCTGTACTATCTGGCAGCCAACTTCTGGTAATACGAATAAGCATCTCAATCTTCTGATGATTTGCTCTAAAGTCTGCCTCCATTCTCTCAGGTGTACACTCTTTTTGTGGAATAATCGCAAATACTGCAATACACAACACCTGCAAGATATTAAAGCAATGGAGTCCAAGAAAGATATTGTTCACATAATTACGATACCAAACTGACCGTACAACAGAACTGATATAAACAATAGCAATAGGTATTGAAATAAACCACCCAACTTTCACATAAAAGATAAGCCATGAAAAGGAGCCAGCTATATCGTCCTCTTCATAGATGACATACATGATTATTAACAACAAAATTGTTATAAAAACAAGCATCAAAAAACGAAATAACAACCAGCAAGAGAAGTGATACTTACTTACTGAAGTCACCTCTATACCACTTATATCTTGTTTTTGTTTATCTTTTCCCTGATTCATCAATAGCCAAACACCAAGAACTATCAAGAAAAGCAAAATGTTAACAGCAAAAATAATCATATTGTATGTTGATTAAACTTTCAGAACATTATTGGACAAAGATATTTATTTATCTTCGAAATTACAAGAGAACAAACTAAAACATGTTCATAAATAAATAGGTAAATCCCACTTAACTTAGAAGCCATTTATTACACATTACCATCTTAGATTTTTATTTTCAAGTTGCTGTCATTTTAACATTTAAAGAAAACTTAGTGAATAACAGCCTATTACCTCACCACAAAGAATGACAGCAGTGACAGGAAAATTGATTTAAAGAATTGCCTATCGGGTTTAAGAAGAAATAAGTAAACTCCAAAAAATCACAAAACAAAGTAGCTGAAGGACATTGAAACAATGACAGCCAAGAAAAACTTTATTCTTATAATCACGATGCCGAATGGCTTGCACTGCTGAGCAGATATAAATAACAAGAATAGGTATTGAAATAAACCAACTTCCAACAACAAATATCATAATCCAAAAGCAACATTCGGCTGCATCATCACCTGCAAACGATGAAAGTAACATTAAGAACAAAAAGGCAGTAACCAAAGCAAACGACAACACACGTAGGGATATCCAAAAGAAGGAGAGCCAGTTCTTTTTGTAAAGTGTTTCTATTTTTACCGCTTCCCCACTCTTCGCACCATTACTCCAATGACTCACTAATAGTGATACACCAAGAGCAAGAATACAAGTTAGTATTATGATGGTAAATGTTAACATAACCAATTTATTGTAACAAAAACATACGTATAAATATCATTAAAGATATCTTGCAAAGATATCCTTTTATTCTCACATATACAAGTGAAGCGTCTATAAAAAAATGACTTCAACAACTTATAAGGCTGTTTTATGAAATATATCTTGTTACTCGTCACACATGGGGTTGAGCATTAACTCCTTACAACATACTATAGAAAGAGGGTGTATCAATCACTTGACACACCCTCAAACATTATTTGTAATCTAATTGATTATACTTTGTTCAGCATAAACTTACTTCAAAGCTTCACCATTTGCCTCAACTGGCCAGTAGATATTCTGGTACAAATTAGAGTTCTCTGCAGTACGATCAGGTGAACAGAGCTGCATCTCCTGATAAGAGAATGGAGACAAGTAGTGTGCCTGATAGAAGGTGTAACCATTATAGAGAATGTTGTTAGTCTTCTGAATCTGGTAAGGACGAACATACTTTGAAAGTGTCTTAGCTGACATCGTAGCATTAGACTCACCATCAGCAATAATCAGACTCACACCCTTATCATTTACGAAAGAAGGATTCTGATAAATCTGATCCCAGAAGTTAACACCCTCAATCTGATAGTTCTTCACCTGATCCAAAGATGCCCAACGAATCAAGTCATCATTACGAAGACCTTCACCTGCAAACTCGCTACGACGCTCACGACGGATAGAATAGAGTGTCGCATCCACTGGATGACCAGCAGAGAATGCTGCCCAGTCGTATGATGGACGATTCACATCAGCCTCCTTACTCATATCAGTTGCAGCAATAGTTGTTGAGATTGGAGCAGTGATACCAGCGCGTGCACGCAAAGCTGTCCAATAACCAGTTGCCGTTGCATCCAATGAACCTGTACGGAGGTAAGAAGCCTCAATATAGTTGAGCATAGCTTCCTCAACACGGATGATAATCTGACCATCAACATCAGAGAAAGTCTGACCTAACTGCATTGCAGGATCGTAGTTGTAGAACTTACGCTGGCGATAACCAGTTACGTCTCTACTTGCCTGGTCTGTTGCAAAAAGTGTTGCAGCATTGAACAAGATCTTAGTAAGTGGAGTTGCTCCAGCAGCCAATTTCTTGTTAGCCAAGTCAATACTCTTCTGGTCAATACCAAGAACATCAGACTCACCAAACATAAAGAGCTGTAGACGCTCATCACGATCGGTCTTAGCCATATCAACAGTAGTATCACCATGATAGCCAGAGCCAGAAGCGTAGATAGGCAAACCATTCTTCATAAGGAATGACTCTACGAGTCCACGTGTCCAACCTGTAGACGCACCACCACGAAGCTTATTAGAAGTGAGGTGAGCAAGAGATGGAGTCAAATTTGAATTAAACTGACGCCACAACAACACCTCAGGGTACTTAGACAAGTCTGGACTTGCAAACATATCATAGTATGCGTTCCAACCATTGTACTGTCCAATAGCACTTGGATTCATCACGTGGTTGTTCTGAGTCTTCAAAGGCACAGCATCACACACCTTCTTAGCTGCATCGATAGCCTGATCAAGGAAGAAGTTTACTTCATCATCCTGATTGATAGTGAAGTTCTTGTTCCATTCCTTGTTCTTACCTGGCCAGTTAGCATCACCTGGTACACGACCAGTACCTCTGTGATACTTCTCGAAGGTTGCCTCATAAAGTGCCATTCTTGACTTCATAGCCAAAGCAGCATTCTTATTAATACGCACCTTACTTGCAACATTCACCTGTAACTTATCGATAGCCTTATCCATATCAGAAAGAATCTGACGTGCAACAAGGTTACGAGGCTGACGCTTACTTGCTTCTACAAGGTCGTTGTCAATGTTAAGTTCTTTCAACACAATAGGGAAGTCTCCATAATCTTGTAGCTTACTATAATAGAGCATAGCTCTGATGAAGTAAGCCTCACCCATGTACTGGTTAATCTGTTCAGGAGTACCTGTCACCTTTCCGGCTGCAATCTTAGCTTCGCTTTCATTGATGAACTTATTGACATTACGAATAGCGTTCATGCCAATACCACCAGATGTAGGTACCTTCCATTGATCTTGTAAGTACATTCCAGAGTTACCGCCTCTTGAAGCTTGGTTATCTGTTCCATCATCAAATGTCGCTACACCTGCAAACCATCCACTGTTGTTAGGGAAGATAGATGTATAGTAGTTGATAGTGAACGTACCCAGCTGATCAGCTGTTGTATAGTAAGAGTCAGGAGAGATCTGATCGAGTGGCGGTCTGTCAAGGAAATCGCTACATGACGTAACCGTCATGCCTAAGCAAAGAATTGGCAATCCTCCCCTCAATATATTTGAAATTATATTCTTCATAATTGCTGCGAATTAAAAATTAAGATTTAAACCGAAAGAAATTGTTCTCTGGAGTGGGTAGAGCTTACCTGGTCCCCAATCACCGCCAGTAGCCTCTGGGTCAAAGATCTTGTTCATCTTTGTGAATGTTACGAGGTTCTCAGCAGAGAAGTATAAACGAACGCGGCTTGCACCAATCTTGCTTGCGATAGCAGCAGGGAGAGTATAACCAAGCTGAATATTCTTGATTCTCATATAAGCTGCATTCTGCAAGTAGCGGTCACTTGTCTGGAAGTTCTTAGAACCCTGACCAAAGAGAGGGCGTGGGTAGTAAGCATTAGTGTTAGGACCGAAGTTAGTGTCAGTCGCTGGACGCCAGTAGTCTAAGTGATCCTTGAAAGCTGCACTCTGCCACAAACCTGTATTAGCACCAACGCTATAAGGAGAAGCATCCCAGAAATCACGCTTACCAACACCCTGCATGAAGATGAGGAAATCAAATCCTTTCCAATTAGCATCCAAAGTGATACCGAAACGATAACGTGGCAAAGAGTTACCAATCTTGGTCAAGTCACCCATATCATCGTATGTGCTCTTACCAGAGTTCACCTTCTTGTCACCATCAAGGTCCTTGTACATAACATCACCGGCAGCCCAGTTAGAACCCCATGATGGTTTATTATTAGCCAACCACTCGTCCATCTGCTGGTTAGTCTGAGCAATACCCTCTACCTGATATCCGTAGATGTCACCCATACGCTTGCCTTCGCACCACTGTGAGAGCAGACGGTTAGGGTTGTAGTAACGTGTAATAGTCTGGTAGTCATCAGAGAGAACAAGCTTGATACCATAGCCAACCTGACCAATTCTATCACGCCATCTAACCTCCAAGTCCCAACCATTAGAACGCATATCACTATTATTCTCAGCTGGCTGTGTTGCACCCAAGATAGAAGGCTTAACAGGAGCAGGACCTACCATATCCTTTGTTGTACGAACGAAGTAGTCGAAAGTACCCTGCAATCTGTTGTTGAACATACCGAAGTCAAGACCAATGTTCCATGAACGAACGCTTTCCCATGTCAAGTTAGGTGAAACCAAACCAGGAACATTAGAGATATTCACACGCTCACCATTAACAAGCCATGAAGATGCAGATGCACTTGCAGGCTGTCCCAAGAACCAAGGATAGAGTGCTGTGATATTGGTGTTACCCAAAGCACCATAAGTAGCACGGAGTTTCAGCGTATTAACAGTCTTTGTCAAAGGCTTGAAGAACTCTTCGTTAGCAATGTTCCAACCCAATGCGAGTGAAGGGAATGTACCCCATGTCTTATCGCCAATAAAGCGTGAAGAACCATCGCGACGAATAGAGAATTCTACAAGGTAACGTGAATCGTATGCATAGTTGATACGACCGAAAGCACCCATTGTAGCCCACTGAGTATTTGAGAAGCCTGGCTTCACATCCTTGTTAGTAGCATTGTTAAGTGTAGGAACAGTTGGAGTAATCAAGTCTGCACGTGATACACCAAGATAAGTGTAAATGTTAGACTCCATATCCAAACCTGCCAAGAACTTAAAGTCATGCTTATCGTTCAATGTGAATGCGTACTCTGTAAAGAAACGACCATTATAATAGTTGTTCTTTGACATAGACTCACCTACGTTTGACTTACCAGCTGCGTAGTCACCACTCCATGCAGCAGCTACTGGATGCTGATCTGGATCATAATAGTAGATAGGCAATACATCCCAATGGTTGTGGTAGTTAACAGTATTGTAGTTACCCTCCAAACGAATCTTCCAACCCTTGATTGGACGGAATTCGAGAGCTAACTGCTGATAAAGCTTATCGTTCTGTGTAGCGTCAAGACCACCATTCTCCATCTGAAGAATCTCATTACCATGAACATAGTGTCCGTTTGGATCGAAAACAGGGTTAGTCGGCCAACGACGAGCAATGTTATGGAAGAAGAGACCTGTCATGTAAGAAGGACGACTATAGTCCTCACGTACCCACTTTGTATTATAGGTAACTGTGAACCAATCTTTCAAGTTAGCAGTAATCTTACCCGAGAAGTTGTAACGCTTGAGTTTATCCTTACCATGACGAATCAAACCCTGCTGGCTAAGAACAGCACCACTGAGGTAGTAGTTCACCTTGCTTCCGCCACCACTAAGGGAAACGTTATGCTCGGTAGAAGGAACACCAGACTTATACATCTCCTTGAACCAGTTGGTATTATCCCAAGAACCTGTGTACATACTCCAAGGCTCATTAGCATCATAACCCTGCCATGTTGTAGTAACCTCTTCACCTGGTGCAGGAGTGCCATTGATATGGTTTTTGATCTTATTCAGCATATCTTGGCTGAATGGAGCATTACCACCACTATTTGCAGCAGCATCATTCCAATAGCGTGCGAAGTCATATGAGTTAGGCATCTCAGGAATCTGAGTTGCTGTAGAGAAACGTACATTACCATTGTAAGATACGTTCATACGTGAATCCTTACCGCTCTTTGTAGTAACGAGGATTACACCGAAGGCTGCACGTGAACCGTAGATAGCACTTGAAGAAGCATCCTTCAATACAGAGATACTCTCGATGTCATTTGGAGAGATTGAGTACAAATCACCCTCAGAACCATCAATAAGTACGAGAGGTGCAGCGTTTGAACCTGAACCGATGGTACCAATACCACGGATATTCATACTCATACGGCTGTTAAGCGAACCACCAGAATTGCCAACGCTGAAGTTCAAACCAGGAACCTCACCCTGCAATGCCTGTGCAACACTCGTTACAGGACGAGACTCAAGTTGCTTTGAGTTTACAACAGAGACAGCACCAGTAAGGTTAACCTTTTTCTGAGTACCATAGCCGACAACAACAACGTTATCAAGCATCTCACTGTTCTCTTGGAGAGTAACCTTAAGGTCCTTACCACTCCAAGTTACCTGCTGGGTCTTATAACCAACATAAGAAATAGTAAGTGATGAGCCAGAAGCAACGCCTGCAATCTCAAACTTACCATCAAGGTCAGTTACACTTCCCTTTTTCTGTCCATTACTTACGACAAAGACAGAGGCACCAACAACAGGGTCTCCATTATTGTCGACAACAGTTCCTTTACATACAGACTGCTGTTGAACAACAGCTGCATTCGCTTCATACGTAATGTTGGCATGCAGTAAACTTGTACTGAACAAAGCCACCATCAATAAGCTCGTAGTCCTTTTTCTTTTTAGGTACATAGGCTTTAAGTATACTTTAGGTTAAAAAATGCTTTTAGGTTTATTAATCGCAAAGTTAAATCATTTTAAACGTCCATTCTACAATTACATGTATAAAAGATGTTAAATATGTATTTTGTTTAGTTTATTGTAAAAAAAACAACCACAAAACAGGTCTTCTTTTACATTTTTCTACATTCATCAGTACTTAGAAAAGCCTTATCATATACTTTGAGTATTCATAAATACCTCCCTAAGCACAGAACAACAAGCATAAAGACCATAGCCATCTATGCCCTATTATTAAATAGGTGAGTTATACTTTTACGTATCATCCTCTTTATGCTCCCAATCTTTCTTAAGCTATAACGCTCTTATTTCTCCAGTTTCCGAATCACCCTACACGGATTACCAGCAGCCACGACACCACTTGGAATATCATGTGTAACGACAGAACCAGCACCAATCGTAGTATTATCGCCTATCGTCACACCCGGCACAACTACCACATTACCACCTATCCACACATTATTCCCAACATGAATAGGTAGTGCATACTCAATCTTCTTATTACGCTGCTCAACATCGAGTGGATGACCAGCAGTATAGAAGGCGCAATTAGGTGCAATAAAAACATTATCGCCGAATGTCACCTTAGCCTCATCGAGAATCACACAATTAGTATTGGCAAAGAAATTCTCACCGACTTCAATGTTATAACCATAGTCACAGAAGAACGGGGCAACAATAAACATTCCCTCGCCTGCCTTACCAAACAACTTTCTAAGGCGTTCCATGCGTTCCTCCCTACGTGAAGGAGGAATCTGATTGATTTCAAAACATTCATTCTCGCAGTAGTATAAGTCTTTTAAAACTTCTGGGTCGTTTGCTTGATAAAGCATCCCTTTCTGCTGTTTCTCCTTCTCTGTCATAATCTTGACTTTAGCGTTTATATGCACAAAGATACAAATCAATTTCTAAGAAACATAGAATTTCATTCATGAAAAAATAATTTTAGGGAAGAAAAGAGTGAGATGCGTGAAGTTTTTTGTATTTTTGCGACAACGATTTATTCATTACATAATAAAGAAAGAACATGAACATAATAACTTATGAATTTGTACTGAGACTATTCGTAGCTGCAATGTTAGGTGGTGTGATTGGCTTGGAGCGTGAGTATCGTGCAAAGGAGGCTGGTTTCCGAACCCACTTCCTTGTAGCATTAGGTAGTGGTTTGTTTATGATTCTATCACAGTTTGGCTTTAATGATGTACTTGGCCATTACGAGCAAGTGTCACTCGACCCCAGTCGTATAGCCTCACAAGTAGTAACGGGTATTGGTTTCATTGGTGCGGGAACGATTATCTTTCAAAAGCATGTGGTACGTGGACTGACAACTGCAGCAGGTCTATGGGTAACATCGGCTATAGGTATGACTGCAGGTGCAGGAATGTATGTACTCTCTATTGCAACAACTGTCCTTGTCTTGCTCTGTTTGGAAGCACTTTATTTTATCCTACAGCATTTTGGAACACGCAATATAACCGTTACTTTTAGTACTCCAAAAGAAGAAAACATTCAACCTGTCTTGCAACGATTACGCGATAAGGAGATTATTATTGATTCCTACGAGATGACACGCAAAGACACTTCTTCAGGTCATTACTTCGTCGTAACGATGGAAATGAAGTTCAAACGGAAACGTTATAAGAATCATCTCCTTAACTTTATGGCTGAATTTGAAAACGTAACTGTTGAAACTATGGAGTAAATAGGAGCTGAAAAAAATGGTTCTTCTGTTAAACACAAATCGATGTTTAACCTCTAATGACCGCATTTTGGTTTAATACATAGATTGAAAATAGAATAAAGACTGATACATTTGCATAGTAAGACTATCCTAAATAGATAGTCTTACATAGAAGACAAACTACAAGATAAAATGCAAATAGATACTATGTCTTTCTGTATTCTACAAATAGCTTATTCCCACATCATTGGCATTTGTAAACTATTTTCATACAACTCAAAACCAATACATGCTCTTTTGGCTTCTTATAGACGCCCTTTAAGCTTGCAAAAGGTGCCCTTTAAGACCCTTACTAACGCCCTTTTGAAGTCCGATTAAGCACCTTTTTTCAAACTACTTCATAAACAACTGATTTACTGTTGGTTACAAACTTGCTTTTTACACTTGTTTTTGCCGTTATTTATAGATACTTTACCAGAAACTATGTAATGATTTTTCAAAGCTATATCTACAAAATTTTCTTCATGTAAATGATTTCTTCTTTTTACAAAATAGCTCAGCAGTAGGGCTTAGCTACCCCCCAAAGTTACTAAAATGAAGGAGTAAGATTTAGACGATCAAGGAGTAGATAACCACTAACAAAATACTAAAAAACGCGCTGAAAAGCTAATCTACTATCTCCATTCTCAACATAGATAATACCACAATAAACGAAACCTAAACGAATCAAAGAAGCCTGCATCGGGCGATTATCTGCATGGGTATCTATACGAATAGAAGAGGTAAATGCCGAACAATAGTTGATTATGTCAGCCATTACACCATGTACATCTTCCAAAGAAGCCACACGATGGATGACATAATAAGGTTGGTCATCAAGCCAACTACCATTATCAACACGGTGGTAATTAGGTTCTGGACCCGCTTTAGCTACAAAGGTTGCAATAGGCTTCCCACACTCATAAAGTAGACAACAATCACCTTGTGCAATGTCACGCCTTATAGTACTCTCCGCAGGATAATTTGCTGACCATTGATTAGGATTACCAGTTTTAATCATCTTTGCTTTCCCCTGCTCAATTAGGTTCGATACTATAGTAAAATCATCTGTTGATGCTTTGCGGATAGTACGATTAGATGACAGATTTATTGTTTTCTCCTTTGTCATAAGATTTATACTTTTCTATTTTTAACGAGGCAAAAATACGAAGAAAAACTAACATCAAGTTCCTAATATAAAAGAAAGTTGTACAAAACGAAAAATAAAGAATACCACACTGATAATAAATAGAGAAAAATAGTATGAAAAATAATTGCGAATAAAGAAATTAATATGTATTTTTGTCCTCATAATCAAATACTAATCTTATAAAAGCTACGACAATGGAGAATAACCTTTTTAAGTGTTCAGCAAATAGGCTGGAAGCACACTTGGGCAAAGACTCACATGAATTTACTAAAGATGATATCAAGCAAGTTGTCAGTGACTTGAACATCAGAATGGTCAACTTCATGTATCCTGCTGGTGACGGACGATTGAAGACACTAAACTTCATGCTTCACACACCCGACTACTTGGAGACAATACTTACATGTGGCGAGCGCGTTGATGGTTCTTCACTCTTCAACTTTATTGCAGCTGGTAGTAGTGACCTCTATGTAATGCCACGCTTCTCTACAGCGTTCATCGATCCTTTCTCAGAGATTCCAACACTTTGCATGCTCTGTTCTTTCTTCGATCGAGATGGTAATCCATTAGCTTCATCTCCAGAATATACACTCCGCAAGGCTATGAATGCCTTTAAGAAAGTAACTGGTATGGAGTTCCATGCTATGGGTGAGTTAGAATACTACGTTATCCGAGAGGATGAAGGTGTATTTCCTGCTGACGACCAACATGGTTATCACGAGAGTTCTCCTTTCTCAAAAGGCAATGACTTCCGTATGCGTTCTATGCAGTTGATTGCTGAATGTGGCGGTAAGATTAAGTATGGACATTCTGAGGTAGGTAATTTCATTGAGAATGGACGCTGCTACGAACAGAATGAGATTGAGTTCTTGCCTGTTCCAGCAAATGAATGTGCAGAACAGTTACTCATTGCTAAATGGGTGATTCGTAGCTTAGGTTACGAAGAAGGACTTGATATTACCTTCGCTCCAAAGATTACTGTGGGTAAAGCTGGTTCTGGTATGCATATTCACATGCGTATAATGAAGGACGGAAAGAACATGATGCTCGAAGGAGGAAAACTTTCTAAGGATGCTCGTCGTGCTATTGCTGGTATGATGGACTTAGCTGAGAGTATCACAGCCTTTGGCAATAAGAACCCAACATCATACTTCCGTCTCGTTCCACATCAGGAAGCTCCAACAAATGTATGTTGGGGTATGAGTAACCGTTCTGTACTTGTTCGCGTACCATTAGGTTGGACCTCTGGCGAGGATATGTGCCACAAAGCTAATAATATAGAACCACTTACAGCGCGTGACTACTCTATCAAGCAGACTGTTGAGATGCGTTCTCCAGATGCTTCAGCTGATATCTATCAGCTTTTAGCAGGTCTTTGTGTGGCTTGTCGTCATGGTTTTGAGATGGCAAACGCTGAGGCTGAAGCTGAGAGAACCTTTGCAGACGGTGATATCCACGACCCAAAGAATGCAGAACGTTATGCTACCTTGGCTCAGTTGCCTGATAGCTGTGCCGCTTCAGCAGACTGCTTGGAACGTCAGCGTAAGGTTTATGAAGAGTATGATGTATTCTCTCCTGCAATGATTGATGGTATTATCAAACAGCTTCGCTCATACAATGACCGTACACTACGTCAAGAGATAGAAGGCAAAGAGATGATGATGGAGAAACTTGTTCGTCAATACTTCCACTGCGGATAAAGCAAACATCATCCTAACATGTGACTACTATTAGTCCAAATATAAAATCCCAGGCAACGAAAAGGTTGTCTGGGATTTTTCAAATAGAAATGTTTTACTTAGTATTATATATGTCTAATCTCTTGTTTAACATATTATTACAAGACTATCATACAAACCTATCAGAAGAGAAATAATGGCATACACTTTGCTCCTTTTACATCTATTAAAGATTAAGAAATTATGAGTTTACAAGAAATATTAGATCATAGAAGGGCTGTCAGACATTTCGACCCAAAGAAACCAGTCGATAGCACAGTTGTAAAGAAATGTATTGAACAAGCGACTTTAGCTCCAACAAGCTCAAACTTACAACTTTGGGAGGCTTATCATGTAACTGACAAGAAGGTTTTGGATAAGTTGGCACCAGCATGCTTGGACCAGTTGACAGCACGTTCTGCACAACAGATTGTTGTATTTGTGACTCGACAGGACCTCTATAAGAAACATGCACAGGCGACACTTGCATTTGAAAAGGAGAACATCAACAAGTATAGTCCCACAGAAAAGAAGGAAAAGCGCATTAAGAAATTAGAACTATATTATGCAAAAGCAATGCCGTTTCTCTATTCACGTTGCTTTGGATTGTGGGGACTTGTTCGTAAGGCTTTAGCACAAACGATTGGACTTTTCTGTCCAATCATTCGTCAAGTAAGTGAAGGCGACATGCAAGTTAGTGTACACAAGAGTTGTGCTTTGGCTGTTCAGACATTTATGTTGGCTATGAGTGAGGCTGGCTATGACACTTGTCCACTTGAAGGTTTCGATAGTCTGTTGGTAAAGAAGGCACTGAATCTACCTTACAATACAGAAATAAACATGGTTATAACCTGTGGCGTTCGTATGCCAGATGGCGTTTGGGGAGATCGTTATCGCCGTCCATTTGAGGAAACCTATCATTTGGTTTAGCACCCCTTCTGTAAATTATCATTGCTGTATAATACTCCTTCATTGCAATAAGAAAACGTACAGAATAGCTGACAGATAAACAAAAAGCAATAAGAAGGGATTTAGTAAGGATTTTATCCTTATCCATTGTCTTATTCGAATAGAAATACGTATCTTTGCAAAGAATCTGAACAAGACAATGGATAAGGATATTAAAGACTTAAAAATAGCTGTAGCCGGAACGGGTTATGTAGGTCTCAGCATTGCAACACTGCTGAGTCAACACCATCATGTAACAGCTGTTGACGTAGTAAAAGAAAAGGTTGACCTCATAAACAACAGACGTTCGCCTATTCAAGATGATTATATTGAACAGTATTTGGCAGAGAAGGATTTAGATCTTACTGCCACATTGGATGCAGAGACTGCTTATAGGGATGCGGACTTTGTAGTCATTGCTACGCCAACTAATTATGATCCTGTGAAGAACTACTTTGACACACGACGTGTTGAGGAAGTTATCGAAATCGTAATGAAGGTGAATTCAGATGCTATCATGATTGTTAAGTCTACGATTCCGGTTGGTTACACTGAGCATATTAGAGCAAAATACAAGTGTAATAACATTCTCTTTGCTCCAGAATTCCTACGTGAAAGCAAGGCGCTTTATGACAATCTTTATCCAAGTCGCATTATCATTGGTCGTCCTGAAGGTGACGAACGCTTGGAACAAGCAGCGCAGTTATTTGCCCAATTACTACAAGAAGGAGCAATAAAGGAGAATATCCCTACTCTATTTATGGGACTAACAGAGGCAGAAGCGGTGAAACTCTTTGCTAATACTTACCTTGCACTACGCGTAAGTTACTTCAATGAGTTAGACACCTACGCTGAGGTAAAAGGTCTTGATACATCTAACATCATTCAAGGTGTATGTCTTGACCCACGTATCGGCTCCTTCTATAACAATCCTTCTTTCGGTTATGGCGGCTATTGTCTGCCTAAAGACACTAAGCAGCTGCTTGCTAACTATGCCGATGTACCTGAAAATCTTATCCAGGCTATCGTTGAGAGTAACCGTACACGTAAGGACTTCATAGCTGACCAAGTATTGCATAAAGCTGGATATTACGACTATTACGACCGTGGTGACTATAGCCCAGAAGATGAGAAAGAGTGCGTCATTGGTGTCTATCGCCTTACTATGAAATCTAATAGTGACAACTTCCGCCAAAGTTCAATTCAAGGAGTAATGAAACGTATTAAGGCAAAGGGTGCACAAGTCATCATCTACGAACCTACACTTGAAGACGGGGCGACCTTCTTCGGCAGCCTTGTTGTCAACAACCTTGAAGATTTCAAACAGCGTTGTCATGCCATTATCGCCAACCGATACGATAAATGCCTTGATGATGTAAAGGAAAAAGTGTACACAAGAGATATATTTAGAAGGGATTAATATAATCCCAAATGCGGTCATTAGACCACAAAAGCATAGCTCTTATTACTATAGTTTTATTTCCTAACATCTTTTATTTCCTTATCAGTATCTTGTCTGTCTTTGTAACTTGGCGTAGCCCGCTACGCCTGTGTTCCAAAGCCAAACAATCTACTCGATAATAAAACAAAATATGTTTAGGCTCTAATGACGGATTTGGGATAATCCCATTCTCCACCCTCAGCCAATGTATTCATACTCATCACTCATGGTGCTAACAGTAAACACCATGAGTGCTAATGATATACACCCTCTGAGAAGTAGATAGGAAGACCTTTACCCATTTGTTAGTAAATGAGACTTACACCACCAAGAGAGAGTATTTATTACTTGGTTATATTGAGAAATACCCCTCCCAAGTAAACACAAAATTACCTATATAAAAGAGAGCCCTCAGCGAATTATATACTAACAAAACACTGTTAATATTAGCCCTCGTCCTTTCATTTAGAGTCTTCTATTGCCCTCTATAAACTAAACATCACTATATCAACTTTTAGGTAAAACTATTTTTCCTGTCATATCTGTCACATCTTATATACTCATAACCCATTCACAAGATAAATACGCTTTATAAAGAGATTGCCCAGACCTATAACTATATAAAGATAAAAAGGCTTGTCTCCCGACAAGCCTATTTATAATACAAAAACATTATGAAATAATTTATTTCGCGAACAAGATTATCATTTAATAATTCTGGCTTATGTCGCACATTTACAAGTGCGGCACTTGCGTTCACAGTACCGCTCGCACTGTACGCGAATGTCATATCCCAACATTGCACCGAGAATAAAATCTTCTTCTGGCGTTAGTTGGTTAAGAGGTTTGGTAATCATCAGCCGGATGGCATCAAGACACTCCTGACGACCAAAGAACAGGTTCATACGGTCACGACCCACCGGCTGGATGATATATGGGATATTCTGACGTTCAAGGCGGAGCGTAGCGAATGACTCATACTTCTTATTACAAGTGTACAAAACCATCTGTCGAACGCCCTTCTGAAACTCGTAGATGTGATTCATCAACACCTTCATGTCGGCGGTAATCATATCTGTCATCATAGTTATCCCTTCGTGTGAATAGTTATAATGTAAGCACTAAGTTTCAAGTTACCTTACAATGCAGGCTTAATAGCTGCCAACCATGCATCAATACGACCTTCTGTCTGATCCTCTTCGTTTACATCATCCAAAGCAAGACCTACGAACTTACCATCAACAACAGCCTCGCTGTCATCAAAAGTATAGCCATCTGTTGATACACCAGGGAGAACATTTGCACCCTGTGCAGCATCATAAATCTCCTTCATTGCACTACAGAAAGTATCTGAATAGCTCTCGCTATCACCGCAACCGAAGATTGCAACAGTCTTACCAGAGAGGTCAGCACCCTTCAGTACGTTAATACCATCATACCAATCATCCTGCAACTCACCTGCGCCCCATGTTGAAGAGCCAAGGATAAGGTTGTCATTCTCTGCTACAACTTCTGCAGAGAAATCTGATACGTTAATAGCTTCAACGCCGAGCTTCTCAGCGATGGTATTTGCAATGCTTTCGCATGTACCGGTTGATGAACCGTAAACAACAATAGTCTTCTTCATATTTTGTTACTGATTTAATTTCTGATTTTATTAATCTTTACGGTTGCAAAGATACAATGAAAAACTATTACCTGCAATACCTAAAAATGATGGTTTGTGCAAAATACCTACTTTTAGTGAGTACTTTCTTTTACTTTACAAACTTCTTTCCGTTTCTTATATATATACCTTTAGGTAGATTCGCATCTGAAGTTCCTACATAACGACCATCTAAGAGGTAAATACGGTTATCATATTGCTCTGACACCTTCTTTTGACCAATCGTATTAATACCCAAAGCCTTTCTACGTAAAACTTCTCTCAGTCCTGCAGCAACATCAATCTGCCCATATCCATAAAGATTATTAGGATAACTGAGTGACTTATCATAATGAGTACAAGTCTTAGCGAATATCTCCAGACAATCAGCTGGCGTCAACGTTGGATCAGCTTGTAACCAAAGTGCTATCGCACCCGTCACAACTGGTGCAGACATTGACGTTCCTGCATTAGCATTCCACGCATAGACACGACCATTATATTCAAAATGACGCACATCACTTTTAACAGAAGCATTTACATTCTTTGGATTATTAATAAAGAAGGTACTATAAGATGAGATGATATTCTGACCTGGTGCCATTACGTCTGGCTTTATACGCCCATCCAATGTTGGTCCCATAGCTGAGAAAGAAGAACGGATGCCCTTCTGTCCACTATCATACACCTTCTTTTCACCTAAATAATTAACAAACTGTGTACGATAGCTTGTCGATCCAACACATATCACATCTGGAGAACTGGATGGTGAGAAGATTGTATATCTACAATCCCCTGCATCCAACACGGGGTCAAGCGCATGTGGAAACATGTAGCCCGACATACGGTAAAGTTCTATATCAGCATCCCTACCCATAACTTGAAGTGAAACTTGCGGACTATCTCCAAGCTTCGATGGACTACTAATTTGAAAATCATAAGCCGTCTCACGTGCATCATAACTATTCGGATATGCCAACACACGCCATATATATTTCTTTCCACCTACTAATAAGGAATCGGTAAGTAGTGAGTCTTGAGCATTACAAACATTAACCGTTGAAATATCAACGATTTGCGGAGAAGCCACGTTATCATATACACTTACTCGAAAAGTAAACGCCTGCTTAGACTTTGCCGTACAACTAAAGCGTTTCTCATTACCCATGATAAAAGCTCCAGCTCGCTCTTTTCCTATATTCTTATGTATATACGAATTTCTTGCGCCATCGTTACCAGCAGAAGAAACAATGATTCGTCCTGGTCCTATTAGTTTAGCAAGTAGCTCATAATATAATTGGTCATAGCCATGAAAATCCTGCGAACTACCCTCACTAAAATTGATGACACACGGTTGATGCATACGTTCCGCATAATCGAATATATACTTAAAACCAAGTGCATCCGTGGCATAGGTAAACTTATAATAATCTTTTGGATCTATCAAAGAAGCATTATCAGCAGCATTATCAACCAATACCAAGTCGGCATCACAAGCCATACCACGATAAGGGGAAATGTCTCCATTCCCTTGTGCTCCACTACCAGCAGCAATGCCAGCTGTATGTGTTCCGTGTGTCTGTGTCTCACCATCAATAGGATGTTTCAGTTCTAACAAGGCATCACGACCTACATAATCGCGACCTACATATAATGTTGAACCGATAGTATCACGCGACAACTGATCCCATAATGCTTTGATACGATACCGACTCATATCAGTTGAATAAAAATTAGGATGCGTCAAATCAAAACCAATATCTTGTACACCAACAACGACACCATGTCCAGTATAGCTCTGCGATAGTCCTTCACCCGTATAAACTTTTTCAGCATTAACAACTAATCGAGTAGTATCCATTTGTATGCTGCATCGTCTTCCTGTCTCTATTCGCTTCACTTGTCTGCCACACGACAATGCCCCGAGGCTACTAAGAGGGATGGCTGCTATACTAATATCCCCCACACGTGCCAACTCCTTACAGCCATACTGCCTTAGAACTTCTGCCGAATTACCATCAATACGAACAAAAGCTGTCAACAATCTATCATCACTCTGACTACGAGTAAGCTGCTTCGTTGCCAGTGCCGTTGCCATTGCTTCGCGAACAAATGGCGACATCTTCTCATAGCGAGGACGCTGAGCAATAATACCAAGAGAGGTAAATATAAAGAGTAGAAAAACTATTAAACGGTTCATTTCTTTATAGGCTAATTACAAATAATGTATTATATAAGTAATGTATTCTGCCACAAAGGAACAAAAAAAAACTGACATATGCAAGATGTATTAGACCTCAGTACCATATGTACGAAGCATCAACATGGCTCTTCTACAAACAACTTATTCCCATGTCATTGATTTTTGTAAACTATTTTCGTGTAGCTCAAAACCAATACATGCTCTTTTGGCTTCTAAGAGATGCTTAATTGACTTGCAAAAGACGCCCTTTAAGACCCTTACTAACGCCCTTTTGAAGTCCTATTAAGCACCTTTAACTTTACCACTTTATAACTAATTGATTTACTTATGGTTACAAACCTACTCCGTATATCTGTTTTTACCGTTAGTTATAGATATTTTCCTTGAACATATGTAATGATTTTTCAAAGTCTTATCTATAGATTTTCAAAGTTTAAAAAGAAATGATTTTCAATGTCAGAGAATGATAATAGGATAGATTGACGACTGTTTTAGCCCTATTTTTGTTTAGTGAGTAACCTTGGTTGTTTCGTTAAAGCAATACGAAAAACATCCACATATTTAACAGAAGAACCAAAAAAAGGCTATAAGTCAGAATCTGACTCATAGCCTTTCCATTTACATATATGAAACCTTCTCTACATGAGAATATGTTGATTTCTTACTTGTTCAAGCCACGGTTGTTCAATGTAACGTTGAGAAGCTTTACATACTCACGGTACTGACGGTCGTTCAAAACATAACGCATATAAGAAAGATCCTTCTTAATAGCACTCTGAACCTTAGCGTCACGCTCTGAGTTATCAGCAACAGAAGCATTCATCATCTCTGTAGCAAAAGTGCGATTAATATCCTCAACAACATCAACCTGATCATAATTAAGATTCAACGCACGACTAAGAGCGTATGTGCTTACATTGAACTTATATGCGTTAGCATTTGTAATTGTGTTGTTGTTATCGTTCTCACCTGCTGCAAAAGCCATTGTCATACTCATCACTGCTGCTACTGTCAATACAATCTTCTTCATATTCATTATCCTTTCTTAATTATTTAAAGTCTTATTAAAAGACTTATCATTATCTTTTATTCTGTAATTAATTTCCTTATTACGAATGCAAAGTTACAAGATTATTCGGACTCAATATAACTATTCGTTACTTATCATTAATTTTTGCTTATATTTTTGACACATATCAATGCATTTGATTTATATCAGTTACAAAAACATAGATACGACCCTACCCTTCCTAATAAACCATATATAATAGTAGTACGAAAAAGAAAAAACAGTAACTAAGCAGATTTTATTCCGTTTTAAATCATTACCTTTGCAAATACGTATAATAAATATCGATTAATAAAAATAACAATGGAGAATAATAAACATCGACTCGTTGTAGTCAGCTACGAACTATATAGTATCGAAAATGGCGAGGAGCAATTCCTCGAAAAGACAGAAGATATGCAGCCAATGCAGCTCTATACAGGTTGCGACATGGCGTTACCAGCCTTTGAGCAGGAGATTGTTAAGTTTGAAAAAGACGCAGACTTCAAGTTCTCTCTCACTAAGGAGCAGGCTTATGGGGAGCATGACGATAACAGCGTATTAGCTCTCGACAAGGCTACTTTCTCTCCTAACGGAGTTTTTGATGCTGAGAACATCTATAAAGATGCTGTCGTTCCCTTGCAGAACGAAAATGGTCAACGTTTCTTAGGAAAGGTTTTGGACATATCAGACGATAAAGTAACCATCGACCTCAACCACCCTCTTGCAGGAAAGGACCTTGTTTTCTATGGTCATGTTTTCGAGAATCGTGAGGCAAGTGAAGAAGAAGTAAAAGACTTCTTTGAGCAAATGAATCAGCATCATTGTGGTGGTGGATGTGGCGGAGGCTGCGGTAGCGACAACGGAGGTGGCTGTGGTTGCGGAGGCCATGAAGATGGAGAAGGAGGCTGCTGCGGCTGTCATTAAGATAAATTCTCCCTCTCCCGTCCAGCTATTTACAATGGAACATATAAAGAGAAGGAGATGATAGGAAAGTCTACAACATACTTTTCTTTCCTATCAATCACGCATCACGATTATCATTCATAGGAACTTTGGTATGAATACATTCGGAAAGCTCTTCACACTTACCACCTTCGGCGAAAGCCATGGAGCTGCCGTGGGGGGTATAGTTGATGGTATGCCAGCTGGTGTAAACATTGACACAGACTTCATTCAGCGTGAATTGGCACGTCGCCGACCAGGTCAAAGCCATATCACAACGGATAGAAAGGAAGCAGACCAAGTAGAACTGCTAAGCGGTGTGTTTGAGGGAAAGTCAACAGGTGCGCCCATTGGTTTTCTTGTTCGCAATACCAATCAACATTCAAAGGACTATGATAATATCCGTGACATCTTCCGTCCGTCACATGCCGACTATACATATTACAGCAAATATGGTATTCGTGACTATCGTGGAGGCGGGCGGGCGTCTGCTCGCATTACACTTTCACGTGTCGTAGCAGGAGCCTTAGCCAAACTTGTGTTGCGCCAACAGGGTATCAGTATCTCTGCCTACACTTCACAAGTGGGCGACATTCTACTTGAGAAAGATTATCATAAATATGATTTAAATCTCATTGAGTCAAACCCAGTTCGCTGTCCCGACTCATTAAAAGCAAAGGAGATGGAGAACCTAATAGCACAGGTAAAGCGCGAAGGTGACACCATCGGTGGCGTTATTTCTTGCGTTATCAAAGGCTGTCCAGTGGGCTTAGGCGAACCAGAATTTGGAAAACTTCATGCACAATTAGGTGCTGCTATGCTTAGTATCAACGCTGTGAAGGGTTTTGAATATGGTGAAGGATTTGCAGGTTCCTCATGGAGAGGTAGCCAGCAAAACGACACTTTCCTACCAACTGGCGATGGTATGCAATACCCAAGATGCAATGTAGAAACGAATCATAGCGGTGGCATACAGGGTGGAATCAGTAACGGAGAGGATATTTACTTCCGTGTTGCATTCAAACCTGTCGCAACCCTACTTATGGAACAGCAGACGGTGAACATAGAGGGTGAGGCAACAACGATGGATGTACGTGGTCGACATGATCCTTGTGTCTTACCTCGCGCAGTCCCTATTGTTGAGGCTATGGCTGCAATGACCATACTTGACGCATTGCTAATAAGTAAGACTAACAGACTGTAGACAATTTCTTTCGTAAGGACTTACTTCCCACAGCAGTGATAAAACAACATATTAGAAGGAGTTAAATCTTATCTTCTCACGCTTACATTCTGTAGATAGTAGCGGAGACAGACATGGACTTAACTCCTTCTAATTTGTTTTAGCTCTATTTCATTTTAATAATACAGAGCTAACCAATCTTCTTCTCGTTTGTTATAGGCTTGCAATAAAAGCACTTAAAGCCGTTCCACCGTCCAAAGAAGGCGAATATGATTCAAGTACATTGAGCTTTGTACTACCAATAACGTCCTTTAAATCCTTTGCAGTATTCAGTACACAGATATCTCCAGCCAAGCCACAAACATCTATCTGTTCTATCTTCAAAGCCTTAATTAATTGATGGAGAACACCCGCAGAAGCTTCATTTTGCATAATAGAATACTCATCCTTCTCTATGCTATCGCCCTTATACAATAAGGTGAAGCCACCCTTTGATTCATTAAGAGCAATCAATAACGACTCCCAAATAGCTGCACCAACAGAGTGTTGCACACAATGACGTGGCCATACTCCACCCTCATCAGCAAACGAACTATGATGATAAGGATGCCAATCTGCTGTAACAATCTTCACGGTATATTCATTACCTTTGTCCTTTACATACTTTGCCAGCGCATCCATTGCCTCGGCTGCGCCTGCTACAGGAAGTGTTCCTGTAATAAAGTCGATTTGTGGATCGACTATTAACAATAGCTTTTTCATATTTTATTGTCCCTTTAAACAATAAGACCAAATAGTTTCATTATCTATATTACAAAGCTAACAGAATATAAATCGCAGCTTTATAATATCAACGTTAATACGCTACAGATATTTTCTGAACACACCAAAAGTAATATAAAAATAGTGATACATAAGCCACGTATCACTATTTTCCTCTTAAGTTTTTATACTTGTGCGTTGTCTGGTTCAATCTCGTGAGCATCTACTTCTACCACTCCACGCTTAACGTGACCATCGTAAGTAACAAAGTAAATACCCGTACCCGGTGTCCATTCCATACAGAAGAGTTCTCCTGGACCATTAAAACCATTCTTCTTGATAACGCGTAATGCCCATGCCTGTGAACGACCACTCTGCTTAAGACCACTCGAAACGAACTCACCATTGTTAACAAGTAAGAATGAATCAGCTGTCTTACCAGTTGGTAGAACTGTAACTGCACCATTTGCTTCAAACAAAACATCCTCAACTTCAAACATAGAGAAGATTCCCTTTTGTCTTAATAGCAAACGGAACTGCTCCATTTCAAGGCTATTACGCTTAAAATTCTTAAAGTTAATAACGCCATTCTTCACAAGGAAAACGCTCTCTCCTTTGATAATATGACGTAGACGAGCAGAACGCATAGCAAAGCGCACGAGCATATTAAAGCCTGTCCATACTGCCAAAGCAAAGAGAATATGCCATATAGACATATCAGGATTATACAAGGCACCACCGACCAAGGCACCAATCACAAAGGCACTCACGGTATCAAGTGGCGTAAGCTGTGCCATCTGAGCTTTTCCTGTAATACGTAGAAAAGCCAAAATACCTATCATACCCGTAACAAGTTTCAAGGTAATGCCTATATAAGGCTGAATAAACTCAATCATTTAATAATATATAACTTCGCACCGAACAAACTGGTAGAGTGATTAACAGATACCTACAATAATAGGGATTTCCACCTTTACCATAAAAGAAAGATAAAAATGGAATACTATATCAAGATTAATGAAGAAAAGAGAGGTCCTTATAGCCTCAACGAATTAGCCGAAAGAAAATTGGATGCTACAACGTTAGTAATGCCAACAGATGGTGTAGAATGGGTTCCTGCCAACCAGATAGAAGAACTTCGAACACTCTTTGAGAGTAAGGACTCTATCAATAAGACAGAGAAAACAGAAGAGATACCTTTTGTTGAGGCAAGACCTATCATACCAACAGCACAACAAGAAGCCGTACAGCAGCCACAACCAGCACCTAAGAAGAAGAGTCACACTGGTTGTCTTATCGGTATTTTGCTTACACTGGTTGTCTTGGTTGCAGTGATGGTTGTTACTTGTCCAAAGACAGAACAACACAAGGAAGTACTCTCTACCGTTATCACTACTACTGTAAATGATGCTGTAAATGACAACGATAATCTTACAGGTAACACCTTCATCGACAATGCTTTCAAAACAGTCAGCAATGCCTTTGCAGGTAAGGTGATTGAGACTGCTGTTGATAACCTCGTCACTGTCGATAACTATGTTGTATGTTCATTAGGTAAGGTACACTATGATGGCAAAGATCATATCGTATCTTTAGGTGTCTTCGGGCATATCTTTACTGTAGATGAAGATGACCTTCAAGAAGCTGCAGAACAGTATTACAAGAAAGAAGAAATCAACATGAAGGAACAACTTAAGAAAAAAGCACAGAAGATGTTGCAGGAAAACATCATTGCACCTGCAACCTCAGCCATCGAAGGACTCTTGGGAAGTGCTATGGATGGTCTTCTGGATGAAATCGGTTTAGACAATCAACCCTCAAAACAAAGTAAGAAAAAGACATTGGAAGCTGATTCTATCTAAGTAAATATTAGGCTTTCAGATAGACTTATAGATGGATAATAACGCAAAAGATAGTTGTTAAAAAACAATATTTCTACATAAAAGGAAAGGTTTTACATATTATCTTTTGCATATAAACAATATTTTATATACATTTGCACAATTAATTTAATTAGAATACAAGTATGAAGAAATTATTTTTTTTAGGGTTAATAACGTTGTTTTTTGTATCTTGTGCCTCTTCTTTTAATAGTGAAAAGATTGACACTCTGAAAGAACAGCAGAAGGTGCTCAAGATGACTACAGAGTTGAACAAACTGCAGTTAGATTACGAAAAAGAGAAGGCTAACAATGCTGAACTCAGCAAGAAAGCTGCTGACATCAATGTTGAAGCAAATGTAGCTACAACAGAATTCAACACAACCAACGCATCAAACACTGTTAAGGATGCAAAGACCACTATCAAGCGTCTGAAGGAAGCTAAGTCTATCAATCCTCTCTTATGTTTATTTATTGTATTGACACCCACCTTCCTCGACCTTATTACTAAAACTTACTACGAAAAACTTTTATCTTGCTCTCTAAAAAAACATCACATAATGATAAAAAAGATACTTCTATCACTATTGGTACTATTGGCTCATTTACCAATATACTCCCAAATGCTCTTTTCAGAGAATCTAACATTAGATATAGATAGTACAAAAACAATACAAGGAACTTTATTACCTGTACTGGATTTTAAGACAGAAAAGGAAAATGTTCTCACACTCAAGAATACCGCTAATCTCAACCTCTTAATAAAGCACAAGCGTGTTATCAACTTAATAAACAAGTTGGAGTTTTCAACTTACGGCAAGAAAGTAACAGTAAGTGGCGGATTTATACACGTTGAATATCGTTATCTCCTCAGTCGTGCTTTTGAGGTTTACCCTTATGCTGAGTCACAATGGGCAGAAAGTCGTGGAATGGAATACAAGATTTCAACTGGCTTACTATCACGCTATAGGATTATAAACAAAGAAAAATATCTTATGTTTGCATCAGCGGGTATGTTCTATGAATTTGAGAAATGGGAAGATCCTACTCCTAATGCAGTCCCATCACATGTTTATAGTCGTAGCATAAAAAGTCACCTATCAGTAAGTTTCAAACAGCATTTAGGCGAACACTGGGAACTGACGACCACAGCTATTCATCAGGCGAAGCCAGACAGTTACTTTAAGGAAGCACGATTCGGTGGCGCAGCAGACTTAAAGTATAATATTACACCAAACATTGGCATAAATGGTGCCTACCGCGTCATCTACGACACAGCACCAATTGTACCAATTAGAAAGACTTATACAACCGTAGAGGCTGGTCTTAGTGTATCATTCTAAGTAGTATAACAGTGACAAATTAGCAATAAGGCAATACTTTTCTGCATCTTTTTCTGCTATAAAATATGGTTCTTCCGTTAAATATGCGGACGCTTTTCGTATTGCTTTAATGGAAGAAGCGAAGTTACTCACTAAACAAAATATGGCTAAAACTGTCATCTATCTATCCCTATTATCATCCTCTGACATTAAAAAAACTTTTTGTTTTAAGACTTTGAAAACAACAGACAAGGATTTGAAAAATCATTACATAAATTTAAATAAAACATCCATAAATAACGGCAAAAACACATATAAAAGTCAGACTTGTAACCATAAGGGATTCAATTAGTTATAAAGGAGCAAAGTAAAAGGTGCTTAATTGGACTTCAAAAGGGCGTTAATAAGGGTCTTAAAGGGCACCTATTGCAAGTCAATTAGGCGTCTTTTAGAAGCCAAAAGAGCATATATTGCGCTTCGAGCAGTATGAAAACATTTTACAAAAAACATGTATATTTTAATATTGGAGACGCAGAACAAGTGGAAGATGGTCGCTAAATCCATTATTAAAACGCATACCATTATAATTACGGCGGGGCTTTACTCCGCCATATTTTGTATCTTCTCCATGATAACGATAAGTTCCTTTCGCCCCATTACGTCCGTGCACTCCCGCAGATATATTAATCAATCCATATTCGTACGCAAGTTGTAGCGAAGGGCTATCTGCATAATCATTAAAGTCGCCCATCACTAACAGTTTCGGGTCTGTATACACACTACGAAGAGAGTCTATAGCACTACACAATCGCTCCATTACGTGCATTCTAAAAGGACGAGAATAAAGTTCACCTCCCATTCGACTTGGTGCATGAAGTAGGAAGACGTGTAGCGTATCACCACTTTCTATTTCACCTTCTACATGTAGAATATCTCGAGTTGGGCGCATTTCCTTCATGGGTATGACACGAATCGTATCAGCTTTTATCAATCGGAAGGAAAAAGGAGAATACAATAACGCCACATCTATACCACGTACATCATTCGAAGCTGTCATCACATATTCATAACGAGCCTTACGCAACAAAGATCGACGAGTAAGGTCAAAGAGTACACTATCGTTCTCTACCTCGCATAAACCTACAATATCTGGCAGTGTCCAACCACTACTATCTTCACCACAAGCAATGATTGTCTGCCCTATTCTATTCAGTTTTTGCCAATACTTCGTACGCGTCCAATGGCGAGGAGAGTCAGGTAAGAACTCATAATCATTCTTCAAAGTATCGTGTCGAGTATCAAACAAATTCTCGGTATTGAGTTCGACAATCGTCAAACGACTTTGAGCTACTGATAAAAAAGAACACAACAAGAAGAAAAAAGTTAACAATATACGCATAAGCTTCAGGTTTATAGATAAACAAGTTATTATTTCTTTATCTCAATATCTCGTGCCACATGATTACGTATCTTAGTTAGATACGCCTTCATGTCAGCAGTATCCTTTTCATCAATATCTACATAAAACCATAATAATCTCCTTCTCACTATACATCTACACTCACTACACAGCACCCTACTTATTCACAACCTCCAACTGCTGACGTACACTCTCCTCATGTATTAGTTCAAAAACTTGGGCAGCAAAGTTGGCATCCATACCGCAAAGACTTGCTTGCGCACCACGCTTTTCGAGGATTTCACTATATCTACCAGCTTGAAGAATGGTCATGTTATGCTCTTTTTTAAAGGCTCCTATCTCACGACAAATGCGGAAACGCTTGGCAAGAAGTCCCATTAAAGAGTTGTCAATTTCGTCTATTTGCGCACGAAGAAATCTTAATCCTTCAGTTGTAGAGGCATGATTACGCACTACCAAAAGAGACAGAATATAATCAAGAATATCAGGAGTCACCTGCTGTTCTGCATCGCTCCACGCCTTCTCTGGAGTACAATGACTCTCTACTATCAACCCATCAAAGCCTAAGTCCATAGCTTGCTGACATAGTGGTGCTATCAAATCACGACGACCACCAATATGACTTGGGTCACAGATTATAGGAAGTCCTGGTATTCTTCTACGCAACTCTATAGGAATCTGCCACATAGGGGCATTTCGATAAATTTTCTTTTCATAGCTTGAGAAACCTCGATGAATAACTCCTAAACGTTTCAAGCCAGCTTGATTAAGTCTTTGAAGTGCACCTATCCATAGTTCAAGGTCAGGATTGACAGGGTTCTTTACCAATACAGGGATATCTATTCCTTGCAAAGCATCAGCCAAAGCCTGCATAGCAAAGGGGTTAGCAGATGTTCTTGCACCTACCCAAAGAATATCCATACCATATTTCAGAGCCACTTCAACATGCTCAGGTGTCGCCACCTCGGTTGAAATCATCATACCCGTTTCTTCCTTTACACGCTGCATCCATGGTAAAGCCATCTCTCCATTACCCTCAAAACCACCCGGTTTCGTACGCGGTTTCCATACACCAGCACGAAAAATATGACATCCTTTGGCAGCAAGATTACGTGCCGTAGACATCACTTGTTCTTCTGTTTCAGCCGAACAGGGACCTGCAATGACTAATGGACGTTCCTTGTCGCTTGGAAGTCGCAAAGGCTCTAACTCTAATTCCATAATCATATATCTTTTATTCCTTATTTACTTAATTGTTCCCCAAAGGTAATACAAATGATGCATAAAACCTTATTTTACCATTCTAAAGATGCAATTTGATTGCATACTTTTATCATCAACTTGTCTTTTACACGTTGGAAAATACGCACATGACAACGACCATACGTCTCTCTACAACATACTTCAAGGCATTAAACGCTCATCATATCTTGTGCTTACCAACAACACCATTGGTGCTTACCAACAACACGATATGTGCGGGGCATTGACACCATTATTGAAAATGGCAAAAAAGAGTCAAAAAGAATATGAATTAAAGACTGAAAAACGCTAACAACTAACTCATAAGATGAATTCTATCACTAAAATACGTTATACTCTTCTATTAAAATAAAGAAATTCTGAGTAACATATCATCTTTTTTACTATCTTTGCATAAGATAGACTGCGCTCGGCAATACAAAAGTAAACTTTCATTGCACTCGCTGGTACTATCTTTGCATAAACATATAAAGAAACCTATGAAGCAGTTATATGCAATACTGACAGTAGCTATGCTTAGCGTTGTTCTCTGTTCACACGCACAAGAGCAGGTACAAATCCGACTTGTGAACGGAAACGGTATGGAGGCAGTTATCAGTAACTATGGTGCTCGCCTTGTCTCGCTTACTGCCCACAACTGGAATGGTAGGTTGGAGCCTGTCGTAAAAGGATATACCAATAAGGAGGAATATTTGAAAGATAGAACTTTAGGTGCTACGCTCATCTACTTTGGTAAAAATAATGAGGAGACACTATCTGGAAAGATGTGGGAACTTGTTAGTTCTGACAACCAATCGGTTACGCTGCGATATGTGACTTCACAGGGAGAGAATGGATTAGATGGAAAGTTAAACGCCACAGTTACTTATACCCTATCTGACCAAAACGCCCTTGATGTAGACTATCGTATTGCAACAACAGCTGAAACAAAGTTGGAAGTAACAAATGGTATTTGCTTCAACTTATCAGGAGAGATGCACCGCTCCATCCTCAAACAACATCTCTGGGTTGATGCTGTTCAGATAAACACCTACAACGCTAAAAGACAGTTGACTGGTGTACTTCAACGTATAAAGAACACACCATTCGACTTTACAAAACCAAGAGAAATTGGTGAGCGTATTAAGAGTACGAGTAAGGGATACGACAATGCCTATCAGTTGCGACATCCTGATAATATGCAGAAGGCTGCAGCAATCCTCTTTGATGCACAGAGTGGACGTGCTATGACAGTCTACTCAAGTGAACCAACGCTCAATATTAACACATATGGTAAGGAGAGTTGCGGTATCTCATTACAGCCAATACATGCTGGATATAATAGTGGTATGGAGAAAGTAAGTAACGAATTACGCCCAGGACAGGTATTCCATGGGGCAACGGTATTCTTCTTTACAACTGATCCTCCATTGATAATGCGCACCAAATAAAACTATAAGGGGTAAGAACTTCTGGATTACTCGGACGTTCATATCCCCAGTTTGAAAAAGCACTAATTATCTTTAAAATCCTTGGCAGTTGACTGCCAAATATTTATATTTGCAAGTAAATGAGGAAATATAGTTTCATAATAGCGGCTATTCTCTGTATACCATTGTATGCACAGAATACAAAAGGAGACCACAATGGGAGTACTTCCACTGTGGAACCTATAGAATCGGCACGTCTACAAGGCCCACGCGAAGCCACAGAGGCTGAGAAGGAGTATGCCAGACGATTGGCTGAAGACCGTGCACAACAGGCACAAATAGACAACAATCTACCTCTCATTACAGAGAACGGACAAACCGTTACACCCAATGATTTCTATTATCCGGCTTGGGGTTATGGTGTTGGAGCATGGCGATTGCATAAAGGATTGAACATTAACCTTGGTGCATCAGCCTTTGCAAGCTTTGGTCACGGAAGCAATCATGGTGCAGGCTTCTCACAGGATGTGTCATTAATGTATGTAACAAACCTATCAAAGAAGGCTACATTGGCTGTGGGGGGATATGTAAACCATCTTACATACCGTGGCGACAACTACTTCGTAGGTGGTATCAATGCTGTCTTTGGATATCAGTTCAATGAACATTGGAGTGCATACGCCTTCGTGCAGAAAGCTTTCACATCTAACAACTTCGGAGATGCCTTTGGCTACGGAGGTTATGCTTCACCTTATTGGGCTGGTTATGGTGGCTTTGGCTATTCACCTTTCGGCTATGGTTATGCTTCAATGGGATACGGATATGGACCAATGGCTTGGGCTTACGGTACCGGAGTTAGTCGCTACATGGATAGAATTGGTGGTGGTGTAACCTACCAATGGGGCTCAAACAATCAGAATTCAATTTCTGTTAGCGTAGAGTTTGACCGTCTCCCTTCTCAACGTAATGGTTTCTATAATAACAATCGATACGATTATCCTGTAAGATAAACAGTCAACAGGTTTACATAAGAAAATAGAGTTTACAATTACTACAGCACATTGCTGAACGAGTAATTAGTAAACTCTATTTTTTATAATACTAAATTCATCTTATTTCATCCACCGTAAGCGAAGACTGTTAAGTACAACACTAACACTGGAGAATGCCATCAGCGCACTTGCCCATGATGGAGTAATCTGCCAATCAATGCCAAAAGCATAAAGCAAACCTGCTGCTAATGGGATACAAACAATGTTATAGATGAAAGCCCAGAAGAGATTCTCCCAAATCATACGTACTGTATTGCGACTCAACTGTACTGCTTCTGGGATAGCAGACAAGTCATCTCCCATGAGTGTCACCTGTGCTACATCCATAGCTACGTCCGTTCCCTTACCAATAGCAATACTTACGTCTGCCAAAGCCAAGGCTTGTGTATCGTTAATACCGTCACCAACCATTGCTACTCGCTTCCCTTCGGCTTGCAACTGTCTAACAAGATTCTCCTTATCTTGTGGCAACACCTTACTATGATAGTGTTTTATACCAGCTTTTTCAGCCCAATAGCGAGCCGCCTCGTCCTTATCTCCACTCATCATATAGACCTCAATCCCCTTCTTCTGTAGCTCATCCATTGCCTCACGAGCATTAGGCTTTAATGTTTCACGCTCTTCAAAAGGAAGGTTATCAGCCTTTGTAAAGTCGATATCCTTATTAGGTATGGTCAAAGTACCTGTCTTATCGGTCACCAACACATCTACCTTACGCAGACTCTCTAAGGCTGTAGCATCCTTAATAAGGATTTGCTTCTGAGCAGCTTTACCAATACCAACCATCAGGGCAGTAGGTGTTGCCAATCCCATTGCACATGGACAAGCAATGACTAAGACGGCAACAGCCGACATAATTGCC
>QWCF01000208.1_pt1 | contig 34740 bp, 27 predicted proteins | sample 1972521 | NCBI WGS metagenome assembly QWCF01 (sample SAMN09866715, study PRJNA288562) | Human oral metagenome isolate term4_saliva, whole genome shotgun sequencing...
GTATTTTTATCACATGCTCACTTAGATCATTCAAGAATGATTAATTATTTAGATCCAGCTATTCCATTGTATACGTTAAAAGAAACAAAAATGATTTTAAATAGTTTGAATCGTAATGGAGATTTTTTATTACCAACACCGTTTGAAAAATCTCCTTTCACGAGAGAGATGATTGGCTTAGAACCAAATGCAATCGTAACTGTTGGTGATATTACAATTGAAGTTGTTCCAGTAGATCATGATGCATATGGTGCAAGTGCCTTATTAATTCGAACTCCAGATCATTTTATTACGTATACAGGAGATTTGCGATTACATGGTTATATTCCAGAAGCAACGGTTGAGTTTTGTAAAAAAGCGAAACATACGCAGATGCTAATGATGGAAGGGGTAACGATTAGTTTCCCTGAAAGACCAGTTGATCCAACTGAAATTAAACCATCCAATGAATTAGAAGTAATTGAAAAAGTGGTTCAATTCCAACAAGAAAATCCAAACCGTCCGATAGCTTTTAATGGTTATCCAGCGAATGTGGAACGTTTCGCAAAAATTGTTGAAGAATCTCCACGAACAGCAGTATTAGAGGCTCATATGGCAGCGTTGCTACAAGAAGTATTTGGAATTCATGCTCATTTTTATTATTCAAATGAAGCAAACCGTATTCCAGAATTAAATCATGATTTAGAAGTTTCCTATCAAACACTAATTGAAGATCAAGGGGAGTATTTCTGGCAGGTAGTTGATAATTTTGATAAACTACAAGAAGGAACACTGTACCTTCACTGTGATGCTCAACCATTAGGTGACTTTGATCCGAATTATCAAGTGTTTCTCGATTTATTAGCGAAATATCACATCGAATTTGTGAAAATCGCTTGTTCAGGTCATGCAAAACCTGCGGATTTAGACCGTATTATTGCGATGATCGAACCCCAACTTTTGGTTCCTATCCATACTTTAAAACCAGAATTACTGGAAAATCCGTATGGTGAAAGAATATTGCCACACCGTGGCGAAAAAATTGTGTTGTAAAACTATAAAAGAAAAAGGAGAACAATTATGAAATTCAAATCTTTAGTAAAAGCGACACTTGCGACAACATCAGTTTTAGTTTTAGGAGCTTGCGGCAATAGCGCATCAAACTCACAAAAAGAAACTAAAGCAGACATTAAAACAGAAGTAAAAGAGGAAACAAAAATTACTTTCTGGCATGCCTTAAATGGTAAATTAGAGGAAACTCTAACGAAATTAACTGAGGAGTTTATGGCTAAAAACCCTAATGTGAAAATTGAGTTACAAAACCAATCTTCATATAAAGATTTACAAGCTAAAATTAATTCTACATTAACTTCACCAAAAGATTTACCAACAATTACTCAAGCATACCCAGGATGGTTATGGAATGCTGCAGATCAAGATCAATTAGTTGATTTAAAACCTTACTTAGAAAACTCAACTATTGGTATCAAAGATGATGCTGCTATTCGTTCAGAATTATTAAAAGGTGCTCAAATCAATGGAGTTCAATATGGTATTCCATTTAACAAATCAACAGAAGTATTATTCTACAATGCTGACTTATTAAAAGAGTATGGTGTTAAAGTACCAACTACTTTAGATGAATTAAAAGAAGCAGCTAAAACAATTTATGAAAAATCAAATCACCAAGTTGTAGGTGCTGGTTTTGACTCATTAAACAACTACTATGCAACTGGTATTGTGAACAAAGGTGTTCAATTCAATAAAGAATTAGACATTACTGGTAAGGAATCAAAAGAAGTAGTTTCTTACTATGCTGAAGGTATTAAAGAAGGTTACTTCCGTACAGCTGGTTCAGATAAATACTTATCAGGACCATTTGCTAATAAACAAATTGCAATGTATGTAGGTTCAACTGCGGGTGAATCATTCGTAGCTAAAGGTGCTAAAGAAGCTGGATATGAGTATGGTGTAGCTCCTCGTCCTGAGAAAGTTAACATCCAACAAGGTACTGATATTTACATGTTCCAAAGTGCTTCTGAAGAACAACGTACTGCAGCTTACTTATTCTTAAAATTCTTAGCTTCTCCTGAGTCTCAATTAACTTGGGCACAAGCTACAGGTTATATTCCAGTAGTTTCTAAAGTGTTAGAAAGTGCAGAATACAAAAACTCAAATTCTAAAGTTCCAGCAGCAATCGCTGAAGGTAAAAAAGAATTATTCTCAATTCCTGTAATTGAAAATGCTGACTCTGCATATGCAGAAATCACTAAGATTCAAGAAAAAGTTTACAGTGATGTAAATGGTTCAAGCGTTGATAAAGTGGTCTCATGGCTAAAATTTGAGCCTAAGGTCTCAAATTTTCCTGCAGTATCAGCCGATGTGGCTGATACTGCTCATACTACTATAGGAAGTCTATTCTCATTTAACGGATGTATAATGGGGTACGTCTGTGAGGAGACTTCCTTGATAGTAGTAAAGGATGGCAGCAAACCTTTCGGTTTCATGGCTGGTAATGCTACTATGGGAAGTCTATTCTCATTTTATTCATAAAAAAACACACTAAATTTTTAGTGTGTTTTTTTGTGTTAAAATTTATTACTGATCCGAAATTTTTGAGTTTAATGTTGTTCCCCAGTGTGTAATGGTACGTTGTGTCGTATTAAATACTAGAGTATTATCGTAAATCGGTTTCCACCAATTCCATACTAAACCTGTTGCTTTTTCGATTTTAACACGGATATTTTTCATATTCGCTTTTACAGATAGATTTAAAACATAACCACTTGTTCGATTTTTTCCATTGCCTTCCCAATTTTGAGAACGAACAGTCTCATTCCCATCTTTATCCGTATTGATTTCATCCCAACTTATCGTATAACGTGCTACATAAGCACCTTTATGTTGAATTGTTAAAACTTTATCTTCGTTGGCTGAAGAGTTGACTGGTTGTTGAATAGGATTCATTTGAATATTCGTATCTTTTACAGGAGTATGTCTAAATACTTCTACTTCAGCTAAGCTAAGTGCTTGATGTTCATGATGTAATTGAACACGAACATAACGCCCAATTTTACCATTGAATTGTACATTTAACTGATTAGAAGTTAATTGTTGAATATATTGTCTTGAAACTTCTTCATTATTTTCATTATATAAAATTACATCGAAATTCGATAAGCGTTTGGCTAATTCGCCATCTCCACGATTGAATAATCTTACTAATCCTACTTGTTCGTTTCGACCTAAGTCTACCTGCCACCAAGCTTGTTTTTCAAAATTTGTATGCGTAATGGAATTTTGAGAGTAACTACTATTCGTATTTCCATCTAATGCACGGTTTGCATTTCCTCCGTAAGCTGTTGAACTTTGAGTAGCTTGTTTTTTCCATGCGATATTTTCAGCACGAAGCACTTGAACTTCGGCTAAACTAAGTGCATTGTTTCCTTCTAATTCTATTCTTACATAACGAGCTTTTTTATAATCAATCGCAATTTGAGCGAAAGTATCTGTTAAAGAAGAAATACGTTTGCGGTCAATTTCATTTCCAAAGCTATCTAAGAGAATCACGTGGAAATTAGATAGACGATTAGATGCAGTATCAGTGCGATTATAAATATTAATTTGACGGATTGTTTCTTCTGAATCTAAGTCAACTTGCCACCAAGGCTTCGATTGAAAATTTGTATGAGTAACTGATTGATGTCCAAAGTCTCCATCTGTTTTACCATCAACAGCTCGACTGGCATCTCCACCAAATGCAGTAGAACTTTGAGATACACGTTTACCTAAGGCGATATTTTCTAGAGGGTCAACACTTGGTACTGAAGTGTTTTCAGGGGTAACAGTTTTTTTAATAAATTGTATCGTGTCTAATTTAGGATCACGATATCCTTGCTGATCTAGAGTTGAACGTTTACCAATATTAAAGTTAGGAATTTCATTCATTCGGCTCTCAAAATATCCACGAGAACGATGTTTGTGTTCGGCATTTCCAGTTGAAGTAGTAATATCACTATCATTTTGAAGAATAGGTGTTATTACATTATCGTTGTCAGTAACATAGTGCTTGATTTTACCATTTAATGCTAACTTTCTACTTTCTAATCCAACATCCCAAAATCCATTATGAGCATTCCAAACAGTACGAGAAGTAATGATTTTTGGTGCATTAAAAGTTGTGACTTTTTTTAGAACGTTCTCATAAAATGTAGGATATTTTTGATAAGCTTCGACAGCTGCGATTTGCGCTAAATATCCTCCTAGGGAATGTCCAGTAATATAGAGATTTGTAATACTAGAATCTTTAGCTAATTCTTCAATGACTTTACGGATGTCATTTACTTGTGTCGGTTGATTTCCACCAAATAGAACAAAGTCATTTGTTAAGTCATTTATATCACTAGAAGTATAAAGTTTTGTTCCTCTGATAGCTAACATTTGGACAGAACCATCTTTGAGATATGGCAAATCACTTTTTGTTTCAAAAAGAACGGCATCCATTCCATTATCTGTGTGATAAGATTTTTTCATTTTCCAAAATGGTGCTAATTCATTATGCATCATCTTATATTCTTGCCGTTCGAGATATAAGTAAGGGAAGCGATTTTTGTGGTCTAAAATTTTTTTAATATAATCATCATTACGATAGGACAATTCCATAAATAGAACTGCGTCTCTATCAGTAACATACCATTGTTTTTTATGATCATCTTCATTATCTAGCAAGCCATCCCCATCACTATCTTCTAAAAGAGGATGACTGTAATAACCTAAGTATTCTTTTCCGTTTTTGTTATAAACATAAAGTTCATCTTTATTCTTGATACCATCATGATCATCATCGCCTTCAGGATCTATAGGTTTTTCTCCATATAAAGATTTATCTAGTAGGTTGTCTTCGGAATGAAGGTCTCCTTTAGAAACTTTCAATGCATCTTGAACTGTAAAAGTACGAGTAGTTTGTTCGTAGTTTGCGCTTACATTTTTTTGAACAGTTGCAAATGTTGGAGACGTATTCAATAATGTTACTCCTACTGCTATAACTACTGCATTTGTGATGATATTTCTTTTGTTTGGGTGAGGTTTCTGTCGTTTCATAATTTTTTTCCTTTCTAAATTTCTCTTAAATTGTATTATACAAAAAATATATGATTTATTCAAAAAATGTGAATTATTGAATTTATAAAAAAGAGACGACCGAAGTCATCTCCTAACTAGTTACGATTATATTAATTCTCCACTATGATTAACAAAATAACCATCAGGAGTTGTTGTATTCATGGCTAAAGCACCTGAGTTATAAGCGTAGTACCATTTTCCATTATCTTTAAACCAACCAGTTTTCATTACACCTGAATTATCAAGATAATACCAAGCGCCATCAGTAGCGACCCAACCAGTTTTCATTGCTCCAGAATTATCAAGGAAGTACCAAGAGTTCCCACTTTTTAACCATCCAGTTTTTAAAATACCGTTGCTATTGAGATAGTACCAAGAACCGTTTGAAGATACCCATCCTGTTTTCATCCAGCCTTCATTATCGAAGAAGTACCAATTACCATCAATTTGTTTCCAACCTGTTGCATAATTACCATTAGTATATTGATACCACCAACTATTTCCTGATTGTTTCCATGTTCCAACGACAGCTGTACGAGTTAATTGAGTTTTTAAAAATTTGAGAAATTCAGCAGGATTATTTGTAGAAAAGTTAACAGATTGACTGCCTCTAGTTTTAAAAGAATTAGTTTTTGTTACATGATTTCCAATAACATTATAACTTTCATCAAATAAATTAGCCTTAGTTGAAATTTCTTGAATACGAGAAGATAAAATTTCTGTATATAAAATGGCTGGTCCGTAATTACCAACTAATGATCCAGAATCTCCAGAAGAACTAGCTAAGCTTTGTGCAACTGCAATCCAACCATTTTTGTGTGCTGGATTATCAAATGCTGCAAGACCCATATGAGTATATTCAGGGTTAATTAGAGATTCATAATGTCCAGTTTGTCCTGATACAGATTGTCCTTCACGTTTTTTCAGATAGTCTGCTTTTTCAGAATACCATTGTTGAATAGCTGCCATAAAACCGCCGTAGTTCCATGCTAAATTTTCAGAATAAGTATAAATTCCACTAGGAAATGCACTTTGAAGATCTTTATTTGATAAGCGTACATGCCCCATTGAAATAGAAGCTTCTACAGCACGAGTGATAGCAGTTTGTTCTAATGTTGTTGACCATTTAATTGGAACATATGTAACAAGACCTTCATCCGCTGCTTCTTTACGAATTGCGTTAATACGATTGATAATGGCTTGTTTGTCTGGAGTTAATAATTCTCCTTGGATTCCGATTAAAGAATTTCCTGAAGAAGATGAAGTTATCTCAGAAGATAAAACATTTACTTGTGTTCCATTAATTGTTTTTGTGGAATATAGTCTATCATTTGCTAAAACTTGACTTGAAAGTGTAGCTCCCATTAAAGAAAATAGAAATAAACTTGAGAATATTATTTTTTTCATATGAAATCCCCTTTGTATATAAAGTATATTTTGATTTTATCATAAAAGAAAGTAATTTAATAAAATAATGAATAAGAAATGCATAAGAAATGCATAAATGATAACTAGCCTTTAGGGATAAAGGGGAGAATCTATCTATTTATTTTGATTTTTGTATGATACAATGAACTGTGACTAAAGAGTGAAATGAGGGATAAAATGGAAATTAAAATTATTGAAACAAGTGATATGCATGGGTATGTATTACCTACAAACTATGCTGAAAGAAATTTAGATTTAGGATTTAGTACAGCTAAAGCAGCAACCATTATTAAAAAAATAAAAAAAGAAGCAAAAGGTCCAGTTATTCAAATTGAAAATGGTGACTTTATTCAAGGTTCTCCATTAAGTTATTATGTTCGTAAACAAGGTCATCATATTGCCCATGACTTAACAAAAGTTTTGAACTATTTAGAATATGATTTAGGAATTTTAGGAAACCATGAATTTAACTATGGATTAGACTATTTACGTGAAGCTATTGAATCATACAATCATCCGATCATTTGTGCAAATATTCTTTCTAAAACAGGAGAGCAAGTATTTGGAGAACCGTATCGTATTATTGAAAAAGAGGGCGTTAAAATTGCAGTCTTAGGATTAACAACTCCATATATTCCAAAATGGGAACAACCTGCAACCGTTAAAGATTTAACCTTTATTAGTGCATTAGAAACTGCACAAAAATATGTACCAGAAATGCGTGAAAAAGCAGATATCGTAGTGGTAACCTATCATGGTGGATTTGAATCAGATTTAGAAACGGGTGAACCTACAGAATTATTAACAGGAGAAAATGAAGGGTATGCCATTGCAACTAAAGTACCTGGAATTGATGCTCTTGTAACAGGACACCAACACCGTAAAGTAAACGGAGTTCCTGTGATTCAACCAGGATATCGTGGAGCTTATGTTGGTGAAATTAGCTTACAAGTTGAAAAAGAAGGCGACCGTTATGTGGTTGTTAAAAGTCAAGCGAAATTACATGAAACAGCGGGAGTTAAAGCAGATCCTAAAGTGTTAGAAATGTTTGAAGAATTACAAGCTGATGTAGAAAATTGGTTAGACACACCAGTAGGAACTGTTGTTGGAGATATGACAATTACAGACCCTCAACAAGCAAGATTAGTGGAACATCCGTATATTGAATTTATTAATAAAGTTCAAATGGAAGCAACGGGGGCAGATATTTCAGGAACTGCTTTATTCAATAATGAAGGACGAGGTTTTGGTTCTAAAATTGCAATGCGTGATGTGATTACAAACTATATCTATCCAAATACGTTAGCAGTGCTAAAAATTTCCGGAGAAGATTTACGTTTAGCGTTAGAAAGAGTAGCGACTTACTTTATTGTAAAAGATGGAGAAGTTCAATTTAATCCAAAATATATTGAACCAAAACCACAATATTACAACTATGATATGTATGAAGGTATTGAGTATACACTTGATTTTACAAAACCATTTGGAGAACGAGTGACAAGATTAGATTATCATGGAGCTCCTGTTCAAGATACGGATGAATTGGAAGTTGTAACGAACCAATATCGTGCCGTAGGTGGCGGAAATTATGCCATGTTTAAACCAGAAAAAATTGTACGAGAAGTACAAATTGATATGACGGAGTTAATTGCTGATTATATGAAAAAACATCCTGTATTAGAAGCCACAACAAACCAAAACTTCAAGACGATTATCAAATAATTTTTTAACAAGCGAGGAAAACATTTTTCTTTGTAGCTAAGCTACTAAAGGAAGGTGTTTTTTTCTTATTTATTCCGTGATACAATCAAGGTGTATAGGAATGATTAGAAATTGAGGTGAAATGGATGCATACAGTAATGATTGTAGAAGATGAACCCATTATTCGTGATGCTGTAGCTCAGGAATTAAGCAAATGGAATTATCAAGTTGAATGTGTAACAGATTTTAATCAAGTAATGGATGATTTTGTAAAAGTAAATCCTCAGTTAGTGATTTTAGATATTACTCTTCCATTTTTTAATGGTTATTATTGGTGTCAGGAAATTCGTAAAATCTCGAATGTGCCAATTTTATTTTTATCTTCTCACCAACAACCGATGGATATTGTTATGTCGATTAATATGGGGGCAGATGACTATATTACGAAGCCTTTTGAAATGCCGATATTAGTAGCTAAAATCCAAGGACTTTTCCGTCGTGCATATGAATTTGTTGGAACTCAAGATTGGATTGAATATAAGGGTGCGACGTTACATTTGAAGACGACTCAATTTACTTATAAACAACAAGTAATTGATTTGACGAAAAATGAATTTCAAATTTTACGTGTTTTATTTGAAAGAGTCGGAAGCTTTGTAAGTCGAGATGAATTGATGAAAGAATTATGGAATAGTGATTTCTTTATTGATGATAATACGTTAACCGTTAATGTTGCTCGTCTTCGTAAAAAATTAGAAGAATGCGGGTTAGTGAATTTTATTACGACTAAAAAAGGAATTGGTTATGGGTTGGTGGATTCCAATGAGTAAAGAAAAGAGACAGTTTATTCAACAGTGGCTATTTACTCATAAAAAATTTCTATGGTATATTGCTTTTATTCTATGTTTATGGCTAATCTTTGGGTTTGCTTTTAATGCACTGGAATGGATGTTGTATTTAATAGTGCTAGTGGTAATTTTTTCAGGCATATTTTTAACTTCATGGTGCGCAAAGGATTTTCTGCAGTATAAAAAAATAAAGGAAAATCCAAATTGGAAAGAATTGCTTCAAAGCGAAAAAGTGTGGACAACGTCCGAACAATTTTTATTAGAGAATTTAGAGGATTATGCTTCTCAATTAGCGCAAGCTGAATTTAACCAAAGAGAAGCTTATAAAGAGCAGTTAGATTACTATACCATGTGGATTCATCAAATTAAGACGAGTATCGCTTCAAGTCAATTATTAATTCAGGCTTTACCAACTCTTCCCGAAAAGAGTCCATTAGAACAAGAGCTCATTAAAATTACGACGTATACAGACTTTGTCCTGCATTACGTTAGAATGGAGACATTTCATCAAGATTTAGTATTGAGAGAACATTCTTTAGACAGCATGATTCGTCAAATTTTGAAGAAATTTGCAACTTTCTTTATTTATAAAAATCTTCGATTGTCTTATGAATCTATTGATCAAGTCATTGTGACAGATGCGAAATGGTTTAGTGTTATTTTAGAACAAATTTTATTAAATTCTATTAAGTATACGGACAAAGGTGGGCAAATTTCTATTTATTTAGACGGGTCTTATTTATGTATTCAAGATACGGGAATCGGAATTGCGACATCTGATCAGCAACGCATTTTTGAAAGAGGATTTAGTGGATTTAATGGAAGAATGAATTACCATTCTTCAGGATTAGGCTTATATTTATCCAATGAAATTGCGAAAAATTTAGGATTAGAATTATCGGTAGAATCGGTTGTAGGAGAAGGAACAATATTAAAAATTTTATTACAACAAAATAAACTAGATACGAGGGTTTAAAGGGAAGAAAATGACTTAAAATTTCCCATGGAACGCCCGGATATGTTATGATAGAGAGAACGAAATAGGAGAGGTGAATGACACATGGTAGATCAATTAGAATTAGTGGTCATTACAGGAATGAGTGGAGCTGGAAAAACAGTCGCAATGCAAAGCTTCGAAGATATGGGCTATTTTTGCGTTGACAATATGCCACCAAGTTTATTACCCAAATTTTGGGAATTAGTAAAAGAATCTGGAAAAATTACAAAAATTGCATTAGTTATTGACTTACGTTCTAGAGCATTTTTCGATGAAATTATGACATCGATTAGTGGCTTAGATAATACTTCGTTTATTACTACGAAGATTTTATTTTTAGAAGCAAGTGATGATGCATTAGTTTCTCGTTATAAAGAAACTCGTCGTACTCACCCATTAGCAGGTGATGGACGTGTATATGATGGCATTGTAGCGGAACGTCGATTATTACAGGATATTAAAGTGCGCGCTCAAAAGGTTATTGATACAACAACTCTTTCTCCAAGAAAATTACGTGAAGAAATTATGCATACTTTCTCTAATGGTGATACTGATATTTTTACAATTCAAGTGGTATCGTTTGGATTTAAATATGGGATTCCAATTGATGCGGATATCGTAATGGATGTTCGTTTCTTGCCAAATCCGCATTATATTGATGAGTTACGTCCGTTAACAGGACAAGATTCTGCCGTTTATGATTATGTCATGAGTCAACCAGAGACAAAAACTTTCTATCATAAATTTATGGAATTATTAGACTTTGTGATTCCTGGGTATAAAAAAGAAGGAAAATCTAGTGTAACGATTGCGATTGGATGTACGGGTGGACAACACCGTTCCGTTGCATTAACAGAACGTACAGGAAGAGAATTAATGTCCGACTCTTATCATGTCACGATTTCTCACCGCGATAAAGACAAACGTAAAGAAGGGAATGGTCGTTCGTGATTTTTGAAGTAGAACCTCAAGAAAAGAAGCGAAAGAAAGGTCCTAAAATTACCGTTATTGGTGGTGGAACAGGATTACCTGTATTATTAAGAAATTTAAGAAAACAAGATGCTGAAGTAACTGCCATTGTAACGGTTGCTGATGATGGAGGAAGTTCAGGCGTTATTCGTGACTATATTAATGTTGTGCCTCCAGGAGATATTCGAAACTGCTTATGTGCGTTATCTCCAATGAGTTCCTTGCAAAAAGATATTTTCCAATATCGCTTCAAGTCAGATGATCAATTTTTTGCAGGACATGCGATTGGCAATTTAATTATTGCAGCCTTAACAGAAATGCATGGAAATAATATTTTTGATGCGATTCGTTTGCTATCTAGAATGATGAGTATTGAAGGGCATGTTTATCCTGCAGCAGAAGAACCATTATTGCTAAGAGCAGAATTTGAAGATGGAACGATTGTTGATGGAGAGTCCCAATTAGCCAAGCATCGTAAAAAAATTAAACATGTCAGTGTTCATACTTACGATGAAAATCGTAAACCAATTGCTTCTCGAGATGTTGTAGAAGCCATTATGGAAGCCGATATGGTAGTAATTGGACCAGGAAGTTTATATACTAGCATTTTGCCAAACTTAATGATTGAAGATATTGGACGAGCAGTTTGCGAAACACAGGCAGAAGTGGTGTATATTTGTAATATTATGACGCAACTTGGAGAAACAGAACATTTTACAGATAGTGATCATGTTCGTGTATTACATGAGCATTTAAAAGAATGTTTTATTGATACGGTATTAGTCAATACGGAGTCTGTTCCAGATGAATATTTAAATCAACAAAAACATGAAGAATATTTATATCAAGTAAAATATGATTTCCAAGGATTACGTGACCAAGGATGTCGAGTGATTTCGACAGATTTTCTAAAACTAAGAGAAAATGGTGTCTATCATGACGGACAAAAAGTCATTGATGAATTATTTACTTTATTACGAAGTGTTAAACATGATTAATGAAAAGAAGTGGGGAAGAGCATTGGTTCTTTCCCACTCCTATTGTATAGAGAGAGGAGGGTATTATGTCATTTGCATCTGAAACGAAAAAAGAATTAACGCAATTAGAAGTTCATATCGAACATGCTAAAGCTGAATTAGCGGCGCTGATTCGTATGAATGGTTCTTTGAGTTTATTTAATCGTCAGTTTGTATTAAATATCCAAACAGAAAACGCGGCAATTGCAAGACGTATTTTCGTATTATTAAAACAACATTATCAAATTGAAAGTGAATTATTAGTTCGCCGTAAAATGAAATTGAAGAAAAATAATGTGTATATTGTACGTTTAAAACAAGGGACTAAGGAAATTTTAAGCGACTTAGGGATTATGGAAGGTTTTGAATTAATTACACATATTCCATTAGAGATTCGTGATAATGAAGAAAAGATGCGTTCTTATTTAAGAGGGGCATTCCTCGCAGGTGGATCTGTTAATAATCCTGAAACAAGTCGCTATCATTTAGAAATTTATTCAAACTATGAAGAACATAATGAAGATATTTGTGACATGATGAATGCTTTTGGGCTCAATGCAAGGATGATTGAGAGAAGAAATGGATTTATTACTTATTTAAAAGAAGCAGAAAAAATTGCAGATTTTCTTGCACTTATTGGTGCAGCGAATGCGATGATGAAATTTGAAGATATTCGAATTGTACGAGATATGAGAAACTCGGTGAATCGTTTAGTGAACTGTGAAAATGCTAATATTAATAAAGTAGTTACTGCTGCTTCTCGTCAAATGGAAGATATTTTATTAATTGAAGAGACAGTTGGGCTTGAAGCAATGCCGGCTAAATTATTTGAATTGGCACAAGTGAGAAAAGAAAATCCGGATATTAGTTTGAAGGAATTAGGGGAGATTATTCCATCTGGTTCGATTTCAAAATCGGGAGTAAATCACCGCTTGAGAAAAATATCTGAATTTGCTGAAAATTTAAGAAAAAATATTTCGTAAAAAAATATTTTTTGAGATTTTTTTCGTACTTATAGAGTGAAGGACAATTTGTTCTTTAATAATCAATGGAGGTACGGAAAAATGAATCATGTTTCATTAATTGGTCGTCTGATTAAAGACGTCGCTGTTCATCAATCTGAGAAGGGAAATTCTATTTGTCGGAATACTTTGGCGGTACAGAGTATTTATAGGCAGAATGATGGGGATAAGCAGACGGATTTTATTCAGGTGATTGCTTTTGGGAAGATGGCGGATCGGATTCAGCGTTTTGTGAAGAAGGGAGATCGTCTAGGGGTTGAGGGTCGTATTCATTCAAGACATTATAAGAATCGTGATCAGCAGGATGTTTATGTGACCGAGGTGATTATTGAGGAATGTTATTTCTTAGAGCCTAAGTCGCAAGACAGTGAACCAGAAGAAACGGATGAGTTTGCTTCGATTTTTACGGTTGAGGGCGAATAAGATAAAAGACTTCTGAGAATTGTAGTATTAGGACTTTCCTGCGCTAGAAGCCGGGTGGCTTCTAGTGCCCATACTACAATGGGAAGTCTTTTTTCTGTTCTTGGGAATGACATTAGGACGTTGGAAACGAGATTTCTTAGAGATGGTAATTGCTTATATGTTTTTGGAATCGCCTAAAAATTGTAACTAGTTAGGCAAATGGGAAGATAAAAGTCGGTTTATACAAAATATGAATATATCTTATTCTTAGGAATACTGTAAAAATTTAAAGTTCTAACTATTATATTGATAGAAATAATTGTTTTTTTTTTTTTTTGTTATATATTTTATGCATAGGATTTCCTCTAAAAGTGGAATAATGGGGGATAAAAATTTTATAAAAATAAAAGGAGAACTTTTAATGAAAAAAAGTACTACATTAATTATGCTAATGGTAGCTTTGTTTACAGTTGTTTTAGGACTGAATTCAATTCATGCTGAAGAAAATTATAGAACAGTGATTACTGATAAAATTTGGTGGAATAATGATTCTCATGGTACGAAATTTGAGAAATTTGGAATTACATATATAGGTGATGTGGCAAGAAATAGTTGGGGAGTATTTTATTTTACAGAGTCTGGAGAACTTGCTTTTTATTCTCCTGAAACTGGTAAAACACTAGATCAAGTTAGTTTTGAGGGATTTTTTCAACTAAAACTAGGTAAAGGTCCATTTGAAGGTGGAGATCATCATTTTGGACGTTATATTGCAGGTATAAACTATTTAAAAGGATATACTTCTCTAGATAAAATCAAAGCTGCAATGAATAAGCCTAAAGGAACAACACCTGCTACACCAGTTAATCCTGCGGATCAATACAAACCAAATGATTCAACTCCAGCTGTTCCAGCTAAACCTGCCAATCAATATAAACCAGATGATTCAACTCCAACTATTCCAGCTGAACCAAAAACACCAAAAGAAATTTTCCAACCTACAAGTTCAACAGTTGCACAACCAGCTCCAAAACAAGGTTGGGTTCAAGATAAAGGGAATTGGTTCTACTATGACCAACAAGGTCGTCAAAAATCTGGTTGGGTACAAGTAGGCGGAGCTTGGTACTACTTAGCAGGTGATGGAAAAATGCAAACAGGCTGGGTAAATCAAGGTGGCGTATGGTACTACCTAAATGGTTTAGGCGCAATGCAAACAGGTTGGTTAAATCAAAGTGAAACATGGTACTACTTAAACGGTTCAGGCGCAATGCAAACAGGTTGGTTAAGCCTAAGCGGAACATGGTACTATTTAACAGCTTCAGGTTCAATGAAGACTGGTTGGTATCAAGTAAGCAATAAATGGTACTATTCTTATAACTCAGGTGCTTTAGCAGTAAGTACTACTGTTGATGGATATTATGTAAATGCTAACGGAGAATGGGTTTAATTGAAATTTTTCTTTCGTTAAGAAACCCATTATTAGCTAGAGTAAATAGAAGAAATCCTTAATCAATAAAAATCAGCTGAAGAGCTTCATAGAGCCGTTCAGCTGATTTTTTATTTTAGCAAAGAAAATGAGAAAAGATTTTTAAGAATTGTAGTATTAGGACGCAAGCAGCCTCGCAAATGCGAGGCTCATTGCTAAAATTTGAGCCTAGGGTCACAAATTTTCCTGCGCTAGAAGCCGTTTGGCTTCTAGTGCCCATACTACAATTGAAAATTCTTTTTTTCTATTCTTTGGAATGACATGAGTACGTAAGAAAAGAAGACTTCACTTTTCTATATTAAAAAATCTTTTTTTCATCTTTTCTTACCTCAAAATAATCACTAAATTTAACTTCAAAATCAAAAATGATACTCTCTAATTTTTTATGAGAAACGACAATAATGGTTTTATCAGAAAAGTTATTTATAAAAACTTTCCAAATTTTACTGAATGTAACGGGATCTATTGCACTAAAGGACTCATCAAAAATTAATATGTCAAATTCTACAGCCCTTATTAACAGTCTTGCAAATTCAATTAGCTGTCTTTCCCCACCAGAAAGAGTATTAAAATTTACCTCTTCATAAAAATGATCAGAAATTGTTTTAGGGAAATTATGGATATTCAATAATTCTATTATTTTTTGATCTGAAATATTCTGATTTAATCGTATATTATTTATAATTGTATCGGAAAAAATAATTGGGGTTGTTTGGCTATACCAAATATTATTAAAAACCCCTTCCTGCTGCCTCACGAAGTTAGATAGAAACGAACTTTTCCCAATTCCTACTGCACCTGTGAATAGATATATTTTCCCTTTTTCTAATATTATATTTTTATCCGGCTTAGAATTACCATAAGAACCACTTATTATTTCAAAATAGTCTTTTTTCTCTAAAAGTGATTGTTTATGCTTTTGTTTCCTATCTTTTACATTTACTAGTTCTTCGAGTGTATCGGCTTTGATATTAATACTACTAAATTTTACAGACAGTTGAATCAAGAGTGTCATTGCTGGTATCATCCAGATGCTTATTTGATAAATAGAAACTATACTACCAATGCTTCCTCTGCCAATAAGGTATGATCTCAAACAAAAAATAATTACAACTATAGAACTGTTGACAAATTTAATAACTGAGGTTATTAATTGCTCCAATATATTTCTTTTCCTAGATAAAGCAATTATCTCATCATTAACTTTATTTATTTCATGTATAAATTTATAATTTAATTTTTCATTATAAAACGATTTTATGCCTAAATCATCTAGGTTTTGGGAAATTGATTGTAAATGAATTATTTTATTTATTCTCATATCTTCAACTACTATCAATTTTTTGTAAAATATACTAAGTAAAAAATATACGCTAAGAAATATTATAACTATAACTGAAAAAATTATTATATTCTCTATCAATATGTAAATCATTCCCAATCCAATAGTAGAAAGACACCACAATAAGCTACCAATATCTCGATAAAAAAAATAACTAATTTCATTTACACCTTTTGAAATATAGTATAAATATGCACTGTCATTTTTTGGCGTAGTTAATGATCTATTTACAAGTCTATCTATAAGACTTAAACTATTATCCAATATAAAACTTGAAATTTTCAGATCTAAAGATATTAAATAATTGGTAAAAAAAGGAATAATAGCAACTATTCCTCCTAAGAAAAATAATGAAAATACATCAAAATTAGGAATACTATAATTTATTGCATATTTTATAAGTATTGCTGGAAATAATAACACTATTGATCTTAGTAAGACAATCAATGAAATGAATAATAGCTTAAATATATTACTTTTCAATAAAATCTTCGATATTTTTTTCATACTAAACCTCTATGATGTCTGTTATTGTTCTTGATGGTACTATTCCTTTTTCTAAATGAGTAACCTCAAAAATGCATCTATCAGAAAAATACTCAACAAAAAATTCTTCAATGCGTCTTCTGACATTTTCGTCAACATTAGCACCTAACTCATCAATTATTATAACTTGCGCCTCAAAATTGGTTTGACGAATAAGATTGATAATTGCTTTTTGTCCCGTTGATAAATCGTTTTCTTCACTTAAATTTGTATTTAATTCTGGAATAATATCTAATAACTTAGAAAATTTAGATAGATCGTCTCTCATTAAATTTTCTTCAACAGTACCTTTTATAAATGTAAAGTCTTGCGGAACAAACATCTTATATTCTTTTTTAAAATATGAATCATTAAAATATAATTCTTTACAAAGCGTTGATTTCCCCACACCATTTTTCCCCCTTATAAGAAAGTATCCATGTACATTATTGTTTAATAGATTAATTATCTGATAAATTTTTGCTGTTTTTTCTTGGTTGACTTCCTCTTTTAGTCGCTTTATCAAATGATATACTTTAGAATATGATATTAAAATTTCTTGAATAGATGAAATAAAAGCCATGGTATATTTAAAAGGAGAACTAAAATAACTTAAGTAAGTTATGACTGATACTAATTCACCAATTGAAATTTCCCCAGAGATAACTTTCATACCTCCTAAAATTATAATAAGTCCTGGACCAATAGAATCAATGGTTCTAGGTAATAACTTAGTTTGATTAGTTGACAAATTAATATTAACAGTTAACTCATTGATTTTATCTGATAGAGAATAAACTTGTTTTTGTATATAATTGCCAGAATAAAGAAAATATGATTTCTCTTTATTGGTTATATATTCTTGTGTAAAAACTTTTAGAATTTTCTTTTTTTCTCTCTGTTCAATTTGTAACATTTTTTGTTTCTTTATGAGTTTGCTAAATGGTAAGAAATATATTGAATACAATATGGATAAGGTCAAAAATAATATTGGAGAAATTAAGTAAATATTTATCGCTGCAATTACAAATCCAATGACCGTGACTAATATTTCTACAAATGACTCAATTGTGAAATTTTCAATATTTTGTAAATCATCATTAATAATTTGTGTAAATTCACCTTTTTTAATGCCATCAATTTTTTTATAGTTCTTATAATTCCAAAAAGAATATAAATAAGTTCTCAAAGCACCTACAGCGGATACAGTAAGTAATTTTATTCCAATCAAGCCTATTCTACTACAAATAAAAGCCATTAAAATTAGCAATAAAATACCACTAAATGTACTATATACTGATACACCAGACTGAATTGAATCAATTCCGCGTCCAATTTCCTTAGGAACTATCCCTTCTAAAATAGAGCCAATTATTAAAAGAACAAAGGCTAGTATAAAACTCCCAATTTTTCTCACACTAAACATCCTAATTTCTCCATCAAATAAATTTTTTTAATGATTCTGGTAATTTTAATAACTCATCATTGAATCTAGTTAAATCATTTTTTCTGTAGTTCTCATACTACACTTTCTCATTAATCACTTGTTCGATAGCCTTAATGACACCATTATTTTCGTTAGTGTCTGTTACAATGTCGCATAGATTTTTTACTGTTTCTGTGGCGTTTCCCATTGCGATTGCTAATCCTGCGTATTGAAGCATTTCGATATCATTGGCAGCATCTCCAATCGCAGCAATTTCGTTTTGATTGATATTGAGTTTTTGAACTAATTTTTCAAGTCCGTAAGCTTTGTTGACGCCTTTTTTTAGTATCTCAATTAAATATTTTTGGCTACGAACTACATAGAATTCGTCTCTCCATGAATCTGGAATTACTGTTTCGAATTCGTTTAATTGTTCTTCGTCTCCAAGTAGTAAAATTTTATAAAAATCTGTTGTAAGAGATGCTTCTATTGTGATGCGCTTGATTTCTCCGTTGATAATTTTTACATCATATTCCATCCATTTTGTTGGTTCTTGGTCAAAGGAGTAGTAATAGTCAACTCCTCCTCCCATTACACTAATGTCGTGTTCTTTTCCGAGTTGAATCCATTTTTGAATAGCAGCTGAATCTACAAATGCATCCATGATGCGATTTCCTGTTTGGCTTTCGTAAATATTAGCGCCATTTTGGCTAATAATATAATGATTTTCTTCAAGATAGCCTAAGTCTTTTAAGTAAGGGCGAATTCCCGTTTCAGGTCTGCCAGTACATAGAACTAATAGTGTTTCTGTATCTTTATGATGAAATTCTTTGAAATATTGTTTTGTTTCTTCTAGTAATTGTTTTTTAGAATTTAGCAGCGTTCCATCCATATCGATGGCAATTAGTTTAATCATCTTATTCACTCCTTTATGAACAGTAATCTCATTTTAACATAAAAATACCGACCTCCAAAGTTTCGTTTTTGGAAGCCGGTAAACTTTATATTATTCATTTTCTAAACGTTCAAATGCGTCATGAAGGACTTGTTTTAACGTTGAAGCAGATAAGTCCATTTTTTCTTGTTCGGCATCTGCTAGAGGAATTTCGATAATTTGACGAATGCCATCTCGACCAATAATAGCTGGAGCTCCGATATATACATCGTCTTGTCCATAATGTCCTTCGAGATAGACAGATAATGGAAAGATAGCACTTTCGTTATTTAAAATGGCTTTTGTAATTCTTGCTAGGGCTGCTCCGATACCATAGTAAGTAGCTCCCTTTTTCGCAATGATTTCATAAGCAGCATCTCTTACTTGGAAGAATATTTCGACTAATTTTTCCTCATCTGTGTCTGGATTTTGGCGAACCCATTCGTAAATTTGAAGACCACCGACATTGGCATGTGACCAAACTGGGAATTCTGTATCTCCGTGTTCTCCTAGGATATATCCATGAACGTTTCGAGCATCTACACCGATTAATTCGGCAATTGCTTGACGGAAACGAGCACTATCTAATGCAGTTCCAGATCCGATAACACGATGTTTTGGTAATCCAGAGAATTTCCAAGTTGCGTATGTTAAAATATCGACAGGGTTTGATGCAACTAAGAAGATTCCATCAAATCCACTTGCCATAATTGGATCAATAATCCCTTTTAGGATTTTTAAGTTTTTATGTACTAAGTCAATTCGAGTTTCTCCTGGCTTTTGAGCTGCACCAGCAGTAATACAAATGACATCTGCGTCATGGCAGTCTTCATAACTGGCTGCATAGATTTTCTTAGGGGAGTTAAATGCTAGAGCGTGTGATAAGTCTAAGGCATCTCCTTCTGTTTTTTCTCGTGCAATATCAATAATTCCAAGTTCTTCTGCAATTCCTTGAAGAACAAGTGCATAGGCGTAGCTTGAACCTACAGCGCCATCTCCAATTAAAATTACTTTATTACTAGGTTTAATAAATTTTTTCATATTGTTACCTCCAATTTCCTAAATGGAATAATCATGAGTAGTATAACATGTTTTCTTTTGTGAAGGGGGTTCAAAAGCTTACAAAAGAAATTAAATTTTCGATTTTTGAATAGTTTATGATATACTAAATAGGACTCAACATAGAAATGGGTGTGAACGTATGAAATTAATTATTGGATTAGGAAATCCAGGAGCAAAATATAAAGGAACTCGACATAATATTGGATTTATTACCGTTGATGAATTTGCTTATCAAGAAAATTTAGAATTTAATCAAGCATTATTTGATGCAACTTTTACTCAAACACATATTGATGGAGAAAAAGTCATTTTAATGAAACCGTTGACGTATATGAATTTATCCGGTCAAGCGGTTCGTCCATTAATGAATTATTTTAAAATTAGAATTGAAGATATTGTGGTTCTGTATGATGATATGGATCTTCCAGTTGGGAAAATTCGTTTGCGTCAAAAAGGTAGTGCCGGAGGACACAACGGAATTAAGAGTATCATTAGCTGTTTAGGAAGTGACCAATTTAATCGTATTAAAATTGGCGTAGGACGACCTGCTCCAGGTAGAAGTGTGGTCAATCATGTATTAGCTAATTTTGAAAAGGAAGAACAAGAAGATATTTTAGCTTCTGTGGCTAAAAGTGTAGAAGCGCTAAGAGATTGGATAAAAGGTGATAACTTTATTCAAACCATGAATCGTTATAATTAAATAAATTAAAAAAAAGGCTGGAGCGAAAGTTTCAACCTTTTTAGTGCGTATATAAAGAGAAAGGAATAGATATGTTACCATTAGGAATTAGTAAAAAACAAATCCATAGTTTTAAAGAATGGATAGAAAACCTTCCTAAGATGCAAAGTCAGTTAGTGTTAGGGTTAACTGGAGCAGCGAAACATTTAGCTGTAGCAAATGCATATGAAAATTGGAAGGGACCAATAGTTGTTGTAACGCCAACAATGTTACAAGCGACTCAATTATATGAAGAATTAGTACAGTGGTATGAAGACGAAGTATATTTATTTACAGTAGAGGAATCTTTGGCTGCAGAATATTCCATTCACTCTCCTGAAGTGGTGAGTAATCGAATTCGAACATTACAGTTTTTAACAACTGGAGAAAAAGGAATTGTAGTAGTTCCATTATCAGGAATTCAAAAGCCATTAGTACCTTTAGAAGTTTGGAAGAAAAGTACGATTGAATTAGTTGTTGGAGAAACAAGTTTAGAAGTAGAAGAGTTAGTTACTCAATTAGGACGGATGGGGTATCGTAGAGAAGCCATGGTAGCTGCACCAGGAGAATTTTCTGTTCGTGGAGGAATTGTTGATATTTATCCTTTGGATCAAGAACATCCGATTCGTTTAGATTTTTTTGATGATGAATTAGATTCGTTACGATATTTTGATGCAGAAACGCAACGCTCACTTGAAATGGTGGAAAATATTATTCTTTTACCGGCAACAGATATTCCATTTGAATATGAAGTGGTATTTGAGGCAAAAGCTAAGATTCAAAAAGCTTATGAAAAAGATATAAAGAGTAGTGAATCAGATGAACGTACTCAATTATTAACCAATCAAATGAATCACCTGATGACACAATTAGAAGAAGGAGAAATTCCACCTAAAATTTCTTATTGGCTCGAACTATTTTATAAAGAGAAAACATCTATTTTAGATTATGTGTCTAAAAAAGGATATTTATTAGTAGATGATTATGCTCGGATTCAAGAAAAACAACGTTCACTTCATGAAGAAGCAGGATTATGGAAAATTCATCAATTAGAATTAGGAATGATTGCTAGTTCGATTGATATGATTTTTGAAGGAAAGAAAGTGTTAAAAGATTCTACGCTACCAAGAACCTATTTCTCATTATTCCAAAAAGGATTGGGCCGATTAACGTTTGAAGCCATTCATAATATTCAAGAACGTTCAATGACACAATTCTTCTCACAAATGCCAATGGTAAAAGTAGAAGCAGATCGCTGGGCGAAACAAAAGGCGACGGTTATCGTAGTAGTGGATCAGTTAACGAGAGCTTCAAAAGTAGAACAAACTTTCCATGATTTTGATATTCCAGCGATTATTACAAAAGAAGTACAAGAAGGAATTCTTCAAATTATGGTAGGAACTTTTAGCCATGGATTTGAATTACCACAAGATAAATTTGTAGTCGTTACAGAAAAAGAACTATTTAATAAATTAACGAAACGTGCCCCAAGAACTCAAAAAATTTCCAATGCGGAAAGATTGAAGAGTTATACAGAATTAGCAGTTGGAGACTATGTTGTCCATGTCAATCATGGGGTGGGTGTGTATCAAGGGATGGAAACACTAGAAATTAATGGTGTCCATCAAGATTACATGTCGATTCATTATCAAGATGGAGGGCATTTATTTGTACCTGTTCATCAAATTAAATTAGTTCAAAAATATGTTTCTTCAGATGCAAAAGTTCCTAAATTAAATAAATTAGGAAGTAGTGAATGGGCTAAAACGAAACGTAAAGTTGAAACTAAAATTGAAGATATTGCCGATGAATTAATTGAATTATATGCAAAACGTGATGCGGAAAAAGGATATGCCTTCAGCAAGGATACCGTAGAGCAAAAAGAATTTGAAGATGCTTTCCCTTATTCAGAAACTCAAGACCAATTAAGAAGTATTGAGGAAATCAAAGTAGATATGCAAAAAGATAAACCAATGGATCGTTTACTTGTTGGAGACGTTGGTTATGGGAAAACAGAAGTAGCGATGCGTGCAGTTTTCAAAGCTTTAATGGATGGTAAACAAGCTGCAGTATTAGTGCCAACAACGATATTAGCAGAACAACATTATGAAAATTTTGTTCAAAGATTTGCAGATTATCCGTTTACGATTGGATTGTTAAGTCGATTTAGATCTAAGAAAGAACAGCAAGAAACTATTGATGGGTTGAAAAAAGGACAAGTAGATGTCGTGATTGGAACGCATCGTGTTTTATCAAAAGATGTGAATTTCTTAGATTTAGGCTTATTAGTAGTCGATGAAGAACAACGATTTGGTGTAAAACATAAAGAACGCTTGAAACAATTGAAATCCCAAGTCGATGTTTTAACACTAACAGCAACGCCAATTCCTAGAACATTGCATATGTCGATGTTAGGAGTACGTGATTTATCCGTTATTGAAACACCACCTTCAAACCGTTATCCTGTCCAAACCTTTGTAATGGAGCAACAAGGGATTACAATTAAAGATGGAATTGAACGGGAATTAGCTCGTGGAGGACAAGTCTTCTATTTATACAATCGTGTGGAAACCATTGAGAAGAAAGCAGATGAATTACGTCAATTAGTTCCTGAAGCAAGAGTTGGAGTCATTCATGGACAAATGAGTGAAACGACGTTAGAAAATATTTTATATCAATTTATTGAAGGCGAATATGATGTTCTAGTAACAACGACGATTATTGAAACAGGGGTAGATATTCCAAATGTAAATACTTTATTCATTGAAAATGCGGATCATATGGGATTGTCACAGTTATATCAATTAAGAGGAAGAGTGGGACGTTCCAACCGTATTGCGTATGCGTATTTAATGTATCAACCAGATAAAACTTTAACAGAAGTTGGAGAAAAACGTCTGCAGGCGATGCGTGACTTTACAGAATTAGGTTCTGGATTCAAAATTGCGATGCGAGATTTATCGATTCGTGGTGCAGGGAATTTATTAGGAAAACAACAACATGGATTTATCGATTCTGTTGGATTTGATTTGTATTCTCAAATGTTGAGTGAAGCAGTATTGAAAAAACAAGGGAAAGCTGTCCCAACAATGGAAGATTCTGTTGAAATTGATTTACAAGTAGATGCTTATATTCCAGCTACTTATATTCAGGATGAACGTCAAAAAATTGAAATGTATAAACGAATTCGTTCTATTGATAGTATGGAAACGTATCATGAATTATTAGATGATTTTATTGACCGCTTTGGAGAATTCCCTGATGAAGTGAGTTATTTATTAGAAGTTGGAATGCTAAAATATTTTGCAGAGCAATTGTCGATTACTTCAATTAAGCGAAGTCAAAATTCAATCGTCGTTTCGATTGCTCAACCAATCGCTCAACAATTAGAAGGAGTTGCTATTTTCGAAGCACTTGGGCCAGTGAAATTACCTGCTCAAGTCACTAAAAAAGGTAACACTTTACAAGTATTGCTCAATGTAACGAATCAACCAACGGATTTATGGTTAGAACAAATCAAAATTTTCTTAGAAAAATGTTGTGAAGTTGTAGAAGCGCAAAAAGAGGAAAATGAATAAGAACAGAGAGGGGGATTCAATGGTTAAATCGAATAGACAGATGATGCAAGGAGCGTTGGTATTGTCACTAGCAGCCTTCATTGCGAAAATATTAAGTGCCGTTTATCGAGTTCCTTTCCAAAATATGGTTGGAAATACTGGTTTTTACGTTTATCAGCAAGTTTATCCTATTTATGGAATTGGAATGACCTTTGCTCTCTCTGGTTTTCCAGTATTTGTCTCAGCATTAATTGCTCAGTATCGTTCGGATTATGAATTAACTCCTCTTTTAAAACGATTATTTTGGATTTTAAGTGGATTAGGGATAGGTATATTTTTAGTTTTATATACACAGTCAGAACTGATTGCTTCATGGATGGGAGATACTTTATTATCTCCAGTCATTCAAAGTGTATCCTGGATGTTTTTAATGATGCCATTTTTGGTGATTGCCAGAGGGTATTTCCAAGGGACGAATCGAATGGTTCCAACGGCTGTTTCTCAAGTAATGGAACAAGTTGTTCGAGTAAGTGTTATTTTATTAGCTGCCAGTTTTTATGGAAGTCTCACGAATGATTTATATGAAGTTGGAACTTGGGCAATGTCGAGTGCAGTGATTGCAGCAGTGATTGCAACTTTTGTGTTATTTTATTATAAAAAATCAGACTCATTTGGAAATTGGAATGGTAGTCGAGTGATTGAACCTCATAAGATTCAATGGGGAGTATTGCTGAAGAGATTAGTCATTGAAGGTGGAACTTTATGTTTATTAAGTTCGATTTTAGTATTATTCCAATTAATAGATTCATTCAGCTTGTTTAAAGGTTTAGTAGAACAGGGAATCAGTCAAGAAATGGCTAAAGACTTAAAAGGAATTTTTGATAGAGGACAACCATTGGTGCAATTAGGGATGGTTGTTGGAGTAGGATTTTCTTCAAGCTACTTACCATTACTTAGTCGTAGTTATACAAAGCAACATTTAGAAGAATTTGAACAATTGAAACAGTCTCTCATAAAAATGACAATGGTATTTTCAGTGGTAGCTACAGTAGGATTATTAGTCATTTTACCAAGAGTTAATCATATGCTATTTGGGGATATTCAAGGAAACGATGTGCTGAGTATTTATATCATTAGTATCGTGTTAGCGTCTATGATGATGGCTTACCATGGAATATTACAAAGTACTGGAAAATATTCCATTACGCTTATAGCTTTGTTTGCTGGATTAATTACCAAAGGATTTGGTAATATTGTTTTCATTCCAATGTTTCAAACTTTAGGAGCGAGTATTGCAACGATTTTAGGGTTATTCGTGATGCTAGGAATGATTTGGATGCTGAGTGGAGAGGGTAATTCTTCTTCGAATAATCAAAAGTCAACGATGATAAAATTAGGAATTATATCGATTGGAATGGCAATCGTTGTAGGAGGATTGAATATCCTCGTTGAACGCTATTTCCCAGCTGGAGATTCTCGAACAAAAGATACACTGCTTGCTCTATTATTAGTGAGTGTTGGAATTATCGTATTTATAATAGGAGCGATTTGGATAAAGTTATTTACAATTCGTGAATGGTTAATGATTCCAAAAGGGAAATCACTATTAAGATTTACAAGAAAATGGAAGAAAAGAGGGGAAAAGGATGAGATTAGATAAATATTTAAAAGTCTCTCGATTAATTAAAAGAAGAAGTGTTGCAAAAGAAGTAGCTGATAAAGGAAGAATTACGGTACAAGATAAGGTGGCAAAATCTTCAACGGATGTAAAAGTAGGAGATATTATTACCATTCAATTTGGAAATAAGACTGTAACGGTTCGAGTAGATGCTATTTTAGACTCAACAAGAAAAGAAGATGCTAAAGAAATGTTTACAATTTTAGAAGAGAAACAAGTAGTGAAAACAGAAGAATTTTAAAACGAATAAGAGAGAGTTGGTTCGGCAACCTCTCTTATTTTTTTAGAAAAACTTAAACAAAGGATCTATTGAGAAAGAAATATGTTTTCATTATACTTTATGTGAAGAAAATAATTATTGTAGAATTTGTAAGAGAAAGGATGAGAAAGATGAATAAAATTAGTAAAATCTATATGAGTGTTGCAATGGTTACGTCAATTCTTATTTTTTTATTTGGCTTGTACTTTAGTACAAAAGGAATTGTTGAAGTGACGTATCAATCGTGGAGAGCCATGGGAGTTAGTTGTTTTGCTTTTCTGTTGGCATTGTTTAGTATGATGAAACTACCTTTCAAAATTAAAAAAGGAATTTTAGGTCTAGAATTAATGTTGATAACTGTTTTGTTTGCTCCAATGATTTTAGAGGGTGCTATTCTAAAGTTTCAGCTATCACCTTTTGGTGTGGTTGCGGACTTAACGATTTTTTATACGGTTGTAGGGATGATGATTTTATGGATGAATAATCGAAGGGGTCATCAAGGAAAAATTGATTCAATTTTTACAAGTATCCCAATTTTGCTGATTATCAATGCTTTTTATGATCATTTTTCATTTGGAATAGAGGTGATGGATCATGCGAGTGCACTTCAAATTGGACAGGTAGTTAGAAGTGTGTTTCTTGGAACGATGAATCTTCAAATGTTATGGATAGTTTTTGGAATTTTGCTTGTATTTGGAAGCATACTGAAGATGTTTTATGATACTTTTATGGTGAAGAACATGAAAGATTCAATCATGAGTGTCTCTAAGTAATGATTATTCTATTTACTCCAATTCATGATTTCCAAATTTAAAGATAAGATTTCTTGACAATGATAGAAGAAAAGCATAGAATAATGGGCACGTTATCATTTTGATAAGAGTGCAGAAAAATTCAATGTTCATGAGAGGAGCAAGTATGGTAGAAACAATTTTAAGTAGAAATTTTGATGCAATATTAGAAGTTAGACATTTAATAGCCATAATTTTAGCTTGCTTATGTGGATTGGCTATTGGATATGAAAGAAAATCAAGAAATAAACAGGCAGGTATTAAAACGCATGTTATCGTAGCTTTGACTTCTACGTTAATGATGCTAATTTCTAAAGAAGCATTTTTAGATACATCAAAATTTGATACAGCTCGTGTGGCTGCGCAGGTTGTTAGTGGCATCAGCTTTATTGGTGGTGGCATTATCTTTATGCGAGATAAGAAAATTAGTGGGATTACAACTGCTTCAGGAATTTGGGCAACAGCAGGAATTGGTTTAGCAATTGGTGGCGGAATGTGGATTTTCGGAATAGTCTGTGCTGCTGTTGTAGTCATTATTCAATTGTTAACGCATGAATCACCACTAAAGGCTCAAAAGCGTCAAGTGAGTATTCATTGTTTAGTTCCAGATGTAACAATTATGCAAAAATTATATGATTTTTGTCATTTGGAAGAGTATCAGGCGATTCAAGTTGAAGCAAAAGAATTAGAAGATGGACAATTTGAATTAATTGTGCGAGTAGAACATGAAGAAGAAATTGTTATTGAAAAAATTCAGAAGTATATTGAAGAACAACATTCTGATTTAGAAGTGAAGAAGATTAAGTTTAAGACAGAAGAATATTAATGAATAAGACTTATCTGAAATAGTAAATAGGAAAGTGGTATTTGCCAGCAGTGTGGCTTATACCACTTTTTTTATAAAATTTTCCTAAAAGCATAGACTAGTTATGATATTCTTGTTATACTCGTCATATAATCATTAAAGGAGTCAGTGCAGTGGATAAACAGCAAGCAGAAAATAGCAAAATAATTGCTTTTGAAGCAAAAAAGAAAAAATTGCATAAAAATATTCACCTACCCAAAGTAGCAGTTTGGAAAAGAGTAGCTATCTGGCATTCATTATTTATGGCTGTAGTGATTGCAATTATTGGAACACTGATTTTACAAATAGTGGGACAATTGAATCAAGCAAGTAAGATTGAAGCAAAAATTGTAGAAGCTAAGAAAGATGAAGAAAAAGTAAAAGAACAACAAAAATCTTTACTTCAACAAGTTGAATTGTTACAAAAAGATGATTATGTTGCAAAACTTGCACGTAGTGAATATTACTTAAGTAAATCAGGAGAAATTATTTTTAATACACCTGATGATGCTGCACAAAATAAAATTCAACAAGCAAAAGAAAATCAATCTCGTCATTAATAGTTGCAAGTGCTACAAGTGTTGGAAATAATCTTTTATACTCGTCAAGCGTGTGTATAAAAGGGGAAGTTGAAGGAGGAACGCTTTTTATATGTCAATTGAGGTAGGATCTATTTTACCTGGTAAAGTAACTGGTATTACAAATTTTGGAGCTTTTGTGGATTTAGGGAATCGTAAAACAGGGTTGGTTCACATTAGTGAAGTATCTAATTCTTATATTAAAGATATTAAAGATGTCTTAACAGTCGGAGATGAAGTTCAAGTAAAAGTTATGGAAATTGCAGGAGATGGAAAGGTTAGTTTATCGATTCGTCGAGCAAGTGCTGATGATTCTTCTGAAGAAACTGTTGAGGAAAAACCAAAATTCCAAAAATCAGCTTCACGTAATCAAGAAGGACAAGGGTTTAAGAAACAGTCTTATGCATCTAAACCTGCACCATCTTTTGAAAAAAAATCACCTTCGCAAGCAAAAGTAACAGATTTTGATGCGATGATGAGTTCCTTCTTAAAAGATTCTGAAGATCGTTTAACATCATTAAAACGTAATACAGAAGGTAAACGTGGCGGACGTGGTGGACGCCGTTCATAATAGTAATGAAGAGATGAGGCTGGAGTATTCCAGTCTCATTTTTGTCATGTAAGGATTAAAGGAGGTGTTTAGATGAATGAAGTCGAACAATTTTTAGAATGCAATATTTTAAATTGGCAAAAAGAGTCGTATGTTTTAGCTGTTTCTGGTGGAGTAGATTCTATGGTATTATTGGAACAATTTATTCAACTTCAAAAGAAGTATCCTATCATCATTACCGTCGTTCATATTCATCACCATCTTAGGAAAGAATCGGATGAAGAGGAAGTGATGGTAAGAGAATTTTGCCGTAAAAGAAATCTATCAGTAGATGTTTACCATTGGGAAGAAGGTAGTAGTCAAAATAGCGGCATTGAAGAAAAAGCAAGGCAATTTCGTTATGAAAAATTAAAGGAATCCCAGCAAAAACATCATGCTTCTTATGTTGTATTAGCCCATCATGCAGATGATCAAGCCGAAACAGTATTAATGAAATTGACAAGAGGAAGTACCCTTGAAGGGATCGCTGGAATGAAACCAATACGTCCTTTTGGGGAAGGATATTTAATCCGACCTTTTTTAACGGTGGATAAAAAAGCTTTATACGAGTATGCTTCGATTCATCAAATACTTTATAGTGAAGATACTACTAACCAAAGTGTAGCATATACGAGAAATCGATTTAGACAGGAAATGATTCCTTTATTTAAAAAGGAAAACCCTAAATTTAATCAAAAAATTCAAGAATTTACAAAAACGTTGCAAGAACAACAAGAATTGATTGGAACTATAACCTATCAATGGATGGAGCAAGCATTAGTAGAATTACCAAATGGTTGGTCTTGGAATAAGGATAGTTATCTTAAACAACCAATAGGGTTGCAGAAAGTTATTTTAATGGAAATGTCAAAAAAAATCGGTGGCTTATTGAGTACAAAAAATGTGTCTGATATTCATAAAGCTATTTTATCTGATACATCTCAATTGAGTTTGAATTTACCAAAAGGATGGATTTTTCAAAAAAGATATCAGCAACTATTTCTTGTAAAAAAAGAAGTGGAAGCTATTGTTTATAAAGAATTCAGAGTAGGAAAAGTTCAAATGGAAGATATTGTATTATCTAAGAATGAAAGAGTATCATTTTCGAAAGAAGAAGGGTGGGAAATGATGGTATCGTGTGAGGATTTTCCATTAACCATTCGTAGAAGAAAGCCTGGAGATTCTTTATTACTCCGTTCAAATCAACATCAAAGTTTAAGACGATATTGTATTAATGAGAAGATTCCAAATGAAGAAAGGGAAAAATTATGGGTTGTGGAAAATGCCGCAAAAGAAATTATAGCAATATTAGGATTTCGTAAACCACAATCATTGTCCAAAATGAAAGAAACTGATAAAATAAGAGTATTCTATAGAAAAGAAGAGGTGTGAACATGTTAGATAATTATATTGCAGAAGTATTAGTAAGTCCTGAAGAGTTAAAGGAAACGATTCAAAAATTAGGAGAAAAATTAACCGTAGAATATCAAGATAAAAATCCATTAGTGATTTGTATTTTAAAGGGAGCTATTTTCTTTATGACAGACCTTGTTCGTGCAATGGATTGTGATTTAGAAGTAGATTTTATGGATGTATCTAGTTATGGAGATGCATTTGAATCAAGTGGTCAAGTTCGAATTTTAAAAGACTTAGATCAAAGTGTGAAAGATCGCCATATTTTAATTGTAGAAGATATTATTGATACAGGTCGTACATTAGCTTATATTGTGGAGTTATTAAAACACCGTCAAGCTGCAAGTGTAAAAATTGTTACATTATTAGATAAACCTGAACGTCGTGTTATGGCGATTGAAGCAGATTATGTTGGGGTAGAAGTGCCTAATAAATTTGTAGTTGGTTATGGATTAGATTATAAACAAGGGTTAAGAAACTTGCCGTATATTGGAGTTTTAAAACCAGAAATGTATGAATAATAAGATTTGGTTAAGTTATTCGTCAAAGATAGTCAAATCTGATATACTATAGTCAGTATAATTATTAAAATGCAGGAGGCAAAATGAATACAAATAATAATCGTCAAACATTTCGTAATGGACTAATGTATATTATGATTTTTGTGGCAATTATTGGATTAGTTTCTTGGTTTAATCAAGGATCCAATGGGCAAACAACAGAAATTAGTTATACACAATTCGTTCAAGAGTTGAAAAAAGGTGACATTAAAGAAATAAAAATGCAATATGCAAACTCCGTTTATACAATAACTGGGGAATATAAAGAAGCAAAAGAAAATTCAAATACAACTTCTAAAGGGTTGGCGTTATTTGATAAGAGATCTTCTAAAACATCAAGTTTTAAAACAATTGTTTTACCAAACGATGGAACTGTAATAGAAATTAATAATGCTGCACAACAAGCAGGAACTCAAATTACGACACTTCCTGAAAGTCAGTCTGGAATTTGGTTATCATTATTTTTACAATTAGTAATTCCAATTGCGATTTTTGGATTTTTAATGTATAACGTATTTTCTAGCCAAATGGGACAAGGTGGACCACGTGGTGTCATGAACTTTGGTCGTTCAAAAGCTACTGATCAAAAACAAAAAGTGAAGGTTCGTTTTTCAGATGTAGCAGGGGCTGAAGAAGAAAAACAAGAATTAGTAGAAGTAGTAGAATTTTTAAAAGATCCCCGTAAATTTACAGCTCTAGGAGCTCGTATTCCAGCAGGTGTCTTATTAGAAGGCCCTCCAGGGACAGGTAAAACTTTATTAGCGAAAGCTGTTGCTGGTGAAGCAAATGTTCCGTTCTTCTCAATTTCAGGTTCTGAATTTGTGGAGATGTTCGTTGGGGTAGGGGCGAGCCGTGTTCGTGATTTATTTGAAAATGCGAAGAAAAATGCTCCAGCTATTATTTTTATTGATGAAATTGATGCTGTTGGTCGTCAACGTGGTACAGGTATGGGTGGAGGTCACGATGAACGTGAACAAACTCTGAACCAATTATTAGTTGAAATGGATGGTTTTGAAGGAACAGAAGGCGTTATCGTGATTGCTGCAACAAACCGTTCGGATGTATTAGATCCAGCTTTATTACGTCCAGGACGTTTTGACCGCCAAATTTTAGTAGGTCGTCCAGATGTTAAAGGGCGTGAAGCAATTCTAAAAGTTCATGCTAGAAATAAAAAATTAGCAAAAGAAGTGGACTTAAAAGTGATTGCTCAACAAACTCCAGGTTTCTCTGGTGCTGAATTGGAAAACTTATTAAATGAAGCTGCATTAGTAGCTGCAAGAAGAGATAAAACCGCGATTGACAAGTTAGATGTGGATGAAGCACATGACCGTGTCATTGCGGGTCCAGCGAAAAAAGATCGAGCAATTAGTGAAAAAGAACGTAAAATGGTTGCGTTCCACGAAGCTGGTCATACAATCGTCGGAATGGTATTAAGTGATGCACGTGTCGTTCATAAAGTGACGATTGTTCCTCGTGGACGTGCAGGCGGATATGCGATAATGCTTCCAAAAGAAGATCGCTTCTTAATGACTAAAAAGGAATTGTTCGAACAAGTAGTTGGATTACTTGGTGGACGTGCTGCTGAGGAGTTTATCTTTAATGAGAAAACGACAGGAGCAAGTAATGATTTCGAGCAAGCAACAGGAATTGTTCGTAGTATGATTACAGAATATGGAATGTATGATGAATTAGGAACTGTTCAATATGAAGGAAATCATCAAGTCTTTATTGGACGTGATTACGGACAAACGAAAGCTTATTCTGATCAAGTGGCTTTTGAAATCGATAATGCAGTTCGCTCTATTATGAAAGAAGCTTACGCACAAGCATTACAAATTTTAGAAGAACATAAAGATCAATTAACTCTAATTGCTGAAAAATTACTAGAATTAGAAACTCTTGATGAACGTACCATTAAGGCATTATTTGAAACTGGAGAAATGCCAACAGAAGATGTTGAAGAAGAGTATCCAAGTGAAGTAGAAGCAGCAAGTTTTGAAGAGTCTAAAAAAGCTTTAGCAAAACGTGAAGCTGCAAAACAAGATGATGAAGAAGAATCTGATTCAAAAGATGATTTAGAATAATAACAAGAAAGTGAGAAGGGAAAGTTAACGCTTTTCTTTCCCACTTTTCTTTTATGAAGGAAAGAAGGAATGAAGAATGAAAGATCATTTATTAAAAGTATTAGCTTTTAACGATGAAGTCAAAGCAGTTGCGATTGTAGCAACAGAAGCAGTATCACAAGCGCAAAAAAGACATGATACTTGGAGTGCAGCTACTGCAGCATTAGGTCGTACGATGATTGGGACTCAATTATTAGCGACTAGTTTAAAAGGAAAAGAAAAAATTACGGTTCAAGTAAATGGAGATGGACCTGGAGGAAAAATTATGGCAGAAGCTAATGGATTAGGTCAAATGAGAGGCTATATTTCTAATCCACATGTAAGCTTACCGTTAAATGAAAAAGGAAAACTAGATGTTCGAGGCGTTGTGGGAACAAACGGGACGATTACTGTTATTAAGGATTTACAAATGAAAGAACCTTTTTCTGGTCAAATTCCAATTGTAGATGGTGAGTTAGGAATGGATTTCACTTATTATTTAGCTGTTTCGGAACAAATTAATGGCGCAGTTGGTGTTTCTGTTTTAGTAAATCCTGATGAATCCGTTCGTGCTGCAGGTGGTTTTATGATTCAATTACTTCCTGGAGCTAGTGAAGAAACGATTGTAGAAATTGAACGACGTATTAGTGAAATGCCTCTTGTTTCAAAATTGATTGACCAAGGATTATTATCGATTGGTGTAGAGGATTTACAACATTTAATTGATGAAGATCATGGAGCAGAAATTGTTTGTCATTTCTGTGGTGAAAAATATCAATTTAGTGAAGATGATTTAAATGACTTAATCACAGAAATTAAATCTCAAAAAAATGATTAAATTTTGACTTTCTATATAAGGACTGTTTTATAATATTCCTATTATAGAAGGTCTTTTCTTTTATTTAAAAATTTACATTGCAAAAAACTTCAAACCAGGCTACAATAACGATGAAAACGATTAAATAAAGGAGATGTTTTTAATGAAACAATCGATTGGTGTTGATATTGGGGGAACAAAAGTAGCTGTTGCTATTATTAATGAAAAGGGCGAAATTGTTAGTCGCAGGCAAGCACCTAGTGAAGTCGAAAGTGCTGAAACATTATTTGAACAAGTTGTTCGATTAATAAATGAAGAGTTAAATGAACATCCATTTTCAATTCAAGAGATGGAAGGTATTGGAATTGGTTTGCCAGGGAAAGTAGATGTAGAGAATGGAGTAGCAGTTTTCCAAAATAATATTCCATGGCCAAATTTCCCGATTGTTAAAAGATTACAAGATGTTTATGGAAATATTCCAGTAAAAATTGATAATGATGTAAAAGTAGCTGCCTATGCAGAATATCGTCTTCAAAATTTAACAGAAAAAGAAATGTTTGCGTATGTCACTTTATCAAC
>QWCF01000448.1_pt1 | contig 33721 bp, 19 predicted proteins | sample 1972521 | NCBI WGS metagenome assembly QWCF01 (sample SAMN09866715, study PRJNA288562) | Human oral metagenome isolate term4_saliva, whole genome shotgun sequencing...
CACACCAGTTTGAGAAAGACCTCAAACGATGCAAGAAGCGTGGGCTGCCAATGAATAAACTCAAAGAGGTTATCAACGAATTGGTAACTAACGGTAGAGTTCCTGCCCAATTTGAACCTCACTTGTTAAATGGTAATAGGAATGGGCAATGGGAATGCCATATACAAGCTGACTGGTTGCTTATATGGGAGCAGAACAACACAGAATTGACCTTGCTCATGATGAATACGGGGACGCACGCTGATTTATTTGGCAAGACAAAACCGGTAATACCAGAGCACGCCATCTGAACTGTGTCCTTGTGGAACCTACGAATTATATGCCCAAACTGTCACACACAAACAGATACGTTCTGTACATGAAAACTTAAACAACATATTCAAGGAAAATTTATCAATGGAAAATCTGGAGACAAAAGAAAGAAAAATGAATAAAACAAAAAGAGAAGAAAGAGAGGACTTACACACTTTTTTAGACACTACCAAAGAATTACTCTTTTAGCTCCTTATAAAACTTCTTTACATTAATTTCTCTTTATTTTTCTCTTTGAAAGTTTATTTTATTAGAGTTCTCTAAACAGAATATATTGATTAGAAAAAGTCTGATATCATTTTTTTATTATTTCATAAGAAAACCATACTCATATACTTTAGGAACAATACGCTTTGCAAGGTTGCGCTGTGCATCTCTAAGTGCACCAATAAGTAGCATATACTCTTTATCTGTGCTGCTATTGTTCATCTTTCCCTTCTTATCTCTCCCTTGAAAGTGCAGTTTTATATCGTAAAGCGATGCATTGGGGTTACTCTGAGGTTGATCATGATAGTACCTCCAAAGGTTTCTTCCAGCCTCCATAACTATTGTTGCTTCTTCACTAAAATGCTCTATTGGTATGTAACCTTTATTATCTGTATATCTGTCATCATCTTTAAAATCTAAAAATAATATTGCTTTTTGCTCTACTTTTATTTTGTTGTGTAAGGAATTATACATAAAATGGCTATCGAAACATTCTTTTGCTTCTACTTCATCTTCTTTAAAAGGTATCCAATGATTAGTACCTTTGAGCGATGATATTCTATTTTGACGATGAAAAATTGTATTCACCAAGCAGTCTGAAAGGAAAGTATAATCTCTTTGCCAACCGTCTTTAGGTGCGAAGAATTGGTCTCTATCGTTAAGCCAATCAGCAGGAATACAAAGACGAACAGCTAAAAATACTGATAATTGTACTAAGGTTTCAGCATTTATATAAGCAGCATGACCTGTATCTATTGTTATTTCATTCTCTATACGTATAAGGTTAGCGTTCTGAAAATCTGTCCTTCCACTGTTCATCATACCTATAAATTTAGGATTGCTTCTATCCTTTACCTTTGGAATCCAACTTATTATATTTTTCTTTCCGTCAGGGCTGTCAATTGATTTTATAAACAACAGTTCACCATTGCTGTTGTAGACATCAGCATCAATATGTTTAAATATCTCCTTTTCGGCTGTATGCCAAATCTTAAAACCAATAGGGAATTTCCCTTTAACATTATCGAATGTATCGGCTGGAACAAGAAATGCTTTCGTCAGCTTCGCTTGAAAATGTCCTCGGAATTGCTTATAGTTAGCTCCTTGCTGAATTTTCAACTTTGAAAATTCAGCAAGGATAACCCCTCGCAATTCTTGATAAATTCTAATAAAGAACTGTGCGAAGAGCTCGTTCAGTGCACTCTTGCCTACAATCTGACCATAGCGAGAATAAACATCGTTGCCTGTGGCAACTCCGGATTTATTTTTTCCCGTGCCAGACTTTTGTTTTGCATCGCCCGCCTCTTTATAAGGAGGATTTATATAGATAACTAATTTATTCCGTTTCTCACTGTCTGAGATTATATCTTTCAGTCCTTGAGGTAGATTTTCAAAGGAATCATTTAAGAAATCAAACTCAAATATATGATTTTGGAGCAGAGGTAGATCTTTCTTATTCTGCACACGAGTACGCATTACTTCCACGTCTGATTTATCAATTGTCGATGCCCATATATTGTATTTATTACTTAAGCCCTCTAATAAATTACCTGTACCAGCAGCACAATCCCAAATATAGTATTCATCTTGCCAATTCTCGCCTAGCTCTTCGGCAAGATACTGCTGCGAAAGTTCAACCCAACGTTGTGGAGTAAAAAACGATCCCTTTGTCTCTCTTACGTCACGAGGAACCAAAAGGTCTTTACGTGTAATTATATAATCCCAATACTCGCGTTTTGGCGGACGTATATAACGATTCCAAAAGGCTGTATGGGCTTTTTGATTATCGTTAAACTCAGCCACTCGATAGTTTTCAAGACCCAATTCATCTATCTTGCGATCAATCTTATATTTACTATTTTGTAATACAACATTTAGTTTTTCCATCAAAGGAACATTATCCTTTGATAGAATATCAGCTAAAAAGAAATCAGAATCGTATATCTTTGCTTTCTTTATAACAGCCCAATTAACATTTACAGATTGCCGTACCTCTTTGCACCACTTATGGTAAATACTGACGAAATTATTTTTATTTATAGGTAACTTCGATACTCTTTCCTTTCCTACAACGAAATTCCGCTTTATAAAACGACGTAATTCTTTTTCATCTTGCGTGTATTTATAAATAGAAACATTACGTTCAAGTATTTCTTGCACACGTTCTTGTACCTTATGGAATTCTGAAGTGGAATGATCTGAAGGTCTTATATTCCAATTAAAATCACTTTCATAGAAAATGTCCATTATCTGATTATAAGGAATAAACGCTATTTTTTCAGCGTCAAAAGCCCCAAGAAAGTTTGGAGGTAAGTATGTATCGAAAGTACGTGCTTTACCTATTGTAATTATAAGTTGCACAAATGACTCATAAATATCAGTTTGATTACCTTTCTTTGCTTCAGCCCAAAGCATATAATTAGTTTCAAATAAATAGTTCTCTGCTTGAGGAACAGAAACAGCAAAATCTATTTTGCCTAATATAGCATTAGAGTCATATCCTTGAAAGAAATCGTTACGTAAACGATTCTTAATCTCTTCTTCTAACAAATCATTTCTATAAGACATAGGGTTTCGATACTTTAATTAAATGCAAATGTAATGTATTTTAATTAAAATAGCAAAAAAGAAATGAGAAACAGTATTCTATTCTTATCATATTAATATTTACAATAAGACGTTGATTTATCGTTCGTTTTGCAAAAGTTCCTATATTGCAACGCAAAACAGGCTGGTTTTGCAAAACGAAACATAGTCAATCAGTTTGAATTGACGTTTTTTTATAAAATGAAAAGTGGTATTGTGATTTTTGCTGTTACTATTTTTGGAAGTTATTAAAATGTAACTAAGAAGTTACAAGCTAATGTTTTAGAACGAAGAGGGAGGAGGGTGAGAAACAGAAAAGGTGTCTACATATCGCATGCAGACACCTTTTAATATGTATGAAAAAATTAAAAGTTCGTTTTGAATGTTTTGTTTTTATCCGAAGTCGTCGAAGCGAATAGCGTCTTTCTCTACGCCAAGGCTGTCGAGATAGTCGGTAACAGTCTTAATAAGCATAGGAGGTCCGCATAGATAATACTCACAATCTTCTGGTGCTTCGTGGTTTTTCAGATAAGTGTCTCGTATGCAGTTCACTGCAAATCCCTGATAATACTTCACGCCTTCAGCATCGGCTACAGGGTCTGGCTGGTCGAGCGAGAGGTGCATGTGGAAGTTTGGATATTCTTTTTCGAGTTTCCAGAAGTCGTCAAGGAAGAATGCTTCGCTTAGCGAACGTGCTCCATAGAAGAAGTGCATTTCTCTATCGCGAGTGTGCAATGTGCACAACATGTGCATAATTTGGCTACGCAACGGAGCCATACCTGCTCCACCACCAATCCATATCATTTCTTTTCCTGATGTGAAATTAGGTGCAAACTCTCCGTAGGGACCACTCATCATTACTTTATCGCCAGGTTTTAGGCTGAAGATGTATGATGAGCCAATACCAGAAGGTACATTTTGGAATCCTACTTGTGGGCGTGGCAAGAATGGCGGAGTAGCAATACGCACGGTAAGCGTAATTATATCGCCTTCTGCAGGGTAGTTCGCCATAGAGTAAGCACGCACTGTGTCGTCGGGGTTGGTAGCTTTTAGCGAGAACAAATTGAACTTTTCCCATGTTGGAAGATATTCTTTTCCAATGAGTTCTTTATCGAAGTCTTTGTTGTAGTCTATGCAATTGTACTTTGGAATGCGTATTTGTGCGTACGAACCTGGCACAAAGTCCATGTGTTCGCCTGGAGGTAATGCCACTTTAAACTCTTTAATGAACGACGATACATTAGAGTTTGAGATAACAGTACATTCCCATTCTTTAACGCCCAATACGGCTTCGGGTACTTTTATAGAGAGATTTCCTTTCACTTTAGCCTGACAGCCCAGACGCCAATGGTCTTTTATCTCTTTACGAGAGAAGTGTGGGCGTTCCGAATCGAGTATTTCTCCGCCTCCTTCCAGTACTTGGCACTTACACTGACCGCAGCTTCCTTTACCTCCACATGCTGAAGGCAGGTGCACTCCGTTTTCGTTTAGTGTAGCCAGAATGGTGCCACCTTGTTCCACTTCTAATTCTTTTTCACCATTAATGGTTATCTTAACCTTTCCACTGGGGCTTAAATACTTCTTTGCAACAAGCAGAAGTACAACCAAAAAAAGTATTGTAACCAAGAAAACAGCAATGCTGTATAATATAAACTCTGCCATTTTTGTATTCTAAATTTTAAGTCCTGAGAAGCACATCATAGCCAAAGCCATAAGTCCCACGGTGATAAATGTAATGCCAAGTCCTTGCAAAGGTTTTGGAACATCAGAGTATTCCATTTTTTCGCGTATAGCTCCCATCAGCACAATTGCCAAACACCAGCCAATGCCAGAGCCGAGTCCGTAGATGAGGGCGTCCCAAACAGAGCCTATATATTGCGAGCTTGCAGGGTCGAGACCTATGCGTTGCTGCATAAAGAGGCTTGCTCCCATGATAGCACAATTCACTGCGATGAGCGGAAGGAATATTCCTAATGCTCCGTATAGTGATGGTGAGTATCGCTCTACAGCCATCTCTACTATCTGCACAATACCAGCAATAACGGCAATGAAGAGAATAAAGCTAAGATAAGAGAGGTCTACACCTTCTATTAAACAATCGGGTCCGAGCACTTTAGTCTGTAACAAATAGTTAACAGGCACTGTAACAACCAACACAAAGGTTACGGCTGCGCCCAATCCGAACGATGTTTTAACGTTTTTAGATACGGCTAAGAATGAACACATTCCCAAGAAGAATGCGAAAATCATATTGTCCACGAAGATGGACCTGAAGAATAAGCTAACTAAATGTTCCATAATTATTTTCCTTCTCCCTTATAGAAAAATGCTCGATGAGCCCATATTACACAACCAAGTAGTATCAACGCCATTGCAGGCATAGCCATCATACCGTTGTCTACATATCCCATATCGTAGAAACTTTGTGGAATTATCTTAAAACCAAGTAAGCTTCCACGTCCAAAAAATTCGCGGAAGGCTCCTACTAATATCAAAATGAGCGCATAGCCTAACCCATTTCCTATTCCATCGAGGAAGCTTGGCCAAGGCTTATTGGTCATAGCGAAAGCCTCTAAACGTCCCATCAAAATACAGTTTGTAATGATAAGACCCACATAAACCGACAATTGCACGCTAACATCGTAGGCAAACGCCTTCAATATTTGGCTTACAACGGTTACCAAAGCAGCCACAACAACCAGCTGAACGATAATACGAATGCGGTTAGGAATGGTTTTTCTGATAATTGAAATAATCACATTCGAGAAGCCCGTAATAATGGTTACGGCTAATCCCATTACTATAGATGGCTTTAATTGAGAGGTTACAGCTAAAGCCGAACATATACCTAACACTTGAACAAGTATAGGGTTGTCGAGGTTTAATGGGTTTATAAAAACCTCTCTATTTTGTTTTGAGAACAAACTCATAATCTTTTTGTTTTATATTAATTTATTTCTCAATATTACTTTTCGGTAAGAAACTTAATGTATGGGGCTAGTCCACCTTTCTCGTTGTGGAACATTTCAGAAACGCCATTACTTGTTAAAGTAGCTCCAGTAACGGCATCTACCTGATTGTTTGGCTGTTCTACCTTCTTTGTTACACTAAAAATTATATGTTGTTTTTGTGCATCTAAGATGTTTTTACCCTTGAATTTATCTTGCCAAGCTTTGTTATCTTTTATTTCTGCGCCCAGTCCGGCAGTTTCACTTTCGTGGTTAAAGTACACACCGAATATGGTTGTTTTATCTCCATTCAGGGCTATAAATCCGTTAATAGGTCCCCATAGTCCGTTACCATATACTGGTATAACATACTTATCTTGTCCATCTACCTTACAACGGAATAGCGCCAGTTTACCTTCTTTAGCATCTTTGCTATTCAGCTTAAAGCCTGCATCTACACCGCCTTGTGTTCCTTGTTTCACTACTTTTCCATTTGCGTCTATAATATCGTCGGCAATAATAATTTGATGCCAAAGCTTTTGTGCTGTTTCATCAGACATATTACGGTCTTGATTTAGTGCAAACAGAATTTGTTTCTGGTGGTCTAAGCGCACATTAGCATCTTGCTGTGGGCGTAATGCCTGAAAAACAAAAGCAAGCAAGAATGCTACAATAAGCACAAGAACAACAGAATAGATGATTGTATACGAATTACTATTAGTCTTCATTTGGTATTCTCTCCTTACATTTTAGCACGTTTAGCACGCTTGTTTATATTAGATTGAACCACACAATAGTCTATTAGAGGAGCGCACATATTGCCAAAGAGTATGGCAAGCATCATTCCTTCTGGATAACCACGGTTCAATACACGAATAATAACTGCCATAGCACCTATTAAGAAGCCATATATCCATTTGCCTTGCTCTGTTCTTGCAGAGGTAACAGGGTCGGTAGCCATAAAGACTGCACCAAAACAGAAGCCTCCTAATACTATATGTTCGTACCATTGCAGTGGACTTGCTCCTGTTGAATGGAATATTAGTGCCATTACAATGCCACCAACAAACACGCTAAACATAGTTTTCCAACTTGCAATGTTCGTCCAAATCAATATAATAGCACCGATAGCGATGGCAATAACAGATGTTTCGCCCACCGAACCGGGTATTAATCCAAGCACCATATCGCATACTGAAGCATTTACAGAGGCACCTTGAGCAACCTCGCCCAATGGTGTTGCCATTGTAAATCCGTCAGGAAGCGTGTAGCCAAGCCCACAAATCTGATTAGTAGCTGCCCAAATCTTATCGCCAGTCATACTCCCGGGATAAGAGAAGAAGAGGAATGCACGTGCAGCAAGTGCCACATTAAAGGTGTTCATACCTGTTCCACCAAATATTTCCTTTGTGAATATCACAGCAAAAGCCACTGCTAAAGCCAACATCCAAAGGGGTAATGTTATGGGAACTATAAGTGGAATAAGAATACCACTTACCAAATAGCCTTCCTGAATCTCTTCGCCTTTCCACTGTGCCCAGGCAAATTCAATTCCCAGACCCACAATATAGGATACTAAAATTTTTGGTAACAGCATTAAAGCGCCATACAGAAACATTCCCATGCAGGTTGCTTCGCCCAGTTTGCCGGCAGCTAATGCATTTTGATAACCTATATTGTACATTCCAAACAGCATTGCAGGTATTAACGAAATAACCACAATACTCATTATTCTCTTAGAATCGATGGCATCATGAATAGATGTTCCGCTCTTTGATGTTTCGTTTGGAACATACAGAAAGGTGTCCATACCATCGTAGATACTCTTGAAAGCGTGCCATTTTCCGCCTTCTTCGAATTGCGGACGCAGCTTATCAAGCCAATTTCTTAAGCTCATATTGTATCTCTTAAAGTTGTTAATTCTCTATTATAATATAAGGTGTATTTACGCATTCTCCTTTCGTAGTGTGTTCAAACCATTGCGTACAATTCGTTGTAATGGTTGTTTTGAACTATCAACGAACTCTGCCAAAGCAAAATCTTCAGGGCTTACTTCGTATATTCCCAGTTCTTCTTGCTTGTCTATGTTGCCTGTTATAATGGCTTTAACAAGATATTCGCCATATATATCCATTGGTAACACAGCGTCATACTCACCACTCATAATTATATTACGCTTTCCTCCCTTGATGCGCGCATCGAGGTCGTACTCTTTATTCTTGCCAAAGAGCCAGCTAAAATAGCTTCGAGATGTTGAGAACTGGTTGAAACGAGGCATTATCCAACCTGCAAATTCATTCACATTGTCGCCTTCTGGCATTGCCACAACCTCTGATGTGTGTGCTCCAAGAAAACTTTTATCGTCTGCAATAGTACCTGTTAGTGGGTTTCCGTTTAGAATACGCACGTGTTCTGTGGCTGTTAGTCGTCCTGCAACAATATCTTTAATGGGTGTTCCCACTAATGCTTTCACGTAAGCGGGGTCTTTCACCTTGCTACCTGCTACGGCAACAACACGTGTTAGGTCTACTTTTCCTGTAAGAAATAGCTTTCCAAAGAATATAACAGCCGTTGGATCTACCGTCCAAACCACCTCTCCTTTGTTTACTGGAGATAGATGATTTACCTGCACACCCACATTTCCTGCTGGGCATGGTCCATCAAATACAGTCAGTTCCACATTCTTTGCCTTTGTTAAAGCATCGCTGTTCTGCTGTATTCCAATGGATAAATAAACCTTTGCTATCTTAGAAAGTGCCGTTAATCCTACCAGAAAACTTTCTTCTTGTCCTTTCAATTCGTATTCAAAGTCGCCCGCTAACGGCTTATCTCTTAGCGCTGATACGAATATTGCCTTGGGTTTTGTGTCGGGAGTGGTAGACACTGCGTAGGGCAATTGGTTGATATAACCAAACAAACCTGCCTCTAAAAGTGCATTTTTCACTGTTTCTCCATCGAGTGTTTGCACATCTTTTACGCCAAAATCAATAAATTCTTGCTCTCTATCGGGTTCTATACTTACATATAAAACCTTTCTGCGATCGCCTCGTTCCACCGATTTTACGGTACCACTTACAGGAGAAGCAAAGCCTACTTCCTCCGCATTCTTATTCACAAAAAGCGTCTCCCCCGCTTTTACATGGTCGCCTGGCTTTACTTTTAGCCTCGGAATGATTCCTACAAAGTCGTCTGGTACAAGTCCATACACCGACGATAATTCTTGTGGCATAGTCGTTTCCTTAGCACGTCCTTTGAGTTTTATGTCTAACCCCTTATGCAACCTTATTTGTTTTGTCATAAATTTAAATAATGAAAACGTCACTAAATGAGTGTGCAAATATAGCTATTTTTAATCAGTTTAGAAAACTTTTCGCTTCATTAATTTCACTATGCAACAGAAAAATAGTAGTTTTGCACTCGCTTTGAAGATATTAAAGACTCTTATTCGTTGGGGTGTATGGACAGCCATAGGGCTATATCTGCTTATAATTATACTGTTACACCTTTCGTCTGTGCAACATTTCGTAGGTGCGCAGGTTGCTGGTGCACTTGAAAAAAAGTTAGGAACAAAGGTTAAAATAGAGCGTGTAGACTTGGGGTTCCTTAACCATTTCATTGTAGACGGACTTGTTATTAACGACCAAAGTGGTAAGCAAATGGCGAAAGCATCGCGTATTGCTGCCAAAATAGACATTCTTTCGCTTATCAATGGGGGGAAGGTGCGCATCTCGTCGGCACAGATTTTTGGACTGAATGCCCTACTCTACCAAACTTCTCCTACCGATAAACCTAACTTCCAATTCATTATAGACTCGCTAAAATCGCGCAATACCACTCGCCATACTCCATTAAACCTTAATCTTCAAAGTCTTATTATACGGCACAGCAACGTGCGCTACGACCTTCTTTCGGCTCCTAACACACCCAATAAACTAAACCTTAACCACCTGAATGTAACCGAAATATCGGGGCATATTGATATTGACACGCTTACAGATAGCCGTATTTGCACCCAAATACATAGTCTTTCGTTCAACGAAAAACAGGGTTTAAATGTGCAAAATCTACGTTTTAAGCTGAAAGCTAATAAACAATTGGCTACCATAACTCAGCTCTTTGTTCAGCTACCACAGTCTAAAATTAATGTACCTTTCTATTCTGTGCGCTTTAATAATAGGTATAAAAAACTTAATTTTGCTACTGCTTATCATCAATTACGCACAGAAAAATCGTATATAACACCTGCCGATATTGCCTGTTTGCTACCTCCATTGCTTACTTTCGACCAGAAATTGTATTTCAATACAAATGTTTCTGGAACAGCTAACCAGCTGAAACTTAAAACGTTTGCACTGCATTATGGAAACAACGAGGCTGCTATTAGCTGCAAAGGTATGCTCTCTCAGCTCGCCAAACAACCAGCATGGAAGTTGAATTCGCTGTCGGTGGTTCTTAAAAGTAAACTTATTCAGCACATTAACAGTGCCTTCCAACTAAAGTTGCCTGCCGAAGTTATGCGCTTAGGAGATGTGCGTTTCAAAGGAAAAACACAAGGAACACGAAACTACCGACACGCAAAGGGCACTCTTCTGCTTGCACATGGCAATGCCAACATAAACTTTCTACAGCGTGGAAAAACCATTAATGCCGAACTGTATACACCGCATTTCACACTCGGAAACATTCTTACATCATCGCAACTTGGCTCTATTGCTGCCGATATAAAGGTAGAAGCTACGTCCGATTTGCACCATATCAAGGCAAAAGGGGTTGTTCCTCGTTTCGACTATAATGGTTACACTTACCGAAATATTGCCGTAAATGGCGATTATACTAACGATACTTTCAACGGAAAAGCATCTATCAACGACCTCAATGGCAAACTTAGCATTGATGGTATGGTGGGAAACATTCGCAAGTTTATAGAGAAAAAGGGATTAATAAGGGTGAATGCACGCATTAATGCCGAACGTTTAAACCTGCACAATATGCACATTACAAACGCATTGGGCAATCGTACACTCTCGTTTCGCACTACTTTAGCTGGAAGTGGAACCACGCTTAACAACCTGATTGGTAAACTTACGCTCGACAATTTTGTAATGCAAGAGGCGAACAACCGTAGCTTTAAGCTAAACCATCTGGAACTTAATGCCGATAATAAACTTGCTGGTAGGTCCATAAAGCTACTGTCCGACTTTGGAACACTCGCCATTTCAGGACGTTTCAACTATACTTCTATGGTGCAAAGTGTGCAAAATGTGGTGGGCACATATCTTCCTGCACTCGTTGAAACACCTCACCGATGGAACAAAACCACTGCTAACAATGTGTTCCACATAGAGGCTAACATAACAAACACACAGCTTTTACACGAACTAACAGGACTTAAAATTGGTCTTTCGCCATCGCTTCAGCTTAAAGGCGACGTAAACGAGGCTAACAACACCGTGGCGCTTAACATTGCCGCACCACGTGCCAACTATGCAAAATACCGTTTCGAGAACATCTCTCTTGCACTTTCCACTCTCCACAATGCACTAAACATTGGCATAAAAGGCGAATGGATAGATGGCGCAGGACGGCGTCTTGCACTGCAAACCATAGCTACTGCACAACACAACGAACTAAATACGCTATCGTCATTCAATGCTTTTGCACAGAAAACTTTCCGTGGACAGATAGATTGTTCTGCACAATTTGAACGACAAAGGGGTAACAAACTGGCTACTCATTTACACTTTGCACCGTCTAAAATACGCATTGATACAATTGATTTACAGGTACAACCATCAGAAATTTCGTATGTTCAGAACCATTTAAATATACAACATTTCGAACTTTCTAATAAGGAACAACACATTATTGTTAATGGTTTAACATCGGGAAACCCTGCCGATTCGCTCACCGTACAGCTTAAAGACATTGATGTTCCATACATTCTCGACATTGCAAACTTCCATAGCGTGGGCTTTAATGGGCTTGCTTCGGGCAATGTTGTGCTAAAATCGGTTTTCCATAACCTACAAGCCAATGCCAATCTCACGGTTAAACAGTTTCAATTTGAGCATGGCGATATGGGAATACTATATGCAAAAGCTAACTATTCTAATGCTGAAGGACGCATAAACATAGATGCAGAAACCATAGACGAGGGGGCTTCAACTAACATTGAGGGATATATAGACTTGCGACATAGCTATATAAATTTGCCAATATATGCAAACGACACACGACTAACCTTCTTAAACAAGTTCTGTGGAACCTTTATGGACAACATAAACCTACGTGGAAATGGCTGGGTAAAGGTGGTTGGACCACTTAATAACGTTAATCTCGAAGGCGATATGCTGGCTTCTGGCTCGGTTCGCATAACTCCTTTGGGCACCACATATATTGTACAAGATGGCAGGGTTACGCTTGTTCCTAACGAAATAAGCCTCAACAACATTACCATTGCCGACCCTGAAGGACACAAAGCGGTGCTTACGGGCGGATTGCACCACCAATCTTTGCGACATTTAACGTTCGATATTGATGTGCAAACCAACAATTTGCTTACTTATAACTTTGCTCGCAAGGCATCATCGGGTACTTTTTGGGGACGTATATATGCCTCTGGGGAATGCCAAATAATAGGTCGCAACCACGAAATTACTATGAATGTGGATATAACGCCTAACCGTAACTCGTTCATAACATACAATGCGGCAAAAAACACCATAGACGAAAACTCGTTTATTAGATGGCGCGATATGACACCAGACTCGTTACAAGCCTCTCTAAAGCAAGACACTACATGGCTGAAACGACCTGCAGAAGACGGATATAACAAGAATTTAGCAAGCGATTTGCACATTAACTTCCTCATAAACACTACTCCCGACTTTACATTGGGCGTTCTAATGGACGAGGCTACTGGCGATAATATATCGCTAAATGGTACAGGGGTTATTCGTGCTACCTACTATAACAAAGGGGCTTTCCAAATTTTTGGAAACTATAATGTGAGACGTGGAGCATACAATCTCACCATTCAGAACATTATAAAAAGGCAGTTCGCATTCGACGAAGGCTCGCTTATAGCATTCGGAGGCGACCCTTATGCTGCCTCTCTCGCACTTAAAGGACGATATACGCTTAACTCTGTGCCTCTATCCGACCTGCAAATGGGTAGCTCGTTCCGCACCAGCAACACGAAGGTAGACTGCTTATTAGACATAAATGGTACACCAGAAGCTCCCGCTGTTACCTTTAATCTGAACTTACCAGAGCTTTCTGCCGATGCTAAACAAATGGTACTATCGGTGCTAAACTCCGAACAAGACCTTAACCAACAGGTGTTATACCTACTGGCTGTGGGGCGTTTCTATCCGCAAACTGCCAACAATGCCAATCCAAACACACCCAATCAGCCCAAACAAGCATCGCTCGTAATGCAAAGCATACTGTCTGGAACTATCTCGCAACAAATAAACACCGTGCTTTCTAACGTTATTAAGGACAATCATTGGAACTTTGGAGCAAACATTGCCACTGGTAACGATGGCTTTAGCAATGCCGAATACGAAGGCATACTATCGGGAAGTCTGCTTAACAACCGCCTACTTATAAACGGCGAATTTGGATATCGCGACAACGTTGCTACCAATACGTCTGCCTTCATTGGCGATTTCGATATTAAATATCTACTATTGCCCAACGGCAATATAGCACTAAACTTCTACAACAGAGCCAACGATCGCTACTTTACACGTAACTCTCTCAACACACAAGGCATAGGTGTGATTATGAAAAAAGACTTTACCAACTTTAAAGAGTTGTTCCATTGGAGAAAGAAAAAGAAGAAGTAAACAATGGTTAAGCATTAATACTGAGGCAAATAAGTTGTTCTGTTCTGCAACAAAATGGCTTATTCATTGTGTAAAATATACGGCAGCGTGCATTCTGCAAGGGTTATTTATTACGCAATGTATAGCAGCGTGCATTCAGCAAAGGTTTATTCATTACACAATATATACGCAGCGAACATTCCGAAAGGCGTAGGGGACCGATTCATCGCGCCCGCATCATCAACAAAAACAATTGGTTGTAATCTGCAAAATATTACGGATTGCAATGCTAACAATGGGAAAAACGCAACACCATTTCAGGGAATTTCGTGGACACGGGCACGATAAATCGGCCCCTACGCCTACGGGGTGAACGTGGAAAAACACATTCTCCATTTAAAAAACATTACCAAATAGAGAACGAAAGATATATCAACGAATAACCCAAAATGATTTATTCATCGTGTAATATATATCAACGAACATTCCGAAAGGGTTATTTATTACGCAATATATACGCAGCGTGCATTCCGCAAGGCGTAAGGGCTGATTCATCGCGCCCGCATCATCAACAAAAACAACCCATTTTGGTATGCAAAATATTACTAATTGCAATGCCTACGGTGGAAACAAAATATGAGAAAAGAAATATTGTGTAACTGTTTGTATAACAATGCTTTGCGAAAAACCACCTTTTTGTATTACAAAAGTATGGTTTTTGGCGTGCAAAAACCATACTTTTACATTGCAAAAACCCCCTTTTTGCATTGCAAGAAGGGGGAACTACATTACTCTTTGTGGTTGTTCTGTTGTTGTTTTCGCCACTCATCATCACGTATGTGCATCAGTTTTCTTGCTGTAAGCATATAGTTTACCACTATAATAGCAAGTGTAACTATTGTGAAAACTGTGGACGATTCTTGGAATTTCATATCCCACAACGCCATAAGAGCCATAACCAAACCTAACGATGTTAGTTCTATGGCAAACACACGATAGAACTTTGATACCACTATAGCCTCTCGAACGTTTGCAGGGTGGAAGTTGTTGTTATCCCAACGCATACCTGGCCGATACGAAATGTAGTGTGCTATTGCCGCAATAATAGTAAAAACAAGTAGCACAGTAATAATTACTCCATTCTTTCTGTGTGCATTTGTTGCCATAACGCCTGCTATCCATGCAAGCAGAAGCATAATTGCCGACCCCACTTCGTATAGTGTCGATTCGGTAGTACGAGGTAAACGTAAATCTTCAATTGGTGTTTTCATTGTCTGTATTTGTTGTTTTTGTTTCGGCTTTGTCTCTTAGTTGCTGCTTTGGAAGGCGGTGTGCTTTGCGCAGAGCTTCGGTTATTATCCACTGTAACTGTCCGTTTGTGGAGCGAAACTCATCGGCAGCCCATTTCTCTATTGCCCCCATTGTGGTAGCATCTACCCTAAGAATAAAGCTTTTTGTGTTATTTTCTTTCTTTGCCATATAGTTTTAGCTTATGCCAACAACACGTTTTTACAGTGCATAGGCACGACACTCGGCACGCACTTATATATATAAGGTGTTGGCAGAGTGCCTCTATAATGTTTGGTTTACATATTCAGTGTGCCCGAATTTACCACTGGTTGGGTGGCGTTTTCGCTACATAGCACCACCATAAGGTTGCTCACCATAGCCGCTTTCTTATCGTCGTCTAAAGCCACAACGTTCTCTTTGTCTAGCTTTTTCAGTGCCATGTCTACCATAGAAACCGCTCCTTCCACTATTTTTTCGCGGGCAGAGATTATGGCAGAGGCTTGTTGGCGACGCAACATTACGGCTGCTATCTCGGGAGCGTATGCCAAATAGTTAATGCGAGCCTCTATAATTTCAAAGCCGCATCGCCTTGTATGCGAACAAAGCGTTCGAATGCCATCATAATATTGCTTACAGGATTAACTTTGCCGTTTTCGTCTACCGATGTTGCCATTGCTTCAGAGTCAATCTCGAATATTGCCTTGTAAGTATCCCTTAATCGCCACACCAACATCATACCAATTAAAACCGGATTACCTGTTTTGTCGTTCACCTTAATGGGGGCAGCGTCTATGTTTCGTGCCCTAAACGATAGTCGTTTTGTACTAATAAAGGGGTTCACCCAGTGGAAACCTACAGTGGTAAACGTACCCTTGTATTGTCCGAAGAACACCATTACACGAGCTTCGTTAGGTTCTATTTTCACAAAACCACACATTACACATATCATACACACTATTAATGCAACACCCAAACCAACAAATAAGCCTCCGTTGGCATTGTTGTCTTCTTGCGCAAAACCATATATGGCACTGGCAATGCCACACAACAGCAATACAAGCGTTAGGCTTAGCATAGCAAAACCATTCACTACTGTGCCTTTAAAGGCAAATTCTTTCTTTTCCATAGTCGTATTATTTTAATCCGTTTTCGTATATTTTATAATATCATTTTGATATCGCAAAGATACATTATATATCTTAATGGTGTGTCAAAAACACAATATTATTATAGAATATTAACGAAACAAAATTATAAAATCATCGTTAATCATCATTAAAACAAATTCCAATGTTCTGAAAAAGAGAATATAATATCTAACTTTGCACCGAATTCTGAGACTATAGAAGCAAACTTTTGTTGAGAAAGAGCCACGACCTTAAACGATGCTCAAACCACTAACATTAGTAGTTTTGTATATTCAGATTAACGGAAATAACTTAAAAAAGAATTTAAAAACACGTATTCGGTGAAATGAATATGTATATTTGATAATGCAAGGATACGGGCACGATGAATCGGTCCCCTACGCCTGACGGTGTGTTTCGTGGGTGTTTCGTGGGTGAATGTGGACATTTTACGGAGTGTTGGTGGGTTATTTCGTGGGTGTTGGTTGGGTATTCACGGAATGTTCGCAACGTGTTCGTTATCTGTACGTTACATATTCGCCATACAAAAGTATGGTTTTTGCCGTGCAAAAGTATGGTTTTTGTCGTGCAAAAAGGGGGTTTTTACATTGCAAAAGTATGGTTTTTGTTTTTTGAATGTTATGTTGTTGCAAATTGGTTGCAATGTATTTCGTGGTTGAGTGTGAATACTTCACGAAATAGATGTAGATATTTCTCGGCGCATTCGTTGCATTTTGGCTAACCGTTCGTAACGGAACGGCAAATCATAAGCAACATTTTTCCAATTCGTTTACAACGAAATGGCGGTCCAAAAGCAGCCGTAGGGCGATATTTATAGTGCCTCCGCATATACAGTTAGCAATATTTTTGCAATATGTTTGTGGCAAATGGAGGAAACATTTCCTAAGTTTTTATGCCTTCTATAAGCATTAGAAAGGCATTCCAATGGCAAGATGTAGGGCTTGCGCATCGCCAAAATGGCGAATATTATAGAGCCTATTCAACCCGGTTTCGTAAGGAACGTGCAGACCAATGCCCCAATCTACACGAAGCATAAAGAAGCCTATGTCGTACCGAAGACCTACGCCTGTGCCGAAAGCCAGCTCTTTAAAGAAGTTGTTAAAGTGGAATTGCGAACCCGGTCTGCTGGCATCGCTGTGCAAAGTCCACACATTGCCAGCATCGAGGAATAGTGCACCGTACAAATTTCCTACCAAATGCGGACGATATTCCACATTTGCTTGTACCTTTACCTCGCCAGTTTGCTCTACATACGACCGTACGAGCGATGCAGAACGGTAAGTTCCCGGACCAATTTCGCGCACATTGAAGGCACGAATGCTGTTTGCGCCACCCACAAAGAACTGTTCTGAATAGGGAGCAAACCTGCTGTTGCCATACGCCCATACCACCCCTGCGTTTGCATGGGCTGCTATAGACGACTTGCCAGATAGCGCCCACAGTTTAGTAAAGTTAGTTTCGATTTTTACAAACTGGGCAAACGGATTTTTAAACATGGTTTTTCCACGCTTATTCCACTTCTCTCCGCTTGCCAAATAGCCTAAAGCGAGCACGTTAGAGGCTTCGCTGACTGTAGACCACCACCGTATTGGATTGGCATATCCACTCGGACTCTGGTATGTATACTGGAATAAGGCTTTCGGAATGAACTGATCTGCCATAGAAACTTCTAAATATGGCACGCTATCGGTGAGTGCTTTAAAGCGGTCGGTTACGCTTCTCATATACTCGTATGTAAGCGATAGGGGTTTAAAAATGAACGAATGGCGTTCGCTGGGTGCCCAACTGTAAGTGAGTTCGCCTGCTACCACGTGGCGTTTAAAATAGAGTGCACGTTTAATAACGTTGGTTGAAGCACTCAAAGTGGTCATTGGCGATTCGAAATAGGTGCGTTGTGGCTTCAGCGTGAGAGGTTTTCCAGCTGCAATAGCGGCAGCTTCGCGTTTTCGCAAACGTTCGCGAAGTATGCGAGGAGGTGTTTTAAACGGATTAAGAAAACGAGGAAACTGTAGGCTTACCTCTGCTCCGTACTGGTAATCGTTAATGCGTCCGGTGGTGCCAGCATCGTTGCTGCGTTTTGTTGTCCATTCGTATGCACCGTGCAAACGCACATTTAGCAGTTCGGCACCACGGAAAGCGTTACGCTTAGTTACACCTACCACCAATTCGGGTCCATATTTTCCTGTTGTTTTTCCCCGTCCGTAAGCCTCCACATAGAAGTCGTATGGTCGGTCGAACATGAAGTCTAACGTTACATTAAGCGTGCTACAGGTGTCTGTAGAGTTGCTTGGTTTGAACGAAATGTTAGACGCTGTAAACAGTCTGGTGGCGTTTAGGCGTTCCATAGTCTCGGTGTGTTTACTTTGTTGGTATAGGTCGCCGGGGCGAAATTGTAGGTCGTTGGCAATTACTCTGCTCCTTAATGGCGAATGTCTACCGTTGAAATTTAGGTCGAACCCTTGTTTTTTGCGATGTTGGCGTAGTTCTTCCATAAAGTTTTTTTGCAGATTTACCGTTATTTTTCCTATGCGCCACTGTTTCAAATCGATGGGATTTATGGAGTCGGCAAGCTGCAAACGTGTTATAACTTTACCTCGAACGATGGTAGTATCTGCCAAATAGCTAGCGTCATTGTTCTTATAATAGTAGTAACCATTATTGCGAAACAGGCCCGTAAGGCGTTGTCGCTCTTGTTCAAGTGTGGCAACGTCGAAAGCATCGCCATTTTTTATAATGGCATTAGAGCGTGAAGCCTGTATCAAACTGTCGGCATCGGGTGGGAAATTTACATATTGCAGACTGTCGATGGTCCACAAATGTCCCATATTTACGGTGTATTTCAGTTTTATTTTCTTCTTATTTGATTGCGGAACAAGCTCGTGTGTAATCTTATTATTGAAGTATCCACGCTTATTTAGCAGGTTTTTTCCAACCGTAGCATGTAGGTCGGGCGACACATTAGATAAGGTAATGGGTCGCGAACCGAACACTCTTGTTATCCATCTACCAAACTTTGTGGTATCGGGAGAGAAGGCATTCCATATCCATAACCCCACAGGGAAGGGCGATTTTAGCGACGGACTGCCAAAAAGAGAGGCATTTGGCTTGGTGGCTAACACAATATCGAGTTCTTCTTGCACGGCATTGAAGTGGGCATTCTTGGTGTAATTGGTGTATTCGGTGGGAGTCATACCCGTGTAAAGTTGCTCACCTTCTGGCAAAGCACTGGTTGTGCTGCATGCCGAAAGCATAGCCGTGAGCACAAACAAAACAACTATTGCTGTGCAAAACAAACTGCCACGTGCTGGTATAAAGTGGCTATGGTTGTGTTTATTGTTTCTTTTCATTTACGAAATTTATTAAACTGTCGCGCTTTGGAGCCTGTTCTTTCTTGCTTTTAAAGCGAAATATGTCTTTAAAATGCTGCAATTTGCGTCGCCACATAAAGCCTATTCCAAACTCTCCTTGGTTTCCTTCGAGCCAATCGTATGCTTCTCGCTCGTAATAGAGCTTTAAATACTGCGTTTCTTGTCGGTTTAAGCGATACTCTAACGAGAAGTTATCGAAGAAAGCACCGTTCTGTTCGGACACCTGAGAGCCTGTTGAGACACGTCCGCCCATAATTATTCGGAGCCTATTGTCCCACAAACGTTTAGAAAAACGGAAGGTATAGTCGGTGTGAAGACTACCCGATGCATCGGCAGCACTCTCCATATTGGCTGTAATATCTACCCCCATAGAGTTCAAGGCACGTCCTGTTATGGCGTTTACTTGGTTCTGAAGGAATCCCATTAGAGCATTATTCATAGCCGAATTGGCGGTTGTGCCTGTGCTTCCATCAAAGTACATGCCCGATGCAAGCATAGTAACGGCAAGTTTAGAACGTTCTTCTGCACCCTTAGAACTTAATTTTCCTTGCATTTCTTGGTCTTCTGGCGCTTGTATAATGAACTCTACGCCGGGGTTAGGGAAGCGTTTCGATAGTCGGACACCCGCCTCAAAGTCTACCATTCGTCCGTTGCTCGATCCATCAGAAACGTTGGTACGCACATTTTCGGTGGCTGTAATGCTAAGCAATGGTGTGGTTGGGTCGCCCATAAACTCTACATAGCTACCTTCTTTTATATTGAAAGTATGCAATGGAATAATGGGTAATGAATACTTCATTTTACCATCGCTAATGGTGTAACGCCCTCTTAAGCGTGTTCCGTTAGTAGCATCGTACTCCATATTTAGGGTTCCTCCGCCCACAATATCTATATAGTTAGACCGCTCTGGGTTGAGTGCGCACACCAAATGAGCCTCGTTATCCACCTCGACACTTAGTTTCATGCTTAGTCCTTCTATATCTGGTCGCTTCACAACGTCCTTTGTTGAGTCGTTAAGATTGGTGAAAGTAACAAGGTTTTCCAGCTCGTTATCGTTGGCAAGCTGTGCATCGCGCATTATGTAAGTAAGGTCGGTGTTGTCTAAAATGTCTACTTTTCCAGCCAATTGGAGCGACGATAGTGGTCCTTGCAGCTCTCCATCGAAGTTTACAAAAGCCTTTCCGAAAACTTCAGAACGTGCATTTTCCTTTGCATCAATTACCTGGAAGTTTCGTGTTCGCATACGTAAATCGGTGTTCATTCGGTCGAAATTAGAGAAATCTAAGTAGCCAGAGATGTCGAGCGGAGCCTTATTGGAAGCGAGAACCTCAAAGTTTTCGAACTCCACACGACTATGATTGATGAGCACTGGGTCGTTTGCGAAGTTGAGTTTTACCCCGTATGGTTCGCTGAAGACGTAGGAAGAGTCGAGATAAATCTCTCCATTTATATCCATATTTTTTAGTGGTCCTTGCATAGAGAGTGTACCTTCGCCTGTTCCGTGTAGGCCTATTATGCGGTCGGGAATAAAGCCGTTGATGTAACTAAGGGGGAATTTTTCGAGTGTAAACTCGGCATCTAAGCTGCCTTTACCCTTACTATCGTACACACCAGTGAGCCTTCCTATCTCTTTATCGTCCTTTGTTAGCATACCATCTACATAGTGTGTGCCATCGTCTTTAGGCATATAAACAAACTCTGCCCCTACATCGCCCATGCTGTTTTGCTCGTATACCATGTTTTTAATACCCATATCGCTCGACACAGTTAGGCTAGATGCAGTTTGAATAACGTGATAGTCGCCATTAAGTTCGCCCGAAATGCGTGGTGCAAATGGTAGAACTTTCATAAGCTGACTAAGTTCGAACTTGTTGATAGATAGGGTGAAGTTTTGCAACGAGGTAGAATCGGTGTCGTCGCTGTATAGGTGTAAACCTGCTTCATCGGTAGCAAGCAATTGCATTTCTGCCTTTAGTCGTTTGTTTCTGCCTATATATAAGTAGTTGTTAGGCTCTACATTGAATGTCTTGTAGCCTAATATTGCTTGGGCAGAAGTAAGCGAAATGCTTATGCCTTGCCCTTGCATTGCTGCTTGTGCAGATAGTGCAAGAGCTGTTTTATTGTCCATATCGGTTATCAAAAGAGATGTATTGAGTCCACGATCGAATAGCGAACCGTGCACAAAACCTTGGTATGGATAGCTGTTTTGGGCATTGTTTAGCACTTGTAAGTCGTAGTTTAATCCTGTATCGTTGGTAGTTAAGTCTACTATTAACGAGTCGGCTTTCACATCGTTGTATACTAACGAGTCTACAACAATGTTGCCGTTGAGTCCCTTTAGAGGCGATGATGTTAGGTTAATATTGGCTGTTTTAAACACATAACCTTGCTGTTCGAGCAACTTACTAAACAGATTTCCTTCGCCACTAACTAGTTTAAATTGTCCTATGGGGAGTAGTTTTTGCAACGAAGTTTGGTCTATTCGTTTGTTTTTCACTTGCTTTTGCAAGTTGGTTGCTATTTTTTCGCCTGCTGTTAGCACGTGTTTATAGCTTCCATGCCAGTCGGTGTTCAGTGCAAAATCGCCTCCTTCAATCACGGCATGGGTAGTATCAGCTCTACTTAGCACGTCTATGGTAACATCGCCGGGTACAAATTGCTTGTGGTCTGCCTGTACTTTCAGGTTACCAAGCATACCTTTCACCATTAATTTGGCTGCCATGTCGGTGCTAAAATCTATGTTTAGTGCACAATTAGACACGAAAGGCTTGTCTACAAACCCCATTTGATAGAGGTCGGCATGGCGTATCACACCGTTAGCACCCCCATTTACCAAGTTGCCTGCCATTGTTGTGTGAATGTTTAAGTCGCCATTGAAGAGCGAAACAGTATTTCCTTCTCTATGTTCGTCTATCTTTAAATTGCCTAAATAGCCTTCCACAGTGTAGTGTTTGGGGCGTTCGGAGTGGAAAGCAATATTGGCTTCGGTAGACAGAAGGTAGGGTTTGTTTATTAGTTCTAAACCTTTTAGGTTGGCATAGTCTAACTTTCCATTCACGTGAGCGGCAGTTTTGGCACCATTTACACTTGCTGTAATGTTTAAATTGCCAGCTGCTAGCTGTTGTTTTCCGTGTTTATATTCGCCAATTACCATCAAATGGCGCAGTGGTCCACTAACATAGTGATGGTTTTTTAGGTTAGAACGTACATCTATATCTACCCAAGCAGACACCACGTAGGGCTTTTTCATTACACCAAGTTGGTTTAAATCGACACGACGCAACCACCCTCGCAGATGTCCATCTATGTTTTTAGCCGACAGTTTGCCCCGATATGCAAAGTCGCCTCCTAACATTCGGTTTGTGCTAACAATGCGTGCACTGGTTGTTTCGCCATGTTTTGCAATGTCGGTGTTTATGCCATTAAGCACGTAGGAGCCGAAACGAAACTGCTCTATATTGGCTTTCAGTCGCAAAGATGCCTTTGGACTGAGCACATTAAAGCCTCTACCATATACCGAAATCATACCAGTGAAGGGGTGTATCCCGGTTTTTGCAACGAAATGTTGTATTTGCAAATTGGTTGCACGCACTGTTACGTTGTAGGTTTCAGTGGTTTTGTTTAGGCTAGCCCGCACTGTAGCGTTCCCACCGCCCTCGTATAGCAACATATTTGCAGCATATTGTGGTCCTTGTGCCTTTACTTTTGCATTGAAATCTATACCTGTTGGTATCTTAATGGTACTATTTACGCTCTTTGGTAACAGCTGTTTTATAAAGCGAACATCTTGTAAGCTGCCACGTAAAGCAAGGTTTGCCGATAGGTTTTCTGGCTTTTGCAATCCTGATATCCGTCCGTCCACATTCAAAACCATGTGTTTTGGCATGCGAAAACATAGTTTTTGCAGAGTAAAAAGGTGGGTATTGCCTCGCAAAAAACCGGTTATGTTTATACGTTCGGCAGGAATGGAGTGTAGAAACCTTGATGGAACTCTGCCATATAGTAGCGGTTGCAAGTCGTTAAGGGTGGTAAACCCATTCAACGATACGGCAAGTTGTCCGGGATTGTATGCACTAAAGGCATTCAAAGCCATTGTTATGTTAGCCTTTAGTTCGGTTTTTGGCAAACGCAGATAGAGCGATTGCAAATAGAGATTGGCTTTATCGAGCCGGAACTGTGTGCGTAAATCGTTCACAACCAGCCCACTTCGTTCAGTAAAATTGGCTGTTCTAACATTAGCAGAAGTAGCAATGGAGTCGTAAGAGAGTGAGTCTATGCCTATATTTAGGTTGTTCAGTGCTATGTGAGCGGGGTCGAATCCATGCAAAACGTGTGGAACAAAAGTCTTATCGTAGGTAAGTTGTCCACCACTCCACGCTATTTGGCGCACCCGATACACCTTATTATATAAGTCTATGAGTGCATTTTCCACAGTAGCTTTCTGGAAATTGGCACCCACAACCATAGTATCGCCAGGCATGTGTAGGCGGAAATTGGTGCGATAAAGGTTTATTTTATTGATGTTTATCTTCCAAACTGTTTTCTTTTTTGTAGTGTCTTTCGGTGTAGTATCGTTGAGTGCAATGTCGAGAAATCCCCCCTGCACATCGGCATTGTTTAGCATTGCCGTAGTATTGTTAAGGTCTATGCCATGCGAAACTACTTGCAACCGTTCCAAATTGCCCCGAATTTGCAAGTCGCCAATATAGTTCATAGTGTTCGCTTTCAGTCCTTTGAAGGTGAGTTGGTCTATCTCTACTTGTTTTTTTAGTAGTGGAATAAGCTGCACATCTGCCACAAGTTCTTTCACATCTGCCACTGTATCGCGCCTTTGTGGTATACTATCGTTTGGTCGCAATGCCATTACTTGTTCCAATTTTAGGTCGAGTGGGAAGCTAAGCGATACGTGTCCAACCGATATTTCTAGTCCTGTTTTCTGTGAAGCATAGTCTGCTACCTTCTTTACTATCCAGTTTTGAACAGGTGGCAAGTAAAGAAGAACAAGCAAAAATATAAACAATGATATTGGTGCTAACACTATAGCGGTCAGCCATTTCGTTGATTTTCGTATGCGCATAAGCTTGTTTCAGCAGTTGGAACAATATGTTTCAGATTGCAAATGTACGAAAAAAAAGAGTGCAAACAGAAGGTATTGTGCAAAAATGTTGGGGCAGTGATGTATAGGTTGGTAGCATTTTCTCTCTTCCGTAGAGTCTACCAGCAAATGTAAAATTCCCGAAGAACTCTTCTTTCGGCGTAAAAAAGTTGAATTTTTCCCCCTCGGTCTTCTGTTTTCTCGTTTCCTATAAACAAGTATTTTTATGTTATCCCTTGTTGTAATGGAATATACTCAATGAGATTATGTGGTTTTGTCCTTGCCAAGCATTAAAAGAACCAAGGATTTATTTTATTTTTCTACATTCTATTTTTACATTTTTTTTGCCGTCAGTATTGCTGATAAACGGACTTTCCAGATAGTATTTTCCTTTCCTGTAATATAAATTCACTGTGGGTGAAACGTTTCTGTCAATATTGGGCATCAGTGTATCTTCCGACAGCGATTTGACAAAATCAAGGGAGAGTTTGTCTTTCGTTTCTGTTTTTACACTGCATTGGATTTCAAAGGCAGTCATTTGTCCATTACCGCTGAATACACATTGGTCAGCCGCAATGCTCAATATGTATTCTATGAAAGGCGAAGGAACAACGGTCGTATCCGAGATGAAGTATTCATATTCACCGAACCATTTGTGATTTTGGACGGCTACGATAGGTGTGGGGCTGTCTTCTGGTTCTTGGTCATCGTACTTTTCCTTTATTTCTTTGAAATATCTCTTCTCATTGGTAAAGTAATTATGATACACTTCGCCATCTTCCATATACTTATATGTCCATAAAGCTTTATTCTGATCTATTATCTTACATCTGAATGGTGTGCAAATGTTATTGACAAAAGATATGATAAACTCGTCTTTTTCTAAATGTACTGTGTCTATGGGATAATGTACATCTTCCATATCGTACTGTACAAAAAGTTCTTTTTTTATTGTATCGACATTTATTTTGTGTGCTACATCAAAACAAGCATGGGATATTACGGTGTCTCCATTGTCTGTAATTGTCAATTGCTCCCAATTTCCTACAAAGGAATGGATGTTGCTGTCTTTTATGTCATACCATTTTTGTGCATTGCTGCATGAATAGAAGAATAAAAGATAAAGTAAGATATTTAATAATTTCATAATTAATTCCTCCTAATTTGTGTTATTACATATTTTTGTAGCATTATATTTTGTATAGGTGGGTAGCCGTTGAACCAACCACCCAGCACCAAGATACATTATTTTATCTCTTCAAAGCTACCGATACTGCTTTGCGAAGTCGGCATCGTTACGTATTCCGCGCAAATCGGCTAACGAATAGAGTCGCGTAGATTCATCTTCCTGCTTCTCGGCAAAGTAGAATTGGTCGCGACGCATAATGGAAGGAGACATCAAATTGGTGTCGTGGCTGGTGAACAACAGCTGCGAATTGTTTTTATTTATCTTAGGATCGTTGAACATTTCTATCAATTTGATGAGCAAGGAAGGGTGGAAATTACTGTCTATCTCGTCGATAACAATTAGGAATGGGGTGTTTCCCATATTGAACGCCACAAGAAGCAATCCTGCCAAATCGAAGATTTTCTTATTCCCGGACGACTCTCTGTACTCAAAATTCATTGACAATGGCTTGTTGTTACCATCGTGAATAGTTCTTTTCAACAACACTTTATTCAAAGGAAAGTTACTATAATCATTATCAGGATAGCTCTCATCGTCTATCAATTCAATGCCATCGTATTTCATATTGAATTGTTTCAGAAAGGAAAGAAACAATGGTGTTGATTCTTTTATTGCACTTATTGAAACCCCTCTGAACACATTTTTATACACAATGTTGTTGATTATATGGTGATTTAAGTAGCTAACTATTTGCTCAGGGATACCCTTTGCATCGAAAGCAGCCGCATGAACGAGGAACAATGTGTGCGGATAGGGCAGCTTGGTGGGTATTATCATTCCTTCCGAAGTGGGCAAATTGTTCTCCTTCACCTCGTTGCCTACACGCAAAAATAGGCGTTTCATGTTTTTATCTACATTACCATAGAGCCACTCGCTCTCTATTTTAACATCGTTAGAACTATTCTTACCTGGTACATTATCAGACTTGTTCACCACAAAACCATAGCGATACTTCTTACCATTTAGTAACAATACAATCTGAAAAAAGCAACCTTCGTTAGACGTTTCGAAGAGAAATGGGTCGTAAAGTGGTCGTACTCCACGTGAATCTATCGCCAATGACCCTACTACTTGCGTAAAATAACTTAACGCCATCAGCATGTTCGACTTGCCACTGGCGTTCGCTCCGTACAGACCAACCGTCTTTAAGAGCGACACGCCATTGCTTTTAACAATATTATCTGCATCAATGTCGCTGCCGGCAGGACTTTTCAAGCCTGTTGCTTTAAAGCTGATTGTCTGCAAATCTCTTATGGAACGATAGTTCTTTACGCTAAATTCTATAATCATAACATCGTAGTATTTATGCAAAAATAGGCATAATTATAGAACTAACAAAACGTTTTCTTTAAAATTTGCGGTTATTCTGCAAATTCGAAAGAAACGATATCAAATTATAGAAATATGGCTGGCGTGTAACTATCTATAAGTCACGCTGTTGCGAAAACCCATTTTTTGCAATGCAAAAACCCCCTTTTTGGAGTGCAAAAAGGGGTTTTTGTAAGGCAAAAGTATGGTTTTTACAAACCGATGGTATATAAGTAGGAATGCTCCTTACCAGTTCTGATGTTTGAGATATTACGAATACGCAACATCATTTCGGGGAAATTCGTGGATACGGGCACGATGAATCAGCCCCTACGCCTGGCGGAATGGTTGCTGATAAATACATTATGCGTTAAATGCGCCTTACGTATTCTAATGCTTTCCTTATGACTTTATCTATATCAACCTCCAAAAAACGATAGTCATCTACCGATACCATACTAGGAATAGTCATAACACGGTCGAACGTTTTATACGTTCCTTCTTCCTCGTCTACCACCATTTGGTATAGCACACCCCTGTGGCAGACTTTCCCATGCCGTAGTATAGATTCCTTTGTTACGGCAAAACAGCCCAAAAGGTCCATAAAGTTCTCTTCTGCTTCAATAGCCGAAAAGAAGTCAGACAATTGGTGTTCTTTCACGCCAATCCTTTTTAGCAATGTCAAAAGCTTCACTAATGGGGTGTCAGACTGGAAGCGAAAGTTGTCCGTAACACTCACTTCTTCTCGTATATATGCATCTTCGAAGTTGTCTAACACGTTCATCATGTCTTTAATATCGCTTCTATCCAGCCTTATTCCAATAGCCGTTAATCCTTTAGAGACGGTTTCGAAGTTTATTTTACACTCTTCTTTTACATACGATTGTAGGGAGCTTTTTGCATGTTCGGATACTGAATGATAGAAAGTAGTACGTGCAACAAACTCTTTTATATAGCTTTCGTAGTTGGCTTCGCCATAATAGTTACGAAAAATAGTGCCTATTGCAACTGTATCCATCATAAATATTATCTTAGCAAAACCAAACTTATTTTGTGTTTTTATTGGATTTATTTCGTTGTCGTCTCCCTGTTTTTCTGTTGCATTAGCTGTGGTTTTCTTTTCTGTTCGTGTGGAAAATATATTGAAAATACCAAACAATTGCACTGGGTCTATGCGGTCAAAGTCTTCTATTAATAGCACTGGTGTCTTTTTTAGTCCCATTATGGCATGTGTTATTAGCCAGCTCATAGGGTCTATTTCGCCTATTTCATTGGTTGCAGCAGACATTTTTGCTATTGATTTTGCAGCTCTTTCAAACTTTGCTCTTGCTATATTTTCTTTTAATCCCCTAAATTTCTTACACTGTTGAGCATATCCCTCTGCCAGCGTAATGGTTCCTTTTAAGAGCATACCCAGCTGATTGCCATTGCTTAATGTAGATGGTGCGAATCGCATAATGTCTTTTACAACATCTATAGTATTCTCGTTGAAATACCATTGCAATAGAATGTGGTCGGGAATTTTAATGTTTGTGTTTAACGTACCATCTAAAATGAGTTGGAAAAGTAGGTCGCGTTTAACATATTCTAGTATCTGTTCGTTCATTGCAACCTCGTAATTAATAGGCGTAAGCGTATAAAATGCGTATTGGTTGCTATACTTTTCTTTAAACCTTTCTATAAATTCGGAATTTCTTTCGCCTAATTTTACCGAAAAAATGGTTCTGTTTACATCAGTTGCATTCAGATGATTGTAAAACGCTATTAGTTTATTTGCGATATCCATAGGGATTTTTTGGTTAATGTCCTAATACTTAGTGATTAAAATCTTTGGCTCCATTACCACACATTTTCGTAATGCAAGCATTGTGAATATACGGTATAGAGCTTTCGATACAAAGTTACTAATAAATTTTTATAGTACAAATTTTTTGCGTAAAGTTTCTTTATATAAACGAAAAAAAATGATATTGGGTGGTTTTCTGTACACAAAGGTGTATTATTTCTAAGGTTTCTAATGCTTGTTGAGCATATAGAAACCTTAGAAAGGTGTGGTAAAAGTGATGTGTTTTTTAGTACAATCCGAACCAGAAATGGTAAACGTAGCTAATGCCAAGTCCGGCAATGGTTGCCATAATAACGTGTATCATACCTGGAGCCATAAACGAATGGTTCAGCAAATACTTACCAATGACGGTTGTTCCCGACCTATCGAAGTTCACAGTAGCTATGTCTGATGGATAATTAGGTATAAAGAAGTAGCCGTAAGTAGATGGCATTACGCCAAGAAGAATCCACCCCGGAATGCCTAAGGCATAGGCAAGTGGCAACATACTAACCACTACTGCGCCCTGAGAGTTAATGAGAACGGACACAGCAAAGAAGGCAATGGCTATAGACCAGGGGTATTCGTGCACTATTCCTCCTAACAATTGCTGCATTTCTGCCTGGTAATTGTCAAAGTAAGTGTTGCTCATCTATGCTATACCGTATATTGCTACCACTGCAACCATACCGTTTTGCCATACTGGTCCGCTAATTGCTTTCTTGGGTTTTGCCTTACAAAACATTATCATAAGGGCACATAATACTAGCATTATTATCTGAATGACGATGTTTTTTCAAGGTATATATACATAGAAAAAAGGTATATATACATAAAAAAGAAGCTGTGCTGCACTTCATAAGTATTGGAACCACGAAGTTTTTTTAGTTTACCGCACAGCATTCTTTTTCTATGTTGCGCAATGTTCTCGGTTCCAATGTACAGCTTTTTTCGCTTTATTCCACAACGTTCCCGATTGTACAACACTGCGTTTTATTTGTTTCAACATAATAGTGCTTATATTTCCACAACATTGTGGAACGCACAACTAAACCTCATAGGTATATTTTCATAATCCCTATTGGCTTTTATCAGTCCGTTGTAGATTTGCCTGTCGGTTGCTTCATAGCAGGTATTGACTACTATATACGAAGCTTTATGGTTAATTACGTCTATTTGTAACTTGCTGCAAAGGTAGATATTATTTTTGAAAAGAAAAGAAAAAACACAATAAAAGTTTTCTGAAAACATCATTTTTTTTGGTTTTGCGCTTTAGGCTCTCTACCCCATCGCTAGTTCGTATATATATTAAGACGAATCGGACTACGCTATTTTATTGTTCTATTTTCCTATTATGACAAAATAATTATAAGGAAAATGACATTTTGTACAGTGCTTTGTTTAAAAAATATGAAATATATTACAATTCTTTCTCCTGCATTTGACATTGTCAAATAAATAGTTTATATTTGTAACGACTTAACATCTGTATCACAAAAGAAAGGAGTTTATATGAAGAGCTTAAATCATTCGGAGTTGTATAACGATAGTACAACCGAAAAAAAAGTGTACAACAAAAAGGAGAACGTGAACAATCTCCAAGGTAAAAAGGTGGAAACAACTGACAAAAAACCATTAGGTGGCGAAATATGGTATACCTAACAGCAATACACATATAGTGCTAACGGTATTGTAAAGGCTGTTTCTACGCTTTCGGTGTAGAGGCATTGCCCGTACCAAACTTAGAAAAGCGCAACCCCATTTGGTGGGTTACGCTTTTTTTTATTGCCTAAACAAGTTTATTAGAAGCTATATAACAATGTATATAGAAACACCTGTTACAGCAGAAATCTACCTCCGCTATTATTCCAAAACACATGCAGCAATCACCCAACAAAAGCCTCTCACATTCTATTGCATATTATACCATTATACAAAAACCCCCTTTTTGCCGTGCAAAAGTATGGTTTTTGGCGTGCAAAAAGGGGGTTTTTACATTGCAAAAGTATGGTTTTTGCATTGCGAAAGTAGGCATTCTGTGTATGTTGTTGTGTTATAGCAAGTTGCAAGTGTACGTTGGTGCACAATTTTATGGTGTTTGCAGATACGTAAACAACCGCAAAATAACAACCCATTAGCAACATTTTGGCAGACTGTCAGCAGCCGTAGGGGACCGATTTATCGCGCCCGCATATATGAAAAACCTGCAAAATGAGGAACGAACATACGTGTGTGGTGGAATGAATATACGTATTTGATAATGTGGACATACGTGTACGAGGAAACGAATATGCATATTTAATAATGTGAAAATGCGTATTTGTTGAAATGGATATGCATATTTAATAATGTGAAAATACGGGCACAATGAATCGGTCCCCTACGCCTTGCGGATTATTTGTGGGGTGTTTCGTGGTTGAATGTGGACATTTTGCGGAATGTTCGTGGGATATTTCGTGGACAAACGTGGTATTGTTGGCAAACCATAACACCGAAAATAATTGATATTACAACTGTTATGCTCTGTGCAAAGAACAATACAGAACACAAAAAAACACACTTTGGTAAAACAAAAACAAATAAACGGAATATTAAAAATGGACACACTATATCATCACTATTAAGTATTGATTCTGCGGTTTTTACCGTTTTATACAAAAAAAGTACTATAAAGTAGGTAAAAAGAGCATTTTCTTTAAAAATAAAATCACGAAAAATAAGTATTGTGTAAAGCATTCTTTCTTCCTAACTTTGCACTGCTTAGATAAGCAAAACAATAAAATTTAAATTTAATATAAACATAAAATAACAACAATAAAACAATGAAGACAAAGTTTTTTGCGGCTCTTTGCTTTGCTGCCGCCCTGTTTACATCGTGCAGTAAAGATAAAAACGATGAGCCTAAAGTTAAGCCTACACCTGGAACTGAGCAGCCTACACCTGGAACAGAACAGCCTACACCAGAGACAGCACAGATTAAGCATTTCGAAACACTTATGCCTGGCTACGATTCGTGGATTTATGTAGACCTCGAAACTGGTAAATACGAACAACAAGAAGAGCTTGGCGCACGCGAATATCGCAAATACAACACAATGACAGACTATGAAGTGGTGAAGACAGAACCTGCAAAAGGTAGCGAGAAAGACCTACCAAAGAAGTGGGATTTAGCCTTCCATATTACCGATGTTCGTACCAATGACGGTGCTGTATTAATGACCGACCAAACCAATATTAGTAGTATTAAAACACTTCCACAGGGCGATTATGTTGCAGATGTACCAAGCGAGATATTCGTAGAGTTGGGTGCTATGAAAGCAGGCGGCCTTATGGTAGTGTCAAAAACTATGTTAAACAAAGAAATGGCTAAGTGGGCGAAGAGCACTGGTATGGGTAAACCAAAGATAATTAGCGACAAAGTGTTTGCCGTTAAGTTTAAAAATGGTAACGAAGCCCTTATTTTGTTCAAAGATTACTTAGACGCTACTGGCAAGAAAAAGGCTGTAAGCTTCGACTATAAGTTTATAAAGAAAGCATAACAGAGGCAAACTCTTTTATGCTAAACCATAGCACGAGCGATAAACATAGTGGCAGAAGCATTGCCAATGTTTATCGCTTGGAACGTGGTTAGCTGTAATCTATACCTTATTATATATAGGTTCACATGCCTGTCGTTCCCCTTCGGGAGAGCGATAAGGTGCACTTTATACCAAAATTACATAGAAACAAATTCATCAAAGCTTCAGTAAAATGAAGAAACTATTACTTATTCTCACACTCTTAACAACAACCTTCGCTACTATTTGTGCCGACAACGTTACACCAGAAAAAGGTTATCAGCTATCGGGAACAGTGGTTGATGTAGACTCTGACGAGCCTTTGGCAGGCGCAGTGCTAAAGGTTGAGGGCACCAATATAGTGGCAGGCACCAACAGTAAAGGCGAATTTACACTTGTTTTTGGTGCCAATAAGGTTTACACTGTACGCATTTCGTGTATGGGTTACGCCCCCCGCACAATACAAGTTCCGGCAGTTGGACACCCCACACTCAAAATAAAGATGATTCCAACCAACTCTAATTTAGAGGAAGTAGTGGTTACTGGTTCGCGAAGCGAGCGACCTTTGAAAGACGTTCCCGTAATTACACGCGTCATTTCGCAGGACGAAATAAAAACAGTAAACCCCGTAGACCTGAACACGCTCCTTGAATATACGCTCCCGGGCATACAGTTTTACTACAACAGCATGAGCCAGACCACAAGCATTAACTATCAAGGAATGGACAGCAAATCGGTGCTTTTCTTGGTAGATGGGGAACGAATAAGTGGCGAAGGCTCCGATCATAACATCGATTTCAGCCGTATCAACGTCGATAACATAGAGCGAATAGAAGTGGTAAGGGGGGCAGCATCTACCCTTTACGATAGTCGTGCCATCGGCGGAGTAATAAATATCATCACAAAAAAGAGTTCTCGCCCACTAAATGTACAGCTAAGCTCGCGCTATGCAGGCGTTAACGGACAGAACTATGGTGTTCAGGTGGGCATAAACCGTAGCCGACTAAATTCGCAAACATCGTTCGGATTCCGCAATCGTAGCACTTATTGGGTGAA
>QWCF01000173.1_pt1 | contig 33710 bp, 62 predicted proteins | sample 1972521 | NCBI WGS metagenome assembly QWCF01 (sample SAMN09866715, study PRJNA288562) | Human oral metagenome isolate term4_saliva, whole genome shotgun sequencing...
GGTAGTTCTCATGAAGAACTGACTCAGAGTGTAGACTGGCCCCACGGACGGCCCAAAACCGCAGCATAACGCCAAAACCACCACGTCCAACATGAGCCCTCATGGGCTATCCTGGGCTACACACTGCTATCCAAACTGCTATCCACTGCTACCCGAGGAGGACCCCATGGCATACGGAGAAGGCAGCGTCTACCAGCGCAAGGACGGGAAGTGGGTCGCCGCCCTCCCCGTCGGCTACACCCGCAGCGGCGGACTCAAGCGAGCCACCCGCATCCGCAAGACCGAGGCCGAAGCTAAGCGGGCGCTCCGCCAGCTGCGCCGCGACCATGCCGCCGGGCAGACCCAAGGCGCGAGCCCCCGCACCACACTCAAGACGTGGTGCGACCAGTGGAAGGCCGCCGCCGCCACGCGCCTGCGCCCCACGAGCCTCGACGTCGCCTTCCGAATGATCGACCTCTGGATCGTCCCCACAATCGGCTCCAAGCGCCTGACCGACCTCAACCCCGCCGACATGCGCGCCCTCGACAAGGCGCACGAGAAGGCCGGCTCCAGCCCGACGACGGCGCACCGGTGCCGCGCCATCCTCCTCAAGATCCTCCGCGACGCCCGCACCGAGGGGTACCAGGTGCCGCAGGTCATCTTCGACGTGCCCCTCCCCAGGAAGGCGCCCAACCGCCGGCGCGCCATCCCCGCCGCCGACGCCGCCACCCTCCTCAAGATCGCCACCGAACCCGACGCCTGGCCACCCCTCGACGTCGACGCCAGCAAGCGCGAGCGCAACGCCCGCCGCCTCGCCGGCGAGCACGACGCCAGCCGATGGGTCGCCGCCCTCCTCCAAGGACTCAGACAAGGGGAGGCCCTAGGGCTCACCTGGGACCGCGTCGACCTCGCCGCCGGCACCCTCAAGATCGACCGCCAGCTCCAGGCGGTCCCCAAGAGGGCGCGAGACGCGGGCCTGCCCGGCTGGTACGACGCCCACCACCTGACGGGCGCCTATCACCTCGTGCCGACGAAGACGGCGGCCGGGGCCCGCGTGCTGCCGATCGTGCCATGGATGGCGGCCGCCCTCTCCGCCTGGCAGGACCACTGCCCCGAGTCCCCCTATGGGCTGGTGTGGCCACGCCCCGACGGCGGCCCATGGTCAGCCACGGACGACATGGAGGCGTGGCGCGGCCTCCAGGACGCTGCCGGCGTCCACAAGGGCGGCAGCGGCACCGAGGAGGATCCCTGGGAGTACTATGTGACCCACGAGGCCCGCCACTCGACAGCCACGCTCCTCATGGCCGCCGGCGTACCCGCCGCCGTCATCATCGCCCTGATGGGCCACACCAGCGTCACCACCACCCTGGGCTACCAGCATGCCGACCTGGACCAGGCCCGCCAAGCTCTCGAAGCCGTCGCGCCCCGCCTCGGCCTCACCTCCACCCCAACCCCCTGAAAGGAACCACCCATGTCACTCCTCTACGCCGCCCAGATCAAGACCGACGACGGCAAGATTGGCGTCTACCACGACGGCTCGGTCGGTGTCCCGAAGCGGCTCACCGTCATCCCCGCCACCGACGTCGTCGACATCGTCGTAGAGGACGGCCAGGCCGCCAGCAAGCGGCTCACCGCTACCCGCGTCGCCGCCGTCGGCATCCTCGCCCTCGCCATCAAGAAGAAGGTCGATGCCACCAAGTACATCGTCATCGAGACCACCGAGGACGCCTACGTCTACGAGATCAGCGCCAAGCGCTACCGGGAAGCCCGCGAGTTCGTGAAGCGGGCGCAGGTCGCCGTCGCCCGCGGCCAGGAGTGCGCCGCCAAGAAGGTCGAGGAGCCCGATCCCATCCCGGAGTCGCCCACCCCCGCAGAGGACACCCCTGCCGACGATGTCACTCCCGCACCGAAGCGCTGGTGGCAGAAGACCACTGGCGACCTCATCAACGAGCGCCGCGCCCGGAAGGGGAAGGCACCCATCAACTTCGACGCTGCGTAATCGTTTCTCAACCAAACTGATACCGATCGGTCGGCTGTCACCCCTGATGGCCGTCAGTGAGATCAGACAACCACACACAGAAGACCCCCGCCCAGGCAGTGCCGGGCGGGGGTTTCCCTATGCCTACTCCGCTGCGGTCAGCAGGAGAACTGGGGGACGCGCTGCTCCATCGCCAGCCGCTCCTCAGCGCGCGAGATGATCGTGGAGACGCTGACCCCAAGGGCGTCAGCGAGCGCACACAGCGGCTCAAAAGTGATGGGACGCTCGCCCGCCAGGAGGCGCATGAGGGTGCGTAGGGGGACGCCCGAGGCGGCAGCGAGCCCGCGCACGGTCATGCGCTTCTCCTCACGGAGCGCGCGAAGTTCGGCGGCCGCCGCGGCATTGAGGCCGATCTCTGGGTTCGTAGCTCGTGTGCTCATGCTTCGAGTGTGCCACATTGGGCAACAAGATGACGGATTGGTAACGAAGTTCTGAGGGGATTCCCAGGCACTTGCCAGGTGCCCAAATGGGCACCTACAGTTGCCCACATGGACAACAACCCACCGCCCATCATCCGGGCGATCACCCACCAGATGGAGACCACAGGCATCAGCCTCCTCCAGCTCAGCAAAGACGCCGACATCCCCCGCTCCACCCTCCAGCGCAGGCTCCGAACCGGCCGCGGCCTCCAACTCGACGAAATCAGCCGCATCGCCACCGCCCTCGGAACCACCCCAACCCACCTCATCACCCAGGCAGAAGCCGCCTAACCCCCAAGGAAACCCCCATGTGCAACCCCACCACCCAGCGCCCCCTCTCAGAAGCATCCCCCCTCGTGAACGCCCTCATCGACGAGGCTGAGCGCAACTGCATCGACATCCGCACCGTCGACGTCTTCGCCCACCCTGGCGGACTCTTCACCATCGACCTCATCCCCTACGACGGCGGAGCCCAGGCCCTCATCGACCTCCTCGGCCTCGAGGCGTCGACCGTCTACACCTCGAGCGGGCGCGTCTACGAGTCCGCGAGCCGCAGGGTGGGCCGCTGGATCATCACCAGCCGCCGCTACCTCGGTGCCGAGGCGGTAGCCGCATGACCACCTACGTCCTCGGAGCCGCCGCTGCCGCCGCCATCCTCGCCGAGGGCGCCCTCGCCGCCATGCTCGGCCACCACACGGGCGTCCTCCTCCTCGCCATCACCCTCACCGCAGTACTCGCAACCCACACCATCCGCACCGAGAAAGAGAACCACTGATGAGCGTCGCCATCGCCTACAACCTCCAGCGCGCGAGCGAGTTGACGGGCCTCTCCGTCGACTTCCTCCGCCGCGCCATCAAAGCAACCGACCCCGACCTCCACCTCCCCGCCCGCCTCGCCGGCAGCCGCTACGTCATCCTCGCCTCCGACCTGGAGGACTGGATGCGCAGCCGCCCCGAAGCCTGAAAGGACCCCCCATGCCCCGCTCCCCAATCTCCAAACTCGTCACCAGCGGCGGCGGCGAGTACCACTACCTATGGCCCATGCTCCCCAACATCCCCGTAGCCCACCAACGCGGCGAAGCCACCGCTGACCTCATGGACCTCCTGCGCACGCTCGGCATGGTCCTCCTCTCCGAACCCAGGGCATCAATCCAGCACGGAGCCAAGCCAATCATGACGCTCTCCCTCCGTGCCCGCTACGCGAGCGACCAGGAAGCCCGCCAGCTCCAACAGCCCCCGCACCCCACCCACAACGACCAGGAAGCGACCGCATCATGACCACCCCATCCACCATCCACCCCCGCGAGCGCGGCTCAGTCCGCGCCAACGACCCCGCCACCAGCCAGTGGGCCGCCGACTCCATCACGGACGCCACCACCTCGCAGGACTTCGTGCTCATGGTCCTCCGCGACTTCACCCGCCCCGGACCGTTCACACTCGCCAACGTCGTCGCCAACACCGCAGGCGTCCTCTCCCCCTCCCGTGCCCGCACCGCCGTCCGCGAGCTTCAAGACAAGGGGCTCATCGAGGAGACCGGCTACTACACGCTCACCCCCTCCGGCCGCCGTGCCCGCCTCCTCGCCCTCACCGAGCAGGGGAGGGCCGCGGCATGACTGTCAAAGCAACAGTGTCCCTGCCCCTTCCGGAGCCGGTGGAACTGCCATCCAAGTTCGGGCACCTGACCAGGATGCGAGCCACCTACGTGGAGGCCAGAACCAGCGCGACATTAAGGGGTATCAGCATCCACACCACCTTGCGTGGTCCTGGAGTCAAGAAGGACGGTAGTGACGCGGTCAAGCCTTCCTTTGTCTGGTTGAGTAAAAATGACCGGTATGGCAGCCCGCTCCTCGGCGAGCGCTACTACCTGATCCCGGATGCCGATTGGGCGGTCATCCGTCGAGCCCAGGGCATGGTGCAGGCGATGCTAGACGCCGCCCGCGAGGTCGAGGAGGCCGCAGCATGACCACCCTGACGATGGCTCAGCGCCGCGCCGACTTCGAGGCCATGCTCAGGCGGGCCAACCGCATGAGGGCCGCAGGCCAGAGGCGGCTGGAGATGTACCCCGAGGCTGACGGGCTCATGCTCACCAGACTCACCGAGGAGGTCTCCACCCTCTGCTACGGCTGGCACGAGGCCGCCCATCGGGCAACCACCGGGGCGCTCACCCCCTACACGGTCGGCCAGGTGACTAGGGCAGCCCTCCAGGTCGCCGCGCACTGTCTGGCAGCCCTCCGAGACCGAGACCCTGACGGATACCTGGAGGGTGCCCGGCGTGAGGGAATCCTCAGTCTCCGCAGTCGTGACCTGGGGATGGCCCCCAGTGTGCGGATAGGCCGTCTCGTCACCTACCTCGGTGACCTAGCCGCATGCTCCACGGACTCCTACGACCCCGACGGGGAGATCGCCCCCCACCGTTTCCGCGCGCTCACCGTCGAGGCCATCTGTGCGGCTCTAGCGGCCGAGCGCGGCCTCTGGCAGGAGGAGTCATGACTCGCGTCCTCCTGCCGGGGCGGATTCGCCGCCACCTGGTCGACGTCGGAGAGGTTACTCGCTACCAGGGCGACACATGGTTCATGCTCACCCGCCTCTGCGACCGCGAGACCAAGATGGCCGCCGTCCCGTTCCTCAGAGACCACTGCACCGTGGCCGAGGAAGCGGACCTCGCCGACCCGCTCGTCTGCCCAGCCTGTCTCGCTGTCCACCAGCCCGCTGGCGACGTCGACGAGACCATGGGGACCATCCCCCTCTTCGACCTGCCATGACGCTCAAGCTCGGAGAAATCTGTGCGGGCTATGGCGGCCTCGGCCTCGGCCTGGGTCTCCTGGCCGACGTCGACACCAGGTGGGTCGCCGACGTCGAAGCCGGCCCCTCCAAGGTCCTCGCCCGCCACTGGCCAGACGCCCCCAACTTGGGGGACATCACCCACGTCAACTGGGCAACCGTCGAGCCCGTCGACGTCATCGCAGGGGGCACCCCCTGCCAGGACCTATCCAACGCTGGTCACCGCGCCGGGATGAGGCCAGGCACCCGCTCAGGAATCTGGGAGGCCATGGCCCACGCCATTGAGGAGATCAAGCCCCATGTTGTCGTCTGGGAGAACGTCAGTGGCGCCCGCTCAGCGTCCGCCTATAGCCGTCTGGAACCCGGTCCGGGACGTCTGGGAGGGAGGGCAGACCGACCTGTTCTCCGGGCTCTCGGACGTGTGGTCGGAGACCTGGCCGGCCTCGGGTATGACGCGACATGGGAGTCTGTACGGGCTTCCGACGTCGGAGCCCCGCACCGGCGTGAGCGGGTCTTCGTCCTCGCGTGGCGTCCCGACGCTGCCGACACCCTCCGCATCCTGCGCGACCGGCCCAGGGGAGCACGGGGACGGCGGCATGAACCTACAGACAGTCGTCGCGCGCCTGGCCGTTCGCCCTGGCTGGAGTACGCGCCGGCGATCCGCCGGTGGGAGGAGGTGACGGGGCGTGAGGCCCCGCCGCCGGCGGAGACCGGCCAACGCGGCGGGGACGTCCTCTCCCCGGCGTTCGTCGAGTGGATGATGGGCCTCCCCGCCGGGCACGTCACGGACACGCCTGGGCTCTCACGGTCACAGGCACTCAAGGCCCTGGGGAACGGAGTCGTCCCCCAGCAGGCAGCACACGCAGTCAACCACCTAGCAGAAACGGCACTCAACCATGGATTCGTTTAGTTTCTTCGTCCCCGGTGAGCCGATCACCGAGGGCTCCACCAGGGCGTTCGCGTCGGGTCAGCGCGTCGTCGTCACCCACGACCGCGGCCGCGAGCTCGACGCCTGGCGCATCAAGGTCGCGCACGCCGCCGAGGCCGCCGCACGCAAGGCGGGTTGGGAGCCCAGGCATGACGGCCCCGTAGCCGTCACCGCCGCCTTTCTCCTGCCCCGCCCCAAGAGCGTCCCCAAGTCCCGGCAGTGGCCGTACACGAAGCCAGACCTGGACAAGCTTCAGCGCGCCATCGGGGACGCCCTCGCCCCCTACAAGCGGCCCGGCGTCCTCCGTGATGACAGCAGGATCGTGGAGTGGCGCGCGTCGAAGCACTATGCCGGCGGCCCTCGCATGGTGGGAGCGGTCATCACCGTGTCCACAGTCGACCTTGCGGGCCTATCCGTCACCTACGCCTGCGCCGAGTGGCTAGAGGCCGAGGAGCGGGCGATCCAGGAGGAAGAATCATGACTGAGGTGATTCGCGAGAGGTCCCCGCGGTCGCGGGGGCGTGTCCGGTGCGACGACTGCGGCCGCCGCATCCCCGAGGGGGAGCGGTACGTCCGGTCGACTGTCGTCGACGGCAGGACGATCTGGGAGTGGCGCGAGTGCCAGCCATGCCAGGACGCAGCCAGTCACGTCGTGATGTGGCTCGGCCCCTACTACGACGACGCTGGCTATACCTCTGAGGACTTCCACGAGTGGGCGAAGGCGCTCATGGGGCACATACCCATCTGCTACTACCTGTTCCTGTACGCGGGCGTAGACGACTGGAACTACTACCTGGAAGACCTTGCTGACGCCGCCGCCGAGTGCGCGGCCGACGACGCCGACCCCGCGCGAGCGTGGGACGACGAAGCGTGGGCGGCCTTCACCTGGCGCATGCAAACCAGTCCCATAATAAATGCTAGGAGGAAATGATGATCGGAATGACTGCGCGACTCTCACTTGATGATGACGCGATCTCCTACGCGGACCTGATGACGTTCGCGCTGACGGTGAGCCCCCATAAGGATGCCGTGATCGGCCTGGAATACGCCGAGGACAGTGTGGCCCCCGTGGCCCTGGAAGCCTGCTGGGAGGTGACCAGCGATGACTCGCAGCGGTGACCGTCGCGTGTGGGCGCGGTTGACGGTGGACTTCGCGGACTCCCCGAAAGTCGCTGGACTGTCGGATGCGGCGTTCAGGACGCTGGTGGAGATGATCTTGTGGAGCCGGAAGGTGATGACCGATGGGGTGATTCCGGCCTCGGTGGCTCACCGTCGGTGGGGCGCGAAAACCCGAACCGAAACCCACTCGGTTACCGAGTCGGCAACCGACTCGGGTACCCACTATGTAACCGACCCTGTAACCGAGTTGTGCACCAATCACCCCACTTCGCCGTCCCTGGTGCGCACGAGTGACGGCGACTACATGATTCACGACTTCCTGGACCACCAAGAGTCCGCCGAGGAGGTGAACGTCCGTCTTGCCCGGAATACCGCCAATGGGAGGCGCGGTGGCCGCCCCCGTAAAACCCGAACCGAAACCCACTCGGTTACCGAGTCGGCAACCGACTCGGGTACCCAAACGAAACCCAGACCGAAAGCAGAGACAGAGACAGAGTTAGAAGATGAAGTACTACGTACTTCATCTCTCTCTCCGGCTACGCCGGAGAGTGCGCGCGCGACGACGTCGAAGCCCCGCAAGCGGCACAAGCCGACGACGCCGATCCCCGACGACTGGGCGCCCACGCCCGAGCACCGGTCCAGGGCCGCCGCCGCTGGCGTCGACGTCGACCACGAGGCCGAGATGTTCCGTGCCCACGCCGAGGCCAACGACCGCTGGCAGGCGTCCTGGAACGCCGCGTTCACCACCTGGCTCGGCAAGTCCGCCCAGCGGGCCGCCGAGCAGCGCAGCCGCCAGGGCTACCGGAACCAGGCGCAGATCATGCAGGACGTCCACCGGCAAGCCCAGGAAGCCACCATCGCCATGCGCCGCCAGCAGGGCAGCGCCCTCCAACTCATCGCAGGAGAAGACTCATGATCACCCCCGCTGACGCCGCGAACGCGGTGAACTACCTCCTCGCCGCCGGGGCCACGCCGACGGTCGACCATCAGGCCGAGGTGTGGGCCGACTATCTGAACCACGAGGTGGTCGGCGGGCCGCAGGCGCGCGAGCTTGGGCCTGCCTGTCGGCGGGCGATCCGCGATTGGGTGCGTGAGGCGCGGGCCTACCGGATCGACGTTGAGCGGTTCGCTCAGGCGGTTCGTCGGGAGCGGGCGGACCGGGTTCGGGCCGAGGAGGACGCCCGTGGGGCGCTCCTGCCGGCCGGCCTGGCGGGGGAGCCCGCGGTGGAGGCTGCTTGGCGTCGCGCCGCCCTGGAGGCTGTGGGTGCCGGGGCTGACCGGGAGGTCGCTGAGGCTCACGCTTGGCGGTCGATTGGGCGGACTCCGCCGCCTCCGGCGATCATGTCGACGGCGCAGTCTGGGCGCGAGCGGGCGCGGGCCGTCGTGGAGGCTCTGGCGCGTTCGTCGCACCCCGGGGGTGACAGTGGGGCCGGAAGTGCCCCAAATCGGACGCGTAAGGCCCTAGAGCGGCCTAACGCATCTCAGACGCACCCCTGTGGGGGTAGCGTGTTTCTGAGTCGAATTCACGCGCGTTAACGCGTTATGCGATCGGCCCGCCGATCACCCCTATCACGAACGAGTAACGACCGCCCTTCTGTCTTGACGGTGCCCAATTGGGCACCTAGGGTTGTCCACGTGGGCAACACGGGCGCCCCAACCCAACCCACCCAATCCCCAGAACAAAGGACCGTAAAAAATGAGGATCGAAAACCTCTATCCCAAACCGGTGCGCGACGACTTCGCCACCTGCGCCCAAGTCCGCGATGACGCGGCCGCCACCTACGGCACCAAAGCCCGCGACCTCCTCGACCGCTCCGGCGGAGACGCCATCGGGGCCATCAGCCTCCTCATGCTCGCCGCCGACCAGCGCAAGGCCCAAGAGATCAGCAAGGCCACGGAGCCCACCCTCAGCGAGCAGGCCCTCGCCGCCACCGTCCGCGAACAGCGCGACACCATCGACACCCTCAAGAGCCAGGTGAACCTCTACCGCGACCAGTGGAAGACCGCCGCCAACAATGCCGCCAGCCTGAACGCCGACCTGGCACAGCGCGAGGTCGACGCCGAGCAGATCACTCGCCTCCAGTCCATCCTCTGCGCCACCACCGCCACCGCCTACGGGCGAGCCCGCATGTACGGCGAAGACCTCCGTGCCCTCCCCATCGGCACCGTCGTCCGCGACGAAGCCGACCAGGCGTGGACCCGGATCGACGACGAGGATGGCGGCGTCTGGGCCACCCCCACCGGGGACGACACCCTCTCCTCCGCCGACCTCGTCGCAGGCTCCTCCATCTACCTGGCGTGGGTGGCAGACAAATGACCCGCATCGACCACATCGGCGGCGACAACGTCGACGTCACCGCCGCCGCAGAATTCCTGTGTGCCTGCGCCGACTACCAGGACAGCGAGACCGCAGCCCTTGACGAACGCGACCGGCAACGCCGCGGGGCCGGCCGGATCGACTCCAACACCCCCTGGGGCGCCCTCGGCCAGCACGCCCACCACCGGTCCAGGCTCCTCGAATCCCTCGCCACCCTCCTCCGCGTCGACGCCGACACACTCACCAACGGCCTCTAACCCCCAACATCCCCAGAAAGGAACACCCCATGTACCCCGATATCGACATAACCGCCTCCAGCAGCGAGGGCGACCAGACGGTGGCCCGCCTCCGCGTCTACGACGCCCGATGGGTCCCCACCTGGGGGCCGATCGGCCGCCGCAAGGTCCGCCGCCTCCAGCGTGACGGGTGGAGCCACGTCGGCTCCCTCCCAACCGGCCTCATCCGCCGCGAGCACTGCCTCCTCCGTATCAGCACCGAGGGAGGAGACCGGTGAGCGACCGCTACCAGCCGAAGCCGGGCGACATCGTCGCCTACAAGGACACGCACGGCACCTGGCACACCGAGAAGGCCACCGCCGATAGCGCTGAGGCCATCGCCTACTGCCCCGAGGTGATCCTCCTAGAGGCCGCCCCCGAGTCGCCCGCGCCGTGGCCCACCAGCCCGATGATCCTCGTCACCGACGGGGAGCGCCGCCCCACCGGGCAGCCCGGCGACCTCACTGTCACCTCGCTCAACGGGCAGATCCTCCTCCGCACCCCCGAGGGCCACTACCGGGGCGTCCGGTCCCGGCTCGTCAAGCAGTCCCGCGGCGACCAGATCCGCAAATGGGTCGACCTCGCCGCCGTCGAAGACCGGGCACTCCGGGACCTCGCAGAGATCACCGTCAACGGGCCCCTCGCCGCCCTCGATGGCGCTATCAGCGACGTCCTCACGTCCGCGGACATGGTCAGGGACGGGAGGTACCTCCGGTGAGAGTCACACTGGACTGGAGCGTCCCGCAGTACTGCCGGGAGTGCGGTCGCCGCATGCGGGTCTCGGGGACGACGATCGCCGAATTTCCTGGCACCACCGCTCACTCGGGGCGGGGTCTCTGTCAGGCATGCCGAGATGCCGCCTGGCGCGCCGAGATCCGCCGGGGTGACTGCGTACGCGTCAAGCCTAAGCGGCGAGGCGGAAACCCCACCGTCGCCGAGCTGGCCGCGCAGGGGCACCCCTGCATCGAACCCGCACCCATGCCATCCCGAACGAGGAGCTACCCGCTATGAGCCTGACATTTGATGAGGCCCGCCACCGCTACAGCCTCGACGGCAAGCCGGTGACCGGGGTGACGACGATCATCGGGAAGGGGCTCCCGAAGCCTGGGCTCCCGTACTGGTCCGCGAAGGTGGTGGCCGAGGCTGCCGCCGACGAGGCGGTCACACTGGCTGCAACCATCGGGGCACAGGGCAGGGATGCGGTCGTGAACCGACTCAAGCGCACCCCATGGCAGGCCCGTGACCGTGCGGCCGTGCGTGGCACCAGGGTGCACGCCCTCGCCGAGCAGGTCGCCCTGGGAGAGGCCGTAGACGTCCCCGCATCCCTGGCCCCCTACGTTGAGGGGTACGTGGATTTCCTCGACGGGCACGACGTCGAGCCGATCCTCACTGAGGCCCGCCTGGCGAGCCGAGCTCACTGGTACGCGGGCACCGCCGACCTCATCGCCAGCATGGGTGGGGAGACCTGGCTCCTCGACCTGAAGACCAGCAACAGCATCCACGGCTCCTACGCGCTCCAGTGCGCCGCCTACGCCCGCGCCGAGTTCCACCTCGACGCCGACAGCCAGGAGGCGCCCATGCCGCCAATCGACCGGATCGGGGCCATCCACGTCCAACCCGACGGGTGCAGGCTCGTCGAGTTTCCATCCATCCTGACCGCCTGGAACGCCTTCCTCGCCGTCAAAGCTGTCGCCGACCTGACCACCACCATCGACTCCTGGGGAGACCACAAATGACCGACCTCACCACCACCCAACCCGCGAGCGCCGACGTCGCCGCGCCCGCACCGCAGGCCCCGGCCGCCGCCGTCGAGGCCGGGAGCGCGCAGGCCCAACTGCGGTCCTGGGCGCTCGCCATGAGCGACGCCGGGAACCTCGCCCGCGTCCTCTGCGCCTCAAGCTTCGCGCCCGCCCACCTGCGCGGCAACACCACCGACGCCGGGGTAGCGATCATGAAGGGAGCCTCCCTCGGCCTCGACCCCATCGCCGCCATGGAGTCCATCTACGTCATCAGCGGCAAGCCCGCCCTCTACGCCAGGACGATGCTCGCCGTCGTCCAGCAGGCCGGGCACGACGTCTGGGTCGACGACCAGTCCGACACGTCCGTCACCGTCTCCGGCCGGCGCAGGGGCTCCCAGCAGGTCCAGTCCTCCACCTGGACCATCGAGCGCGCCCGCACCGCCGGATACCTGAGCAACAAGAAGTACTCCCAGGAGCCGCAGGCCATGCTCAGGGCCAAAGCCACCGCCGAGGTGTGCCGCATGATCGCCGCCGACGCCCTCATGGGCCTCTCCTACAGTGCCGAGGAGGTCGAGCTAGACGGCCTCGGAGACGACCAGCCCACCGTCAAGGTAAGCCGCAAACGCAAACCCAAGGCCGAGCCGGTCGAGGTGCCCGCCGCCGTCATCGACAATCTCCCAGTGGAGGCGGAGTCATGAGCCTCCTCGAAGCCGCAGTGATGACGCTGGCGGTCATGCTCCTGGTGCTCATAGGCCTCCTGTTCGTCTGCCTCGGGTACGCCGTATGGATGCTGGCCCTCTCGGTATGGGTACGCGTGCTCTTGGAGGCGGTGGTCATGTTCTTCGGCCTGTTCTCCACGTTCGTATTGTCGGCGCTCGTCGTGGATGCGGTGCTGCGATGATCCAGTTCATCCCCGTTAGGCAGGCGTATGTGTCGCTGTCCTGTGACTGGCCCGGCTGCCCGGAGCAGATCAGCCTCTCACCGCGCCCCGCGGACCTAGACCGTGATTTCGTCGAGATGCGGGCGCTCAGGCTCCTCGCTGAGCGGCGTGGCTGGGACCTCGACGACGACCAGGCCGTCTGCCCCAACCACCCGCGGGAGGCGGCATGACCGTCCTCCTCATCACCATCATCCTCATCGCCCACACCCACCGGAAGGAATACCGATGACCTGCCCATTTGCCGCTGACGCGGCCCGATTGACATATGACGTCCGGGAATGGGGGATCACCACGTCCCCACTGGTGAGCGTTACCGTGTGGCACGAGTCGCTTGGCGCATTGGGGCGCGCTATCCACAGGAGCGCCGACTTCCGCCCCGGCGATGACCGCCCCGAAGCACTGCACCTCCGCAAGATCATCGATGGTAAGGCCGAGAACGCCCTCATTCGCGTCGTCGCCGAGTCGATCCTGCTGCTGATCCACCTCGGCGTCGAGACCCCGGTGTCCGCGTTCGTCGCCGAGTATGAGCGGGCCGCCGTCAAGCATCCGGGCATGACTCTGGATGCGGATGGTCACACGGACGAGACCCGCTTCTACGCCCTCGCTGAGGAGGTGGGTGAGGTCGCCGCATCACTCACCTACGACAACGCGCAGGGCACCGGCCACGGGGCCGACACCATCGCCGAAGTCACCCAGGTCGGGGCACTCGCCCTCGCCTGGCTCACCCGCTACCAGGACGGAGAAAACCGATGAGCCGCCCAAACCTAGAAGAGATTTACGGGAGACTCGAGACCCTTAAATGCGCGGGGAGCACCCTCTATAGAGACGACCTCGAGGCCCTCCTCCCCTACATCGCCGACCTCGAAGAGGAAATCGACGACCTGAAGATCAAGGCACGCGAGGCGGAGGCCTGGGAGGGCCGCTATAACGCGCTCCTCGAAGAGTGTGAGGCCGGCCGGCCACGTGTGATCGACGGCGGGGAGGCGTCGCGTGGGGCCGCTAGCATGACCGTCGCACTGGACGTTAACGGATACCCGTGGCTCTGCTACGAGGGTGGCTGGTGGCGGCTGGTCAAAGATATCGTCCAAGGCAAGCGCGACGAACTTCACCCAATCCTCGCCCCCTACACCATCGTCTACACCCCGGGGTGGGCGAAATGGCCCCGTGGGAGAGATTCGCGGCTGGCAACGACGAGATCATTCCTATTCGCCTGATTGATTTCGATGCGGATTTGATCGCGGAATATCTCGCCCCGGCGTGTCCCGAATCGACAATTCCGCACGAAAACACGACAATATAACCACTCCCCAGGAAGGAAACCCAATTGGCTAATGAAACCGTAATCACCGTGTGCGGGGTTCTCGGCCAGGACCCGGAACTCCGGTTCACCCCGGCGGGGAAACCCGTCGCGAACCTCTCTATCGCCTCCACGCCCTCCCGCTACGATCGCAGCACGTCCCAGTGGACGGACGGCACCACCATGTGGATGCGAGCCAGCGCATGGGGCGACATGGCTGAGAACGTCGCCGAGTCCCTGCGCAAGGGCATGTGGGTCATCGCCCAGGGTCGCCTAGGCCAGCGGGACTACACCACCCGCGAGGGCGAGAACCGCAGCCTCCTCCAGCTCGAAATCGACCACATCGGACCGGACCTGCGCAGGCAGCGCGCCCAGGTGACGAAGCAGGCCACCGCAAGCCAGGGGGGCTTCGCGCAGCAGCCCGCGCAGCCGGCGGCGTTCGGTTCGGGGAACGTCCCCACGGCCGCGCAGGACCCGTGGGGGACCGGGGGCGCCCCCACCGGAGAGCCCCCCTTCTAATGACCTGGTGGCTGGCCCCCACTGCTGGGCCGGGGCCAGCCACCACCCCAGCCCACCAGAATCCCGCTCAACCCTAGGAGAACCCATGAAACCCACGTTCTGGCAGCGGCTCGGATACGCCGTCGGCCTCACCCTCGCATTCACCGCGTGCTTCGCCGTCATCAGCGTCATCCTGTGGATCATCACCGCCACCTGGCGCGCAATCATCGGAGGCTAACCGTGGCGGTATACGACCCAGACAAGCGCCGAATCCGGTGCGGTGACCACTACCTCCAACCGGAGGTGACAGTCGAACTCCACGCGGTCGGGAACAGCGAGTGGCCGCACCGCGTCACCCGAGTCCATTGGGGGCAAATTGCCATCATCCGCTGCAAGAAATGCGGCCACGAAACCGACACAGACAACATCACACTCCGAACCCAGTAACCCCAGGAGAATTGAAATGACCAATTGGCCCGACAAGCCCCTCATCCACATCATTAAGGGCTACGACTCCGGCAGACTCCGGGAGGACGTTATCGCCTTCAGGTATGGGGGAGGATCCAACTACAGGGGCCCCGACTGCTGCATCATCAAAGACAACCTCAGAGACCGCATCGACGAGTGGGAGGAGATCACGGCCGTCCCCACCGCCGCACTCAAACGCCTCCGGGATGCGTTCATGGGGGCCGACATGCCCAGCGCCCGCGTCAGCGCCCTCCAGGAAGTCCTCACGCACCTGCCCGCCACCAAGCCCAGTGCGCTCGACCAGGCCGTCACGGACACCAAAAACATCGGCGCACGGGGAGTCGTGGAGGACTTCACGACCGATGACCGGGTCGCACTGCTGCTGAACGCTTTGGACAACGTCCACACGGGCACCGACACCCAGTACCGGCTAGCCTGGGTCGTGCGTATCGCCTACACATGGGCCGATCTGGTGGACCCCGACCGGGACGCCCTGGCAGATATCCGGAGCTGCGCAGCAGACCTCCTCGGGGCAGGATCCTTGGAGGATCCGAGCATTATCCACATGGCCCGGTCCGCGGGACTGGTCGCCGGCCGGATCGCACACGAGGCCCTGCTGCGGGAGGCCCTGATCGATCTCGGAACCTACGCCCTCGCCTGGGCCACCCAGACCATCGAGGAGGAGGACCAGTGAACTGGCTTGATTGGCTCCAGGCGTTCTTCCTGTATGTCGCGCTCGGGTTCGCCTACGCAGAGGTCCGCAGGCTCCGGGGGCGCCTCGAGAAGGCAGAGGCCACTCTCCAGCAGATCGCTAGCTCAACGAAGGAGGACGCCCGTGCCTGAGATCTCTCGCGAGGTGGCCCTGTACTACGTGGCGAAGTCGGTGGCCGCTCAGGCGATCCTGGCTGCCGTCGCCGGCCTCGAGTCCGAGCGCTCAATCCTCATCCCGCACCTGACGCTGGAGAGCCGCCAGGCCATCGCCAGGGAGATGCGAGCCATCGCTGCCAGCGTGGACTGCGAGCAGAGCCAGCACGACCTCGCTAAGCAGACGCTTGAAAGTGAGGTGCTGGCCGTGCAGCGCGCGCAGGCCGGGGGAGGCAGCCTGACGCCCATCCAGTTCCCCGCCCACCTCATGGAAGGAGGCGACCGTGACTGACCAGCACCCTGCGGCGATCATCCTCACGATCCGTGACGGGAAGATCATCTCCGGCTGCGAGCCGATCGCTGACCTCGCCGACATCATCAACCCGGCCCTCATCCGCCGTGAGGTCGCCGACGGGCAGGACGACAGCATGGTGGCACCACTGGATGAGTGGCGCGGGGAAATCCGCGTCCCCGTCGCTATGGGGCTCCTCGTATGAGCGCCGAGGCACGCTCCTGCCCCGTCACGGGGGAGCCGCTGCGGGGTGACCGGTACGTGAGCGCGACGGCCTGCCAGCGGCTCGACGAAGCCGCCCAAGGCATCGTGGTACTCATGGACGCCCTGGACGCCGCCAAGGCCGGGCTCCGGCGCAGCCAAGGCGGCAGGGGCAGCGTCACCCCATGCAGTCGCCCCCCGGTGCGGCTCGGCATCATCCAGGCCGCGAGCGCACACGAGAGGACCCTCCTCAAATGGGCGAAGTGGACGGCGCACGACCTCCTCGGGGCCACCACCCCGCAGACGTGGGGAGGCGTCACCTTCGCGCTCAGGGGCGCGTCCGCGCACCCCGGCCGGCCCGAGCTAACCACCCTCATCCCCGAGGTCCTGGCCGCCATCCGGGCGCTCACGGCCCTCGTGGACGTCCCCGAGGACCAGCAGTTCTACGGGCGGTGCCTCACCGACCTGGGGGACCGAGGCGTCTGCGACCATCCCATCTACGCCCCACCAGGAGCGTCGTGGGCCAGGTGCCCGGCCTGCGACACCCAGTGGGAGTTGCAGCCGCTCCTCCAGTCCCACCTGGAGGCGGCCGCCGACTGGCTAGTCACCCCCGACGAAGGCGCCCGGCTCCTCACACAGGCGGGCTACCCCACGCGGGCGGCCACCATCCGACTCTGGAAACACAGGGGCCACCTCACCGACCACGAAGGCAGATACCACGTCGGCGACCTACTCGCCGCCGCAGCACGCAGGAAGGACAAGGCAGCATGACACCAGAGATGACCAAGGCGGCGCTAGCCGCCGTCGCCGAGGAAACCGCCCAGGCAGCCGTGAAGAGAAGCCTCACCATCACCATGATGGGGCACGCCACCGCCATCGCAGGCATCGCAGCCGGCCTACCGGCCGCCGATGCCACCGAGGCCATAGGCCAGGTGATCGGCATGCTCATCGACTCCCGAGACGCCATCGGAGACATGAAGTGAGCAGCATCCGAGCATGACGAAGGCGCCCCACCGGTTTGGTGGGGCGCCTCCCTCGTTGCGGTCAGCGGGCGTGGCGCTCGACGATCTCCCAGAACTTGCTCGGGTAGATGTCGGCAGAGAGGCAGTAGGTGACCATCCTACCCTCGGTGATGAACATGGTGATGGTCTCGTCGGCGATCGCGTCAATGTCGAAGGCGTCATCGATCGGGCCGGTGACGTCCTCGCTCGGGCGCAGCACGTCTCGAATCTCACGCTCGATGGCTTCATTGCGCGTGGTGTATAGGTTCATGATGGGTCTCCTTGGGGTGTTGGGTGGGTCGTGCCCGGCGGGGGAGTCGAGCCCCCGCTGCGACCATCCGGGCGGGTGGGTCAGTTGGCGGTCTCGGGGTCGTAGCCGAGGAGGGCGGCGACGGCGGCGCGGAGGTCAGCGTCGGTGGGGTCGTCGTCCGGCCCGGCGGCGACCTGGCCGTTGATGATGAGGCCGAGGTCGCGGCTCTCCTGGACGTACTGGCCGCGGGGGCCGACGGCGATCGCGCCATCCACGAGGTCGGTGACCTTGATCTGCCCGGCGGCGGCGTAGTCGATGTTCTTGATGGTGTTGAAGGCCTTGCGGATGATCATTTTGGGGTTCCTTTCTTCGTTCCTGATGGCTTAAGTGTATGCCCGCATACCCAATGAGGTCAACCCGTCAGGATGTGCGCTGCCACACACCCAGCCAGCGATCCAACGTCTGCCGAGTCACCCCCGCAGCCAGCGCCACCGACGCCTTCGACGCACCACCCCGAACCGCAGCAACCGCCGCAGCCCGACGCCGATCCTCAACCTCGGCCAACGCCTCCTGCAACTCCCGCACCTCCTCATGCAAAAGCCCCAACTCCAACAAGCTCGGACGCTCCTGGGTACTCATGACATCCTCCCGGCGCTCTCCAGGACCGAGTGCTTCCAGAGGTCGCAGACACCCATCAGGGCGAAGGTGTTGCCGTCCATGAACACCTCATAGGCGTCCACCTCGCGCTCGATGTAGTCCATCGACTCCACCTGAGCCAACACCAGCCAGGACCCCAGCACGTCACTCGGCTTCTCATCTGCCAGGTGCGCGGCCAGTGCTTCCTCCAAAGCCCGCTTCGTCTCAGCGCTCATCGCTACTCCTTCCAGGTCGGGCCCGGCCCCCGCGATGAGGGCCGGGCAGGTGGGTGGTCAGTCGTCCAGAATCGCCCGACGGTAGGCGTCGATCGCCTCCGTCACCGCCGGGTCAGGGTGGCGCATGGACGGGACGTCTAGGCTGCCGTACATCTCAGGCGTCCACTCCTCGCGCGGAATGTAGCGCTCCACCGCCGGCCAGCAAGACGACTCCTCCGTCGTCACGAACCGGCCGGGCTTGGTCTCGACCACGAAGGCTGCCTCGACCTCGTCGTCGAAGGCATCCAGATGGAGGCGGATCACCGCACCGTCGTCAGCGGTAGCGACCAGGACAGTGCCGGGGTAGTCGGAGGCGGTGGCGGGGTTCCAGTTGTAGCGGGCCATGGGGTGTTCCTTTCTGGGGTGCCCGCCCCATTTCGGGGCGAGCAACGGGGTGGTCAGTTGGCGTTGGCGAGGGCGGTAGCGATCATGCGCTCCACCACGCCAGGGAGATTGAGGAGGGTGGTGTCCTCGTAGGCGAGAGCGCAGTGCACGCGGTACATCGCGCCCGGGATGGGGTGGATCGTGGCGAGGCCGCCAGCCCAATGGACCTCCACCGCCTGGCCCTGCCCGCCGGGGTTGTCCTGGATGGTGACGGCGTTGCCGAAGTGCCTGATGAGGTAGCTCGCTGCGACGGTGACGGGGGTCATTTCGTGATTCCTTTCTGGGGGGGGGGAGTGTCAGTCGACGTCGTAGATGCTGAGGTCCATGCCGACGATGGCGGCGGCCTGCTCGTCATCCATGGTGTCGCCACCCATGGCGTTGGCGAAGCGATTGCCGTCCTCGGTGCGACCCCAGGCGGGGATGTGGTAGAGGCCCTGGGCGTCGTCGGCGTACTCGAAAAGCGCGCGGGCGATGCCCTCGCCCTGGCGGTCCTCGTCGACCTCGACGTTGAGGATGAGGCCAGTGGTGTGGGCGATGAGGTAGCCGACCTCCTCGCCGTCGTCGATCATGGAGTACCGGGTGCCGGTGAGGTTGTCCTCGCTGTAGTGGCTGGTGGTGATTTCCATGATCGGTTCCTTTCTGTCCGTTCCGATGGCTCTAGTGTATGCTCACATACTGAATGGATGCAAGCCCGGGGGGTGCACACAAACAGTGGGGTAGGCCACAGCAAAAGGGGTGGGGCTACAAGTGAGGGGACACCCATCGCGGACACCCACCCCTCTCGCAGCAAGGGCACCCCCATCAAACAGGGGGCAGGGGTATCGACAGGCGGGGGGAGGGGGGGTTGAACAGGGGGCGGGGGCGATCAACAGATAGGGGTGCCCTCATCGATACCCAACCGTGACACGCCACTCACCATCACGACTTGCGCACCACAACTGAAACGCGCATCATACGAACATAGGCAAAGTGTGAGAGCCCAGCCGACCCGCACGGTCGCTGGGCTTCGCTGTTGCCACCCTTCTGGGGAGAAGGGAATGGGGAGAAGCGACGCGGGCCGCACGCGCACAGCAGCACGTCGCGGCCCGCGTGCGCACACGCGCGCGCGAGGAGGACACGTGACCACCTCACGCACCGGCACCACACGCTGGCTCCACAACGCCGCAGCAGCCAAGCGCAGCGCTCGCGCGGCAGGACTAGAGCACTGTCCCATCTGCCACGTCCGCCTCACCTGGGACGCCGGCCTACTGCCTAGTAGCCCTGAGGCCGACCACATCGTGCCTCACAGTCGAGGCGGAAACGACTCATTAGACAATATTCAAATCATCTGCCGAAAATGCAACCAGAAAAAAGGAAACGGCAGAAAAGCCAAGCCGCCGAAACGCAAACGTTACCAAGCGGCCAGAATTCGACAGACAACCGACACCGAAACGTGGTAGAGTAGCCGCAGAAACACCGGGACAGGGGGGATATACCCCCCCCGTCCCCCGTTTTCGTCCCCCCGTGGGTATAGCGGCATCTCTCCCCACTGTTTTTTCCCAAGGGGGTGCTTATGGGTGCCGCACGTAAGCTCCGCGCCGTGAAGGATGGCGAGACGGCCCCCAATGCCCCTCAGGCCCCCACGAGTGTCCTGGACGCGACGGAGCACGGGGACAATCGGGATGTGATGGTGATGCTGCGCCGTCGTCTCGCGGCCTCCATCGACGACCCGAGCACCCCGGCCCGCGACCTGGCTGCCCTGACCCGCCGCCTGCTCGAGGTGGACAAGACCATCCGGGAGATCGACCTGGCTCGCGAGGAGCGTGAGCGGCAGACGGCGACGGAGGCGACGGAGGATGAGGATGGGCTCGGCGACATCTGAGCCCCGCCTGTCCGACATCGCCAAACACCTCATCCTGCCCGAGGGCATCACCTCCACAGGCTGGCCTGCGGTTCGTGATCGCGCCAAGCGCTTCGGGCTGGGCTTCGACCGCTGGCAGGACGGGCTGGGGCGCGCGATCCTGGCGAAGCGGAAGAGCGGCCTGTACGCGGCGGGGATCGACGGCGTGCAGGTCTCGATGCCTAGGCAGGTCGGGAAGACCTACACCTTCGGGGCGATTGTGTTCGCTCTGTGCACCCTGAACGAGGGCCTGTTCGTCCTCTGGACGGCGCACCGCACGAGGACGGCGGATGAGACATTCGCGGCGATGCAGGGCCTCGCTCTGAAGCCGGAGATCGCCCCGTACATCGATGGCAGGCCGAGGCAGGCGAACGGCCAGCAGCAGATCAGGTTCACCAACGGGAGCCGCATCTTGTTTGGTGCCCGCGAGGGCGGCTTCGGCCGCGGCTTCGCCGGCGTCGACATCATCACCTTCGACGAGGCCCAGATTCTCGGCCAGCGCGCCCTAGACGACATGGTGCCCGCGGTCAACACGGCCCCGAACCCGCTGATCTTGCGCCTGGGCACGCCACCGCGCCCGACGGACCCGAGCGAGGCGTTCACGACGTTCAGGAAGCAGGCGCTCGCGGGGGAGATGAGCGATGGCCTGTATGTCGAGGTTGGCGCGGATGACGACGCCGACCCAGAAGACAGGAAGCAGTGGCGGAAGGGCAACCCCTCCTACCCGCACCGGACGCCGGAGTCGGCGATCCTGCGGATGAAGCGTCAGCTGGGGCCAGAGAGTTTCCGGCGTGAGGGTATGGGTATCTGGGACCCGGAGGTTGCGTCTCAGGCGATTGGCCGTGAGGCGTGGAACGCGCTGACGGTGGACGACGCCCCGAGCGGGCTGCGCTGGTGCGCGGCCGTCCGCTTCTCGGTGGACGGCTCCACGGTCGCCCTGGCCCGTGCCGGCCGGAAGCCTGAGCGTAAGAGCGAGGCGGTCTACGGCCAGTTGTGCACCTCTCAGGGGGTGCGGAACATGGGTGAGGGTGTGGCCTGGATTCTGGACTACCTGCTGGAGCATCGGGACCGTTGGGCGCAGATCGTCGTGGACGGCAAGTCCGGTGCCGGCGACCTGGTTGATCGGCTCCGTGCCGCGGGGTTCAGTCCGAAGGTGATTTGGACGCCGACGACGGACCAGGTCATCGCCGCGCACGCGATGATGGACGCTGCGATCCGGGACCGGTCACTGTCTCACCCGGACGACGCCGAGCTAGAGGCTGAGGCTGCCGTCATCAGTCGCCGGAAGATCGGCGCGTCCGGTGGTTTCGGTTGGACCGCCCCGGAGGGGATGACGTCGGCGGGCATGGACGCATTGACACTAGCCCACTGGGCTACGAAGACAACCAAGAGACGACCGAGAGAACTCTCCGGCGCCCGCGTGGGGGTGGTGATGTGATGGACCAGTGGGCCTACTACTCCCCGGTGCCGACCGACGTCGTCGGCCTGGCCGAGGATGACGCCGCCCTCATGGCCCGCCTGGTCAAGCAGTGGCAGGCCAAGCGCTCGCGGAACGCTCTCCGTAGGCAGTACCGGGACATGCAGGTGAACGTGGCGTTCCTGGGTGCCTCTGTGCCCCCCTACATGCGGGACCAACTGGACATCGTGTGTGGCTGGCCGGATAAGGCGGTCACGTCGCTGGCGTCTCGCTGCATGTGGGATGGGGTCACGTCGCCGTCGGGCGAGGAGGACCCCCTAGGGGCCATGAGCCTCCTGCATGAGAACCGCTTCGACCTGCTCGTGCCCGAGCTTGTGGACGCCACCCTCACCTACTGCTGCTCGTTCGTCGTCGCCTTGCCGGGCGACCCGGCTGCGGGTGACCCCGACGTCGTCGTGACGGGCGCTGACGCCCTGTGGGCCACCGGCCTGTGGGACGTGCGCCGTAGGGGCCTGGAGGCCGGCCTGCTGGTCGACAGTGCCGACGACAACGGGAAGCCGACGTCGGTGCTGCTGCTGACGTCCGAGCATGTGACTCGCCTGGCCCTGGGCGACCGGGGGTGGGTGGCCGTAGCGAGGATGGACCACTCCCTGGGGCGCGTCCCTATGGAGCCGCTTCCGTACCGACCTGCGCTCGGCCGCCCGTTTGGGCGGTCGCGTATCAGCCGCGAGGTAATGTCCATCACGGACCGCGTCGTCAGGGCAGGCTTCCGCACCGAAGTCAGTAGCGACCTGTACGCGGCTCCGGCGCTGCTGCTGCTGGGGGCGGATGAGACGATGTTCCAGGACGCCCAGGGCGAGCGCACGCCGCTCTGGTCCTGGTACATGGGGCGCCTCAAATCGCTGCCGAAGGACGAGGACGGGGACAAGCCCGATCTCCAGGTGATCCCACAGCAGAACATGGAGCCGTTCCTGGCGATGAAACGCGCCCTGGCTGCCGAGTTCGCTTCGGCGACGTCGCTGCCGATCTCCGCGCTCGGGATCGTCCAGGACAACCCGAGCAGCGCCGAGGCGATCTACGCCGCCAAGGAAGACCTCGTCATCGAGGCGATGAACACCACGCGCAGCATCGGCTACGGCCTGAACCGGATCGTCCAGGACGCCATCTGCCTCCGTGACGGCATCCCCGTCACCGAGATGGACGACGAGGTGCGGAACCTCGCGACCCGCTGGCGCAATCCTGCGATGCCGTCCGTCGTCAGCCAGTCCGACGCCATGGTCAAGCAGATCGGCGCGATTCCCGAGCTCGCTCAGACTGACGTGGCCTTGGAAGAGTTGGGCTACTCGGCTGAGCAGATCGTGCGTATCAGGTCGCAGATTAAGCGGGCGCAGGCTGGTGAGGTGCTGGATCGTCTGCTGGCGTCCACACCCACCCCGGCCGAGCCCGAGCAACCCGAGCCTACGCAGCCACCTGGGGTGACTAGCGGTGACGACGAGGGCTGACCTGGAGCGCCTGTCCCGCGGCCTGGATGAGGCCACGAGGATGGCGCTAGCCGCCCTGTCGGCCGTGTTCGGGCGCCTGGACCTGTCGCCCCCTGAGGCTGCGCGTGACGCTCTCCTGGTGGTGATGCCGGCCATCGCCGCCCAGTACGGGGACCTAGCCGCGTCCAGCGCTGCGGAGTGGTATGAGCGGCTGCGCGCTGACGCCGTCGGCGGCCCCTACTCGGCCATCCTGGCTGACGGGCCGTCGGATGAGCAGGTGACGCAGGCGACCCGCTGGGCCGTCGGCGGCCTGTGGGGCGAGAACCCATCCGGCGTGCAGGCCACCCTGGGAAACACCCTAGCCCGCTTCATTGGGCAGCAGGGGAAGGACACGGTGCACCGCAACGTCGCCGCCGACCCCGCTAAGCCGAGGTGGGCGCGCGTGCCTGGCCCTGGTGGCTGCTGCGCCTGGTGCTCGATGCTCGCCAGCAGGGGATTCGTCTACGCCAGTGCTGCGACGGCCGGGCAGGGGCACGCCTACCACGATCACTGCTCGTGCGTCCCGACGCCCCTGTGGAAGGGCCAGGCGCACCGTATCGACGGCTACGACCCGAGGCGCCTGCGTGCCACCTACGACGAGGCAAGGGCGGCCGTGAAGGCGTCCGGTGCCACCGTCGACGACAAGGCGATAGCCGCCGAGATGCGCCGCCTCTCACCTGAGACTGTTACTGACGGGGTTTCCCCCGCCGAGTGACCCAACCTACCTACCGAGCCCCTGCCGCGATGGTGGGGGCTTTGTCGTGCCGCGATGGCACCAATCACCGAGGGAGAACCAATGGACAAGACCGCCAAGGCCGCTGAGGCCACGGAGCCGACCGAGCCCACCGAGCAGACCAGTGGGGAACCCGCGACGGGCGACGCCACCGACACGCTCGGAGACGCCGGCAAGAAGGCCCTAGCCGCCGAGCGCGCCGCCCGCCGAGAGGCCGAGAAGCGCGCCAACGACCTCGCAGCCCAGATCAAGGCCGCCGAGGACGCAGGCAAGACCGAAGCCCAGAAGCAGGCTGAGACCCTCGCCAGCCTCCAGGCCGACCTGGCCGCCATGCGGGCCGAGAAGGAGCGCGCCGAGGTCGCCGCCAAGACCGGCGTCCCCGTCGACATCCTCGCAGGCCCCGGAGACGACCCCGCCGCATGGGCCGAGCAGGTCAAGGCATGGGCCACCGAGCAAGCCAAGCCCACTGAGGCCCCCGCCCAGCCGGTCGTGCGCCACCACGGCAACCCGCCCGGAGCGGGAGCCGCCTCCCTCGATGAGCAGATCGCCGCAGCAGAAGCGGCCGGAGACCGGACACTCACGGCCTCTCTGAAAGCCCTGAAGCTCGGCTCCCACTGATGAGCCATCACGAACGAAAGGAGCCATGATGCCCGGAATCACCGGCATGGCAACCACCTACAACTGCCCGAACTACGTCGGCGAGCTCTTCGCCGCGTCCCCGGAGGACACGCCGCTGCTGTCCTCCATTGGTGGCCTGACCGGCGGCGTCCCCGTCGGCGGCACCACTTTCTCCTGGTCCGGCTACGACCTGCGCGACGCCGAGGATGGCCGCCAGCGCACTGAGGGCGCTACCGCCCCCGCCGCCGAGGGCCGCGCCCGCTTCGCCGCCAGCAACGTCGTCGAGGTCCGCCAGGAGAAGGTGTCCGTCTCCTACACCAAGCAGGGCGCGACCCGCCAGGTCACCCCGGCGACCGGGGCGACGACCGTCACCATCGGCGACACTGTACTGCCCGCCGACGAACTGGCCTGGCAGATCGGGACCGAGCTGAAGCAGATCGCCCGCGACGTCGAGAAGACCTTCATCACCGGCAAGTACGCCAACCCGACGGACAACCAGACGCCCCGCAAGACCCGCGGCCTGATCGAGGCGATCACCACGAACGTGGCAACCACCACCCACAAGGCCGCCGAACTCACCGAAGCTGACATCCTCGACCTCATCGAGAAGGTGTGGACGAACGGGGGCCTCCAGGAGGGCGAGACCCGGACCATCATCGTCAACTCCAAGCTGAAGCGCGCCCTCACCCGCGTCTTCATCAAGGACGCCAAGTATCAGGAGGGTACCCGCAACGTCGGTGGCGTCAACCTCAAGACCCTGGAGACAGATTTCGGGGTCATGAACGTCATGCTCAACCGGTACGTGCCGGCCGACAAGCTGATCGTGGCTTCTCTGGAGCAGCTGGCTCCCGCCTTCCTGGAGATTCCCGGCAAGGGCCACTTTTTCGCGGAGCCGCTGGCGAAGACTGGCGCGTCGGATGACGTGCAGATCTACGGGGAGATCGGCCTCCAGTACGGCAACGAGAAGGCTCACGGTGTCCTGACCGTGACCGCTGACTGACCGGCGTAGGGGCGCCCCGCGCACTGTGGGGCGCCCCGCCTGTCTGAGAGGAGGGGATCATGAGGATCACCTGTGAGCGTCACCCGAATCTGCTCATCACTCACCCTCGGGTGGAGTTCGTGGACGGGGTGGCTGACGTCGATGAGGAGACCGTCAAGGCCCTGTCTCCACTCCTGGACGTGTTCGGGATTGACGCCGCCGACATCGGTGGCGAGCACGCCGAGAGCAGGGAGTCCCCGAAGCGGGGCAAGAATGGCTGACTCGTTCGCGACGGTGGAGGACTTGGAGGCGCGTTGGCGTGGCCTGTCTGAGCAGGAGCGGAAGCGGGCCGCGGTCCTCCTGGAGGATGCGACGGACCTCATCAAGTCGTCCGCACCAAGATGGCAGCACGCCACTGCGGGGACGCTGAAGCGCATTGCCTGCGCGGTCGTGAAGCGGGCGTTGCAGGCCGAGCAGGGGGCGGCTGACGGGCTGCCCGAGCCCAGGGGCCTCCTGGCGTCGGAGATGCACACGACGGGTCCGTTCACCGACCAGTACGCCTACAGCAACCCTGAGGGTGATTTGTTCCTGCGGGCGGCTGAACTGAAGCAACTGGGCGGCCGCAGATCGGCCGCCTTCGAGGTGGATCTGCTGGCTCCGGCGGTGGCCCCGTGATCGCCGCCGGACTAGTCGCCGTGACAAGACTCAGGGCGGGCGATGGTGGGCGCGACCAGTACGGTGAGGCTGTCCCCGGACTGGTTGTGGAGACGCCTCTGCCGCCCGCCCTGTTCAACCCTGGCGGCACGAGCGAGCCGGTCACTGCGGGCAGCGCGCCGGTCGTCAGCCAACCCACCCTGTACTGGCGTGGCAAGCACCCGGATATCCGCTCCAGCGACCTCCTGCGCATCGCAGGCGTGACGTACAGGGTCGAGGGCGCCCCGGCGCGCTGGCCCAAGGGATCCGTGGTCACGCTCCACGCCGCCACCGACCCACACCAGACGGGGGGTGCCTGATGGGCGTCGTGCGATTCAAGCTCGACCGCAAGGGCATCCAGGCGCTCGTGTCCTCCGATGAGGCCCAGGGCGTCGTCAATGCGGCCGCCGAGGAGTTGCGCGCCCGCGCCGGGGACGGCTTCAAGGTGCACTCCTCCAACAAGGGGAAGCGCGCCCGCGCCTACGTCCACGCCGGAACGCGGGATGCGGGCCTGGAGCAGATCAAGCACCACACCCTGGAGAGGGTGCTGGGCAGCATCGGGGGTGGCTGATGGCCGGCACATCCCGGGACACGAAGGCCCTGGTCATGGCGGCCCTGAAGGCCGCCCTGCCTGACGTGCAGGTCGTGTCCACCGTCCCCTACGCGAACGGTGACCCGCCGGACCCGCTGGTCCTGGTGATCGCTACGGGCGGGCAGGGCCAGCACCACCGGGTGCTCTCCACCGGTCAGGTCACCATCGATTCCTTCGCTCCCACTACGGGCCAGGCGATGCGCCTGGCCCTTCGTGTTGATGCAGCGATCAACGCCCTCGTGGCCGGTCACGACCACCCGGTCACGAAGGTCACGGGGAACGCCCCAGCAGAGTCGCCCGACCCGACTATCACGGCCGCCCGCGCGACGGCCACCTACCAGATCACCACACGGAACCAACCGTAAGGAGAACACCAATGGCAGTGAATGCCGACAACGTCTTGGGCTTCGGGTCGGACGACGACAGTCTCTACCTGGGCGCCTACGACCCCGCCCTCGCCACCAAGATCCAGGGCCTCACCACCGCCGTACCCACCACCCTGAAGGACTGCGGATGGCTGTCCGACGACGGCATCAAGCTCACGATGGACGACTCCGTCACCAAGATCAAAGGCCACCAAGGCCATGGCGTGGTTCGCACGTTCATGGATTCCTCGGAGACTGGCCTGGAGGCCGCCCTCCTGGAGTCGCAGTTGGACATCGTGACCCGCTTCCTGAATGCGACCGCGGAGAAGATTCAGGAGCAGATCGGTGCCGGCCCGCAGAAGACGGACGTCGCGAAGTTGACGGCGAAGGCCCAGCGCACGGTCACCGTCCTGTCCGGCGTCCTCGACGTCTTCGATACCGCCTCCACCGGGGACGCCCGCACCCGCATGCGGATCGTCTTCCCCCGCCTCGAACTGGGCGAGCGCGGAGAGGTCGCCTTCAAGGTGGGCGAACTGACGGCTTGGTCCTACAAGCTGAGCGTCCTGGGTGACTACGTGATCTACAGCAACGCGAAGTCGCTGATCCCGGCCTGACGGCCGCTCTAGCCCCCTGCCCCGGCGCGGATGGTCGGTCCCTGCGCCGGGGTGGGGTCACCACAATCTTGGGACCGCCACCACCTGAAAGGGACCGACAGATGACTAGCAAGAAGACCAGCGAGACCGGGAAGCGCGCCGCCGAGATCGGGGCCGCGACCCCGAAGGACTTCCAGGAGGCCGAGGCCAACGGGGGCCGCATCGTGGAGGTGACCGTCGACGGCCTCACCGTCGCCGTCGACCCGACCGCTTTCCAGTCCGACTGGGAGGTGATCGAGGCGCTGGCCGCGATGGAGGACGGTAGCGCCTCCCCGGCCGCGATGATGCGCGTCACCAAGGCCGTCCTGGGTGACGCCTACGACGACGTGAAGAACCACGTCCGCAAGGACGGGAAGGTCTCCGCCGACGCCATGGGGGCCTTCCTCCAGCAGGTCTTTGAGGTCCTGAACGCGGGAAACTGATCGCCCTCCCCGCGCTCCTGCGGGAGCATGGGGAGGAGATCGAAGCAGACCTGCTCAGGGTCTATGGCGTCGACCTGCTGGACCTGTGGAGGGGGCGGCTGACGCCTCGCCGGCTGCTGGTCCTCATCCGGGGCCTCCCGCCCGGCTCGGCCCTGGGGAGGGCTATGGGCGGGGACGTCGCCCTCTCAGATGAGGTGACCGCCACGCGCATGGCCGCCTGGCAGATCTGCTGCTACATCGCCTCCGCTGTCGGAGCCAAGCGGTCCGACCTGCCGAAGCCTCCGCAGCCGCCCGAACCGGGCTGGCAGCAGAAGGCGCGGGAGGCGCAGGAGCGGCAGGACGCCAAGGGGCTCCGATGGCTCGCCAGGCACCCAGAACTGGCCGCGCAGGCCAGCGCATAACCAACACGGGGGAGGCCCCGCAGCACGCCGCTGTGGGGCCTCCCAGCATATAGAGGAGGGCCTGAATGGCTGGCAGCAAGCCCACGGGACACACCATCGGCACAGCCTGGATCCAGGTGGCCCTCTCCACCAAGGCGATCTCCCAGCAACTCAAGGAGGCCCTGGGAGGTTGGGAAGATCGCCGCCGGGGCGCTCGCCGTCACCGGCGCTGTCGGCCTGGCGGCCAGTTTCTCGGATATCGCGAAGCAGGCCATTGATGCCTCCGACGCCACCAACAAATTCAAGAATACGCTCGGTTTCGCAGGGAAATCCGCGGCCGATATTGATCGGCTCACGAAGTCCACGAAGGACTACGCCGACAAGACCGTCTACGGCCTGAGCGACATCCAGTCGATCACCGCCCAACTCGCGTCGAACAACGTCGCCGGATATGACAAACTCGCCGAGGCGGCCGGTAACCTTAACGCCGTCGCCGGTGGAAATGCCGAGACTTTCAAGTCGGTCGGCATGGTGCTTACCCAGACCGCCGGTCAGGGGAAACTCACCACCGAGAACTTCAACCAGCTCGCCGACGCCGTTCCCGGCGCGTCCGGGAAACTCCAGCAGGCCCTCCTCGAGGCCGGTGCCTACACGGGTAATTTCCGTGAGGCGATGGAGAAAGGCCAGATCACCGCCGAAGAATTCAACGCCGCGGTGATGGACCTCGGCATGACCGACGTCGCCAAGGAAGCGGCGACGTCGACGGCGACGATTGAGGGTGCCTGGGGCAACCTAGAAGCGGCCCTCGTGTCTGGGGCGATGGGTATCGTCGACCAGATCAAGCCGGCGCTGACTGGCTTCATGGGGAATGTCGCAACCGGGGCGGAGAAGGCGTTCGGGTGGATTAACGACAAACTGGTGCCTGGAATCCAGGGCGTCTGGGACATTCTCTCCAAGGGGCAGTTCGACGGCTCCGGCAAGGTATTCGGCCTCGAAGAGGACTCCGGCATCGTCGACTTCCTCTTCAAGATCGGGGAGTCCGCCCGGGCGGCCGGCGACTGGATCACCGGCACACTTATCCCTGGAATCCAGGGCGTCGCCAGCATTCTTTTCCAGGGCGACTATCAGGGGCCCGCATCGCTCTTCGGACTCGAGGAGGACAGCGGGCTGGTAGACTTCCTCTTCGGCGTCCGGGATGCTGCTATCGAGGCCGGCACCTGGATCAACGACACGCTCATCCCGTCGGTGCAGGGCATCGCGGAGCTCATCTTCACCGGCGACGCGGACAAGCCGATCTTCGGCCTCAAGCCCGATTCGGCCATCGTGAGTTTCCTCGAGGGGCTGCGCGACGCCGTCGGGTGGGTTGTAGACGCTGGCCTGAAGATGAGCGCCTGGATCATCGACAACAAGGGCCTCCTGGGTGGCCTTGCGGTCACGATTGGCACTGCCGTCATTGCATTCAAGGGGATGCAGGCGGCGATGGCGATTTCCGCCCTGGGTGGTTCTGTCAGTGCGATTCTGTCGTTCGTCACTGGGATGGAGTCATTCAAGCGGGCGACGGACCTGGCGAAGGCTGCTCAGGCCGCTTTCAACGTGGTGATGAACGCAAACCCCGTCATTCTCGTGGTGACCGCTATTGCCGCTCTCGTGGCTGGCCTGACCTGGTTTTTCACGCAGACAGAGACCGGCAAGAAGGCGTGGGCGGCGATCACCGAGGAGTTCCAGAAGTTTCTGGACTGGATCGCCCCATACTGGGATGCGACGCTGAATGCCTTGAGCGCCGCCTGGAGCGTCGTGTGGGAGGCTGTGAGCGGGTTCTTCACCTCCTATGTGGTGCCCGTGATTACGGGCGCTGTAGGCGTCCTGGGGAGTATCTGGAGCGGGCTCGTCTCCATCGTCACTGGCGTGTGGTCGGGTATCCAGTCCGCGGTGCAGACGGTGGCCGATTGGTTCACCGCCTATGTCGTCCCTGTTTTTGAGGCCGTGTGGACGGGGATCAAGATCGGCGTCTGGGCGATGGCGCTTCCGTTCGTCGTGGTGTGGGCGCTTATCCGCGCGGCCGTTTTGGTCGTCGTGGACTGGTTCACGGCCTATGTTGCCCCGACACTGGCGACCGTCTGGTCGTGGATTGTGGCTGGCGCTCAGGTCCTCTGGGTCGGTATTCAGACGGTCTGGGGGTGGATTCAGGCGGCTGTCGCTGTCACGGTCGATTGGTTCAGCACCTATGTGGCACCGGCGTTGGCGGCAGTCTGGGTTGGTATTCAGACCGGGGCTCAATACCTGTGGGCTGGAATTGTTGCTATCTGGAGTGGCATTCAGTTAGCTGTGCAGATGTCCGCGGATTTCTTCACGACCTATATTCTGCCGACTATTTCTGCCGTATGGACCGGCATTCAGGTTGGGGCGCAATTCCTGTGGAACGGGATTGTGACGATTTGGAATGGCATCCAGCTGGCCGTCCAAACCGTGGTCGGCTGGTTCCAGACCTATGTGCAGCCCGTCATTTCGGCCGTCTGGGATGGGATCAAGGCTGGAGCCAACCTCCTGTGGACCGGAATGGTGACCATCTGGGATGGCATCAAGAGCACCGTGAATACGGTCGCAATGTGGTTCCAGAATACACTCAAGCCTATTTTCGACACGGTTACGGATAACATCAAAACCGCGTTCGACAATATGAAGAGCGGCATTCAAACCATTTGGGATGGCGTGAAATCGGTCGCCGCAAAGCCCATTAATTTCATCATCAATACGGTTTACCGGGATGGAATTAAGAAAACGGCCGACAGTATCGCCGACAAGCTGGGACTCTCCCTGAGGCTCCCGGACGTCTCCGCAATCCCAGGATATGCCACCGGTGGCGTCCTCCCCGGATATAGTCCAGGGCGGGATATCTACCACTTCTACAGCCCGGACGGCGGCGGCGCTATCGCCCTCTCCGGCGGTGAGGCAATCATGCGGCCCGAGTGGGTGCGCGCCGTCGGCGGCCCCGCAGCAATCCACCGCATGAACGCCGCCGCACGCGGCTCCAGCGGCGGGCACATCCCCGGCGGTGACCGGGGAGCCGAGTTCGCCGCCTTCGCAAAGGGCGGCATCTGGGACAAGATCAAGGGCACCGTCAGCGCCGGAGTCCAGAGCGCGAGCGACTGGATCTCCAGCGCCGCAGACGCCGCCTCCTCGATCATCTCCGACCCACTCGGGGCGGTCGAGAACTTGATTACCGCGCCCGTGAAGCTCCTCATGAAGGGGCTGCCCGGCTCGGGGTTCTTCCACGATTTCGCGGCCGCTATGCCGCAGAAGTGGATCGACGGATTCGGGGAGTGGCTGAAGGGAAAGACGGCCACCATGGCCGCCAGCGACATTGTGAATGCGGCCAGGATGGCTATCGGTGCGACCTATGTATGGGGTGGATCCTCGATCCCGCCCGGCGTCGACTGCTCGGGCCTCGTCTACTGGGCAGCCCACCAGATGGGGAGCAACATCCCGCGCCTGACGGCTGCCGGCTACCAGGCGGGCTCTACGCCCGGCGGCTCACTGAATACTCCTGGAACCTTGTTGTTCTGGGGGTATCCGGCGCACCACATCGCCATCGCCTCCGGCAACGGGATGATGGTTGAGGCCCCGACATTCGGCATCCCGGTGCGGGAAACACCGATCTACGGCAACCCGTCGACCGGGCTCTACAAGTTCGACAACGGCGGCCTACTCCAGCCGGGACTCACGACGGTCCTCAACGCCACGGGCAAGCCGGAACCGGTTTTCACGGGCGGCCAGTGGGACAAGATCGACGACCTCCTAGCCAAGGGGAACGCCGGCGTGCCGGCAGTCCTCGAGGTGCGGGACGTCGACGGCGTCCTGATCGGCCGGATGCAGGTGGAGGCCGGCCGCGCGGTCGACCGCGTCGCGTCGGACCTGTCCGGCCGGCGTATCCACTAACCGGGCGGGGATCGCCACACCAGCGATCCCCGCCCCCTATTCCAGGGGGTATTGAATGGCGCTGACTGAGATGCGAGTCAACCTCTGCCAGAACGGTTCTTTCACCAAAGACACTTTCTGGTGGTGGAGCTGGAAGTCGGAGATCTCCGCCGAGAACGGCCGGATGAAGATCAAAGCGCAGGACGCCAACGGCTTCAACAAGGTCGCGATCTCGCAACGCGTCAACCTGGGCGGGCCTGCCGCAACAGATCAGCGCTGGGCGTCCGTCGCTGCCGACTTCGACACGTCCCCCATGGGCGCATCCCTACAGGATGCGGCGATGCTCGCCCTGCGCTTCTACCTCCCGGGGAAGCAGACCGTTCACTACGCGGTCATGATCGGCCAGACCGCACCCACCGGCCGCGGTCGGCTAATCATGGAAGTCCCGCCCGGCGCGGAATCGTTCGACGTCTACGTGGGAGTGACCAACCTGGGCAACCGGGTCGGCACGATCTACGCGGACAACGTGCTCATCCAGCTAGGTCCGACGCGCGAGAGCGTCGCCGACACGACCTACTTCGACGGCGACACCCCAACCAGGGAGGAGGGGAGATCCGGCGTCGGCTGGCAGCACCAGTGGACCGGCGACAAGTACCGCTCAGCGTCCCGGGCGATCCACAGTGTCCTGCCCGGTAAAGAGATCGCCATCGAGGACATCAGCGCCTCGGAGGGTCACCCGGCGGTGTCCCTCGCCGTCCACGGCGACGGCACCGGCTACAGCGTGACCCGGACCGTCCGCGGGTTCACGACCCTGATCCGCGGCGGCGCAGACATCCGCATCTCCA
>QWCF01000298.1_pt1 | contig 33589 bp, 50 predicted proteins | sample 1972521 | NCBI WGS metagenome assembly QWCF01 (sample SAMN09866715, study PRJNA288562) | Human oral metagenome isolate term4_saliva, whole genome shotgun sequencing...
AGAAACATCATTAAGAACATCATCAAATGTGAAATAACCATCCTCTGAAGCAAGCTGACTGAAGAATACTACCTGTAATAAAAGATCACCAAGCTCTTCTCTTAAATTCGCAATATCTTTCTTTTGGATGGCATCAATAACTTCATAAGTTTCTTCAGTTAAACAAGAAATCATGGAGTCATAATTTTGTTTAAGATCCCAAGGACAACCGCCATTAGGATTGCGTAATTGTGCAATTAATTGAATAAAATCTTGAATAGAATAACGCATAAGAATATCTCTGAAATACTAAAATGCAATTAGTATAAAACGAATAACAAAATAGACAATATTCTTACAAAAATTAAAGATAAATTGATAAGAAATAATGGCAGGGGCGGAGAGGCTCGAACTCCCAACACCCGGTTTTGGAGTTATGCAAACTGTGAATAGTTGGCAGCCATTAAGAAAATAAATAACAAAAAATTCAATCAGTTATCCAATCAATCAAAATTTAATCACTTCCTAAATATTGGCACAAAGTTTATAGTCTTTGTCACAGCTAAGACACAATTTGGCACATCATTTTTATTGATATTTAAAGATCAAATTTTCGCGGTTTTCTGCGTTGTTTTGCGTTGAAAGATCTGATTAAAAGGATCTAAAAGGTGGTAGATCTGAAAAGGCTTTATAAAGGATCTAAAATTGCGTTGAAACACACACATTTACTGCGCAGGCGTGGCGAGGGTTTGACTGCGATTTTTTTATGCGTGCATTTGGCGAAAAATCAGGGTAAAACAGGGTTTTAAAGTTTGTTTTGTTGATTGATTTGATATAATAAACTAGGGCGGTATTAATGCCATACAAGACAAAAACAGTTATTTGAGCAACAAAAAACCCGCATTTCTGCGGGCTGTTTATTTTGAAAGGATCTATTTTAGCAATTTGTATTCGGAGAACGTGATCACTTCTTCCCCTACCCAACTGTTTATCTCTTTCAAGCGTTCTTGCAGTGGGATTATTTCATTTATAAAAAATACTCGCGTTGCTTTTTCTACATCACCAAAACCGCCTGTGTTATTAGGCACAATTCCCATTAATTGCGGTGGTACACGGTGGGCCGCTAATACATCATCACGACTTGCATTTTTAATATTTAAAAAATCATCTTTTGCCACAGCATCAGACAATGGAATGACTTGCATCCCGTCTTTCTTTCCGTTTGGGATATAAACAAACAAATTCTTAAAGTTGCCAGTGCCTTTTGTTTGTCTGATTTGTGTTTTGATTGCTTCAATGTCGTCTTTGTTTTGTGTCGGGTCGGTCATGTAAATAATTGAACCCGCATGTGCGCCGTTCAAATAATATTTGCGGCGAAATAGCGTTGCACTTTCATTCAAGAAAGCTGATTGTAAAGCCGCGAGATATTCTGGAACGCCATAAATCTCCTGATTCACATCAGGGTTGATCAGATTAAATACAGCATCTTTCGGGAATTCATATTCATCAAAGCCATTCACAATCTGATAAAAAATGCCTTTCTTCACGCCAACGCGCATATATTTTGCAAGGGGTGATTTTAACGCAATCACTTTCCCGAATGTGTTTTCAACCTTTTCAAGGTAAGCATTACCGAATACTAAGTAATCTTGCACCAGTTTTTCTAACTGTGTGCGTGGTAAAAGTGCGGTCGTTTTACAGGTAGAAAGCAAAATGTTTTTCTTCACCGTGATCGCACTGTTATGATGTGCAGATGCATTTAATGCTTTGGCAAGATAACTTAAATTAATCGGCGGGTTATAATATTTCTCATACATCAACACGCTTTCGAAATAATTCAATACTTCTGCACGGTCAAGCACGGGAATAGGTTCACCAAAGCTAAACGCCTGTGCTTGATTCCCCGTAGAAAGTGCGGTTGATTTTTTTGATTTTTTGCTCATTTGGTAATCCTATTCAAAAGTGAAAATAGTTGATTGGTTACTTGACACATCGCCGTTTAAACCATAAGGCACATTTAAAATGCAGTTCATAATTGCCCATGATAAGTCGCCGTGGCTTGCATCTTCTGAACGGTCAGATACATAAGTAATCTTCCCTGTTCCGGTAATACGTTTTTTGACTGTCATAAAACTGGTGATGATTTCGTTACCATCAAATTTAAGGCGGCGTTTCTGAATTAAGTTTTGCGTTTTTAATACCATCTCATTTTTTAAATCAGCGTTATAATCAAGACCGATTGCCATTGGATAGAATTTTTTAACTTCTTGAAATACGCCAGAACCCATCCCCGTTTTATCTATCACAATGCGGGTGACATTGTAATCATCACAGAAACTTTTAATTCTGCTCGCTTGTGCTTCATAATCCATACCGTGAAATGTTTGCCAATGCAAAACACGATAATCACCGCCTTCCACTTTAGGCGGGGCAATAATCGCCAACGCCGCACGGTCGCCAGTAAAGGCGGGGTCATAACCTAACCACACTTCACGATTACCAAATGGGCGTTGATAGAATGGCTTGTAATCGTGCCATTCTTCCAAGCTGTCCACTTGGCAAAGTTGGAGATCAGCGAATTTAAATGCCGACGTGTTATCATCCGCAAACTGGCATAAAAACAACTGTTCAAACTCTTCTTTGCTGTTTTCTGCGATCAGGTCATCAATATTGAATAGGTTGCACCCACCTTCCATCGCATCATTTATGGTAACAATCTGCTTCCATTGGCGGTCAGCACAAAGTTTGCCGCTTTTTAAATTCTCGTGCGAAATGTCAATTTCAACTTTGTCCGCCTTGGCCCGATTTTTATTAAATGCTTTTCCAGAGAAAAAAGCATAAGCAGGATGCGCAATCGTGGTCGGCGTTGAAAAATACGTTTGGCGATACATTTTTTGTGCTGCCATACCTGATGCCACTTTACGCATCACATCAAATTTAGGCACCCAGAACACTTCATCAAAATATAAATTGCCGTGGTAAGACTGTGCGGTGGCGGAGTTCGTGCCAAGGAAGATTAATTCTGCCCCATTTGGCAATTTGATGGTTTCGCCTTTTAAATCCACGTCAGCGGTTTGCTTGGCATAGTTCACAATATACGAACGGAACTGCAACGCCTGTTTTTTACTGGCTGACAAAAAGATTTGATTGTGTCCAGTCGTCAATGCATCAATAAAGGCTTCATGGGCAAAATAGTAAGTCGCCCCGATTTGTCGGCTTTTTAAAATATTTCTGATGCGGTTTTCTTTCGCTTTATGCCAAACACGCTGATAATTAAACATCCCATCAAGAAAGCCATTGATCAACAATTCTTCTTGTTCCTGATCAATAGCATTTTGTTCTGCTTTCTTCCGTTCGCCTTTGTTTCGATTGGCAAGTTTCGGATTTAAATCCACTTCATTGCCATCACCGAAAGAATATTTTTTCACTCTCGCCATGCGTTCCATTTGGCGACCGAGCAAATCAATTTCTTTATAATCTGCCCCGCTTTTTTCTTCTTTGGCAATCAGCAAATTCAATCTTGTTTCAAGGGCTAATTCAACACGCCCAACGGGGGCGACATCATCCCATTTTTCGCGATCTTTCCAACTTGAAATCGTGGACGCAGCAATATCAAGCTGACGAGCAATTTCAGCGATTTTATAACCGCTAAAATACATCTGTTGTGCTTTTCTTTTTATTTCCGACGTTACATCGGGCGAAGCTTGATTGATAACTTGTTTGTCCATTCATCATCCTTTCAATTTACAACCGCATAATAGAAAGGGGCTTGCCGTTAGTCTTTACAGCTCACCTGTGAACAGAAAAGCAACAAAAACAACCCATAGACCGCAAAAATTAAACCTTTCAGAATAATGGCAATCTTTGAGCCAAACCAACCACAGAAAGGACAACCAATGGCAAAAAAATCTAAATGGGTCGTTGTCGCAACCGAAGGTGCAACAACTGACGGCCGCACAATTCAGCGCAACTGGATTGAAGAAATGGCCGAAAGTTACGATCCGAAAAACACCTACGGCGCACGCATCAACCTTGACCACATCAAATTTTCTATCTATCTCCCTGAACTTGCCAATGCTCACTGTTTTGGCGACGTTTTAGCAATTAAGGCAGAAGAACGCGAAGATGGAAAATTACAGCTTTTAGCAGAACTTCAACCAACTGACGCACTCATTGCCTTAAACAAAGACGGGCAAAAGGTTTACACGTCCGTTGAAATTGACACCAATTTTGCAGACACAGGCAAGGCATACTTAGTCGGTTTAGCCGTTACGGATAATCCGGCAAGCTTAGGCACTGAAATGTTAAGTTTCTCGCACAATGGCTTAAATGCCCGCAAATTAAAAGCGGACAACATTTTTACCGCTGCCGTTGAAACGGAATTGGAATTTGTTGAAGAAGCAGAAAAAAGCCCATCTGTGTTGGAAAAAATCAAAGCGTTATTTGCGAAAAAAGAAAAATCGAATGATGAACGCTTTGCGGACCAATCCAGTGCCATTGAGCTTTTAGCCGAGCAACAAAAAGACATCTTGGAAAAATTGACCGCACTTCAAGGCGATTTTGCAAATCAACAAAGCTCCATTGAAGAAATGAAAGCGGGCAATGCCGAAATCCATGCAACGTTTGAAGAACTCAAACAAAAGCCGGCACAAGCCGAAAATTCACGCCCATTAGTTTATGGTGAAGAACCTGAAACTGACGGCCGCTTCTTTTAATTTATCTTAGGAAAAAAACCAAATGAATAAATTTACCCAACAAAAATTCCAAGCTTACATTGCAGGCGTTGCACAAGATAACGGCGAAGATGTGGCATTTGTTGCAAATGGCGGGCAATTCACCGTCGAACCAACAATTCAGCAAAAGCTTGAAAATGCAGTGCTTGAAAGCTCTGATTTCTTAAAACGCATCAACGTTGTAATGGTGCAAGATATGAAAGGTTCTGCATTGCGTTTAGGCGTACTTTCACCAGTCGCAAGCCGCACAGATACCAACACCAAAGCACGTGAAACCACGGACATCCACAGCTTGCAAGAAAACTTATATTCTTGCGAACAAACCAACTTTGACACGCATTTAAACTATGCAACGTTAGACAGTTGGGCGAAATTCCCTGACTTTGCGGCACGTGTTGGCAAACTTAAAGCAGAACGCATTGCATTAGACCGTATCATGATCGGTTGGAACGGCACAAGCGTGGCCGCAACAACCAACCGCACATCAAATCCATTGTTGCAAGACGTGAACAAAGGCTGGTTGAAACAAATCGAAGATAAAGCAACCGCACGCGTCATGAAAGAAGCGAAAAGCGGTACAGGCAAAATCGAAATCGGTGAAGGTAAAGAATACAAAAATCTTGATGCATTAGTCTTTGCATTAAAAGAAGATTTCATTCCTGACCAATACCGTGACGACACAAAACTTGTGGCGATTATGGGTAGCGATTTATTAGCGGATAAATACTTCCCGCTTATCAACCAATCAAAACCAAGCGAACAAGCAGCGGGCGATACTGTAATCAGCCAAAAACGTGTTGGCGGTTTACAAGCCGTAACCGTGCCATACTTCCCGAAAGGCACTGTATTGGTGACATCACTCGACAACTTGTCAATCTATGTGCAAGAAGGTCGTGTTCGCCGTAACTTAAAAGACGTGCCGGAACGCAACCGTGTGGAAGATTACTTGTCATCCAATGAAGCTTATGTAGTTGAAAACTACGAAGCAGTGGCGATGGCGAAAAACATCACCATTCTTGATGCACCAACTCACGCGTAATCACAATGCGACCAACTAAACGTCACTTTCTCGAAGTTTCTGCCGCTATCGCTAATGCGGCAGAAACCGAAGATCTAAGCGACTTCACGGAATACGAAAAAATGTGCCGTATTCTTGCGCGACATCGAAAGGATTTAAAAAACATCCAATCGACAGAACGCAAAGCCACATTTAAAAAGCAAATTTTGCCCGACTATCTGCCATGGATTACAGGGGCGTTATCTGCCGGCACAGGCAAACAAGATAACGTTTTAATGACATGGTGCGTGTGGGCAATCGACTGCGGGGAATATCACCTTGCCTTGCAGATTGCTGATTATGCCGTATTCCATGATTTGCGTTTGCCTGAACCGTTCACGCGAACACTTGGCACATTATTGGCGGAAGAATTTGCAGACCAAGCAAAAACCGCACAAGCCGCCAATCAGCCATTTGAATTGGCTTACTTAGAGCAAGTACAACGCATCACCGCTGAATGTGACATGCCAGATGAAAGCCGTGCGCGATTATTGCGTGAATTGGGCTTGTTGTTGGCTGAAAAGAATCCTGAACAAGCCTTGCAATACCTTGAACGTGCTTTAGGTTTAGATCAGAAAATTGGCGTGAAAGGCGACATTAAAAAATTACGCAAAAAATTAAGCAAAGCCGATGAATAATCGGATTTGATAACGAGCAAACCACGCACCCGTCGGGCGGATTAAAAGTGCGGTCAAATTCTGACGGATTTTTGGCCGTGCTTGATTTAATCCTCACCCGACTTTTTTTTATAAGGGAAAACATGAGCGACGGATCTCTATCAGTAAAACTTGCCCCCGACTATGAGATGGGTGCAGTGCAAAAACAACTGGAAGATTACGGAACAGGTGAAGATATTATTCGGAACGATGATTTTTTTCCTGACATTTCTCTTTCTGCTTTTCGCAATCAATATCGTGCAGACGGCACAGTCACCGAACAACGCTTGCAAGATGCATTGATTGAAGCCATCGCCAGTGTGAATGATGAATTATCTACATTCAAAGCACAAAGCGAACATCACTTCCTTGAACAAATCCCCGCACCATCAGTCAATGGCGAAAGCGTGTTGATTTACCGCTATAAACGTGCGGTGAACTGTTTGGCACTAGCGAACCTTTATGAACGTTACGCAAGCTATGACAGCACAAACGATGGTGAAAAGAAAATGGATTTACTCAAAGACAGCATCAACGAATTAAGACGAGACGCACGCTTTGCCATTAGTGACATCATCGGCAAAAGACGGGTCGATGCGGAGTTAATTTAATGGAAGTTTACGCACAACAAAATGACAACTTGGACGCCATTCTTTATCGCTATTTTGGGCGCAGTGAAGGGCTTTTAGAAATTGCGTGCGAATTAAACCCGCACTTAATGGATAAACCCGTCATTCCAATCGGAACACCAGTAATATTGCCAGAAACTGACACGGAAAAGATCAGCGTGGCAAGTGACACTATACAACTTTGGAGCTGATATGCACGACACACCATCAAGAGCATCTTACATATCAGGATTATTTGCCTTCTTCATCGGACGCATTGCGGATATGTTTTCAAATGTAAATTGGGCTGACGTGGCATCAGTAACAGGTATTGTGATCGGCGTCGCAACATTCCTTGTAAATTGGTATTACAAGAAAAAAGATTTTGAATTAAAAGAAAAAGAATTAAACCAACGGAGCCATCACCATGATTAAACGAACAGCAAAATATGCATGTAGCGTAGTGGCGATTGTAGGGTTAGCACTCTCTTTACACGGTCATGAAATTAGAACATCAGAAAAAGGCTTGCTATTGACTGGCAATGCTGAAGGCTGTCAACGAGTGCCATATAACTGCCCCGCCGCTGTATTAACATTCGGGCTTGGAACGACTGATGCAGTAGAAAAAGTCATTCCACATAAAGTCTATACAGATGAAGAAATTGCAAATGCATTTACAAAGGGAATCAAGCAAGCCGAAAAGTGTGTGAATACGTATGCAAACGGTCAAGCAATGCCGCAAGGTGCATTTGATGCCTTAGTGTCAATTACCTTTAATGCAGGATGCGGGAACTTAAAAAACAGCACGCTTTTTAAAATGGCACGGAAAGGATATAGCAAAGCCATGTGCGGTCAATTTGAACGATGGATTTATGCAAATGGCGTTCCACTGAAAGGCTTAATCGAAAGACGACAAAAGGAGAAAGCATTATGTTTGGGTTCTTAACGAAAAAAGAAAAATACATTTTATTGGTTGGCCCGCTCATGCTTGTGGCGATCATCCTGTTTCAAGGATGGCAAGCCAACCACTGGCGAGCCGAAGCGGCAAAAGAAGAACAATTAAAACAACAATGGGAAGCGTCTTATGTTGCTTTAAATGAAAGCGTGGATAAATTCAATGAGCAACAAAAAGCACTCACGGAAGCCGTCAATCAATTAAAAATCTCTCAAACAAAACAAACACAGGATTTAAAAAATGCACTTAAAAAACACCAAGATTGGGCTGACACTTTTATCCCTGATGATGTTAGCGGCGTGTTCAACAACACCGAAAATCATTAAACAGCCAATTCTATGCCCGCAAGTTGCAGAATGTACGCCATTTGCCGCCACAATTAAAACAAACGGCGATTTGGCTAACGCCTATCTACAAAGCCAACAAAAGCTAAGTGTATGCATTGTTGAAAATCAAGCATTGAAGAAATGCATTGATGAATTTAATAAACAGGAAAAACAATGACAGATCAATTCGACCGTGCGCAAGAACTCGAACAAATGACACGAGACATTGCGTTACAAAAACACCGCACTTTTAAAGCAGTAAGTCGCCTTTATTGCGAAGATTGCGACATTCCCATTCCTGAAAAACGCCGACAATTAATTCAAGGCGTAACCCGTTGCGTGGATTGTCAGCAAAAATACGAAATGCAACAACGGAATTTCAGAAAATGAAAAAGCCAAACCAACTGCGCAAAATCCTTGAACAAAGTCACAAAGACTTTGTGAAAAACCCTGACCGCTTACAGCTTTATGTTGACGGCGGTCAAGTTGTTGCAACTGGCAGCACATCACTAAGTTTTGAGTATCGTTACACGCTAAACATCATCATCACCGATTTTGCCTTTGATATTGCAAGCCTAATTGTGCCGATTAATGCGTACTTACGAAAAAACCAACCTGAACTATTCGAAAATCCGCAACGCCGCGAAAACGCCTTTAAATTCCAAATGGATTACAACAATAACAACACGGCGGACGTATCGTTTGAAATTCAACTTACCGAACGCGTTGTGGCAAAACAAGTGGGTGAAAACGTGCAGATGACTTACGCCACAGAACCAACCGCACAGGAATGGGAAACATTAGGAAAACTAAGCATCTACTTAGGCGAAATTACGGATGAAAATTTAATTTTTAAAAGTGAAAAATAAAAATGAGCGATGGGATTGAGCAAGTAAAACTGGCATTTACAGATTTATTAAAAAATATCAGTAAACCACGGAGACGTTTACTCTACCAACAAATCGGGCGGGAATTAGCAAGAAGTCAGCGCAGAAGAATTAAAGCACAACAAAACCCAGATGGATCACCATTTGAACCACGCAAAAAAAGAAAACAATTCAGAAAAAAGAAAGGCAGAATAAAAAATCAGCTAATGTTCAAAAAAATAGTCACGCCATCCCATTTAAAACTTAGATATGAACAAGAAGGCATTTCACTTGGTTTTTATGGCGGGGATGCAGCAATTGCAAATGTACACCAATATGGATTATATAGCAGTCCTTCAAAATATAAGGATTTCAAAGTGAAATATGCCCAGCGGGAATTACTGGGCTTTAGCGAAGAAGATATTGAAATGATTGAAAGATTTGTGATTAAAGCGATTGCAGAAGGTAGCCTCTAATGGCGGTTAAACATACCAACGATGCCGCCAATAACCGCCACAAGCGGAGTGACGAAAATCGCACAAATCAATCCTGAACAAATAAACGAGAATAAAGCAATGGTGTACCAACTAATATCAGGCAATTCTGCATGAATTTGATAAGCCAACGTTGGGAAAACAATAAAAATACCAATGAATAAAACCCAGTCTATTGCACGTTCCATCATTCACCCCTTATTTGTATTACTTTATAGGTAAATAATATGAGCAAAGATTTAAAAATTCAAGTGTTATTATCCGCAATGGATAAATTAACTGGACCATTCAAATCGGCACAAAAAGCAACGAAACAACTTTCAAACGTTCTAAATGAAAATAAAACAAAATTAAGATCTCTATCTAAAGAATATAATCAAAATGAACTTCAAATAAAAAAATATAGAGAGACATTAAATCCATTAAAAGCAAAACTTAACGAAAACACGCAAGCTTTATCTAAAGCTTATGCAGAAGTACGCAGAATGGAATCTGCTTTAAAAACGATGCCTAAACCAACAGCGGGATTTAGTAACAAACTTAATGAAGCTAAAAAGAGTGTCGCTAAGTTACAAACTGAACAGGCAAAAATGATTTCAAAATTAAAAAACACCCGCGCAGAATTTAGTCGCAATGGGATAAGCGCCGCCATGCTAGGGCAACGCCAAAGAGATTTACAAAATCAAATGAAAGGCGCAAATAAAGAGATCGACCAACAAAGAAATAAACTATCAAGACTAAATGAAAAAGCACGGCAGAAAAACAGCTATACACAACGTGTAGATGGGTTGAGAACAAAAGCCGAACAATATGCCAACATTGGCGGAAGAGCATTGGCAACCCACGGCATGATGAAAGAACAGGTAATCAAACCTGTGGCCGCATTTGCACAAGCCGAAGTTGCCGCAACTAATCTCAGAGTGGCGATGATGGATAAAGATGGGAAAGTCTCGTCTAATTTTGAAAAAATCAACAAACTAGCCACAAATCTTGGGGATAAATTGCCGGGTACAACAGCCGATTTTCAGGATTTAATGACAATGCTCGTTAGACAAGGCATGAGCGCGGAAACGATTTTAGGCGGGACAGGGGAAGCGGCAGCGTATCTATCGGTGCAACTTGAAATGCAACCAAAACAAGCCGCAGAATTTGCCGCCAAAATGCAAGACGCCACCCGCACCACTGAAAAAGATATGATGGGCTTGATGGATGTCATTCAGAAAGGCTTTTATGCAGGCGTTGATCCAACCAATATGCTAGGCGCTTTCAAAAATCTTGGTTCAGCCATGGATACTATTAAAATGAAAGGCTTGGACGGGGCAAAAGCACTCGCACCATTTGTTGCAATGTTCGACCAAGCAGGAATGGACGGTTCTGCATCAGGTAACGCCATGCGTAAAGTGTTACAAAAAGGGATGAAATATGGCGACATTCAGGCCACATTGAATAAGCTTAGAAAAAAAGGGCTTCTAAGATCAAATATCAATCTTGATTTTACCAATGGCAAAGGTGAGTTCGGTGGCTTTGATAAATTTTTTAGTGAGTTAGAAAAGATTAAAAAATTAGATACTGCAGAACGCATAAAAGTGGTTGAAGGCGTATTTGGTAATGATGCAGAAGTCAGTCAGGTGGTATTTACTCTTCTTGAAAAAGGCAAAGCGGGGTATGAAGAATTTGCCGCAAAAATGGAAAAGCAAGCCGATTTACGTAAGCGAGTAAATGAACAATTAGGTACGCTAACCAATATTTGGGAAGCCACAACAGGGACTTTCACGAATTTACTCGCAGAAATAGGCGCAACCATTGCCCCACAATTAAAACAATTATCTACAAAGTTAGGGGAAATTACAGAAAAAGTGAAGAACTGGGTTAAAGCCAATCCAGAGCTAACAGGAACATTAATGAAAATCGCCGTGGGTTTGACTGCCATTGTGGGTATAACAGGTGCGCTTGCTTCTGCATTTAGCTTCCTACTCTTCCCTATTGGTAGAACCGCTTTATTTTTAGGTTCACTGGGTAAAACAATTATAGGCATTATTCCAAACATACTCGCTTTCAGTGCGGCATTATTAACAAATCCGCTCACATGGATTGTTGCTGGAATCGCCGCCGTCATTGCTGCAATCGTATTACTTGTTAAAAACTGGGATGTTGTAAAAGAAGCATTTGCCACAGGTTGGAATTGGTTGTGCGAATTATTCAACACTGGGTGGGAAAACATTAAAGGATTTTTTGCATCAGGGATTGATAAAATTTCAGCCACGATTTCAAGTTGGGATCCGCTTGGGTTATTTTATAAAGTATTTGCACAAGTGATGGCTTGGTTTGGCGTAGATTTGCCAAATAGTTTTTCTGCGTTCGGTTCTAAAATCATGTCAGCCCTTGGAGATGGTATTTTTAATACTTTTGACACAATCAAAACGGGCATAATGAATACCGTAAATTGGATAAAAGAAAAGCTAGGTTTTTCTACCGAAGCAGAAAGCACCATAAACCAAATTAAAACAAATGCAGGACGAGGCAACATCAACGGCGTAGCAGACAATGTCGCCTATACTGCAATTGGAACAATGGGAAAATTCTCTTCAGGCGGTTACACCGGAAATGGCGGCAAATACCAACCGATGGGCATTGTTCACGGTGGTGAATATGTCATGACAAAAGAAGCCACAAACCGTCTAGGCATCGCCACGCTGAACGCCTTAAATTACGGGAAACAAGCCTTAATTGCGGGCGGTTTAGGTATCGGACTTGCCACTGCCGCACCAATTCAGGTGGATAACAGACCGCCAATTTCCGCACGTCCAAGCATCAGCCAAACCATGCAACCCATGGCGGTCAATATCACCATTAATGCACAAGCAGGGCAAAATGAACGACAAATCGCCCAACTTGTTGCCGCCGAGCTTGAACGCATCAACCGACAACAACAAGCAAGGGAAAGAAGTCGAATGACAGATCGAGCATAAAAAACAAAAGGGCGAAAGCCCTTTTTTGTTACCGCCTTTTTCACACTTCCCCACACTCGCAAAATTAAACAAACTCACCAAAAATAGGGGCAATTATTACAAGTAGAAATCCGCAAATGTCAGCCGATAACAACCGCAGAATTGAAAGCATCATCCGCTTTGGCTTAATTGCCGAAGTCGATTATGCACAAGCAAAAGCACGGGTAAAGTGCGGTGAAATATTAACGGATTTTATACCATTCATCACACTGCGATCAGGTACAACAAAAACATGGTCGCCGCCAACACAAGGCGAACAATGCGTCATTTTGGCGGCAAGCGGTGAACTGACAACAGCGTGCATCATCACAGGGCTTTACACACAAAACAGCCCAAGCCATTCAGCCGATGAACACGTGATCGAATTTGCCGATGGCGCAAAAATCACCTACAACCAAGCCAACGGCGATTTGGTTGTGACAGGAATAAAAACCGCCAACATCAAAGCCGCGAATCAAATAAATATAGACTGCCCCACTATCAACATTAAGGGCAATGTGAATATTGACGGAAATTTATCTACAACCGGCACAACAACGAGCAAAGGCACAATTAGCACACAAAGCAACGTTTCAGCAGGCGGCGACATCAAAGGTGGCGGAATTAGCTTACAAAATCACGTTCACGTTGCACAAGGTGAAAAAGCACGAACAAGCAAGGCAACTGCATAATGAATCGATTTACAGGTGAGAAAATTACAAGCGAAACGGAACACATCAAGCAGTCAATCGCAGACATTTTATTGACACCAATCGGATCACGTTTACAACGCCGAGAGTATGGCAGTCGTATTCCGGAACTCATTGACAGACCAATGAATCACGCTTTGTTGCTCCAACTTGCCGCAAGTGCGGTGATGGCATTGCACAAATGGGAACCCCGCGTGACGATTAGCCAATTTAAACCACAACTTACAGAAAACGGTATCACTTGCTCAATCGTGGGCAGAACAAGAAATCAAAACAATACCATCAATTATGATGATGTATGGCTAGGCGGTAAGAATGAGCGAATTAGTTGATTTAAAAAAACTCCCCGCACCAAAAGTTGTGCAAGAACTCAGTTATGAAACTTTACTTGCTCAACGAAAAGCTAAATTCCTGTCATTACAAGAAAATGACGATATGCGCCAACATTGGCAAGCTCGCTTACAGTTAGAAAGCGAACCAGTGGTTAAATTGCTTGAAGAAAATGCTTATTTAGAACTCTTGCTAAGAACAAATATTAATGAATCAGCCAAGGCAGTAATGCTTGCCTATGCGACAGGCTCAGACTTAGATCAATTAGGCGCATTATTTGGCGTCACTCGATTGATTATTCAAGCAGAATATTTAAAAAGCACACCACCTAGTCCCGCTAAATATGAAGATGATGAACGATTTAGAACACGCATTCAAATGTCATTAGAAGGATTAACCACAGCAGGCAGTCGCGCAAGCTATGAATTCCATGCACTTTCTACCTCTACAAAAGTGAAAGACGTTGATGTAACAAGCCCAACTGCAGGCACGGTGAAAGTTGCTATATTATCAACAGAAGGTCAAGGCACAGCCGACAGTGATTTAATTAATGCGGTAAAAGAACAGTTAAATGCCGAACATATTCGCCCATTGACTGATACGGTATTAGTCGAAAGTGCGGTGATTTTACCTTATGAAATTCAAGCTGCCATCACACTTTATCCAACTGTACTAGAAAGCGTTGTTATGGCAAATGTTAATCAAGCCATCGCCAATTATGCAAATAAGCAACACTTGCTTGGCATTGATATTACGCTTTCAGGCATTTATGCCGCCTTACATCAAGAAGGCGTACAGAACGTAAAACTGACCAAACCGCTTGCAGATTTAATCGTACAACCTCACCAAGCAGCATATTGCACACAAATTCAAGTCAATTTAGGCGGTAGAGATGAATAGTTATCTATTGCCGACAGGGTCAAGCAAGCTAGAAAAGCAATTATCTAATACGTTTTCTGCCATTTCTGAAATTCCTGTGCCAATTCGCCTTTTATGGAGCGCTGAACATTGCCCCGTGAATTTATTGCCATGGCTTGCTTGGTCACTCTCAATTGATGAATGGGACGACGACTGGAGTGAAGAGAATAAACGGCAAGCCATTTTAAATAGCATTCACGTTCACAAGCATAAAGGAACAATTTCAGCCATTCGCCGCGTGATGAAGTCAGTGGGTTATGGCGAAGTGGATATTATCGAAAACCAATCACTTAAAACATGGAATGGTGAACTAAGTTTTGATGGGTCAGACACCTTTGAGCATGAAGGAATGCACTGGGCAGAATACAAAATTGTGTTACATCAGCCCATTACTATTGAAGAATCAAAACAAGTGCGGCGGATTTTAAATGAAAATGCCCCTGCACGTTGTCATTTGGTTGCGTTTAATTTTACAAGGGCTGGTCATCGTTGGGATGGCGAAATCAATTTCGACGGAAACTTTACTTTTGGAGAAGTATAAATGGGGAAAATTACTGAGCAACAACAATGGGAAGAAGATATTTATCTCATTGAAAAACAAGATAAGGTGCTTGGCGGAGAGCTTGGCGTAATTAACGTACAAGCTAAACAACTCGCCAACCGAACCAAATATTTAAAAGACCAAGTGGACGGTATCAACCGAGACCGCACAGGCTACGCTCAAAAAGCTAGTCCAGAGTTCACAGGCGTCCCAACCGCCCCCACAGCTAATTCAGGCACGAACAACACACAAATCGCCACAACCGCATTTGTGAAAACCGCAATCGCCGAATTGGTAGGTTCAGCCCCAGCAGCATTGGACACGTTGGAAGAATTAGCCCGTGCGTTGGCAGGTGATGCAAATTTAAAATCGACGTTGCTTGCTGAAATCGGAAAAAAAGCCAACGCCACTGATTTTAATGCATTACATGATTTATTTATTGGTATCCCTATTCCTTATCCGCTCTCTACCGTCCCAGAGGGTTGCCTATCGATGAACGGTCAGCGGTTTGACAAATCACGTTATCCTAAGCTTGCGTTGAAATACCCATCAGGCACACTCCCTGATATGCGTGGCGAATTTATTCGTGGGTTGGATAATGGGCGCGGTGTTGATGCGGGGCGTGGATTACTATCTAATCAAGGCGATGCAATCCGCAATATTACGGGTGAATTCTCCGATTTCATGTATCAAGACGAGCAATCATTAAGCGGGACATTAACAGCGACAGGTGCCATTTATAGAGATTTAAATATAAGAGATATATCAGCAACAGCGGCACCAAGTAAAATTCTACCGCAAGGTGACAAAATTAAATTTGATGCAAGTCGAGTTGTTCCAACCGCCAACGAAAACCGTCCACGCAACATCGCCTATCACTACATCTGCTTAGCTGAATAAGGAGTACAACATGACCGTAACATTTAATCAAGACGGCTTTGCCGAAACTAGTGGCGAAATCACCGTATATTGCACTGACAACCAAGGTATTTACAGCCACGCCACGGCTGAATATGTGAGCGAAGGCGGAAGCCTTTCCGCAGGCAGTTATTTAGATGCGCCTCCACAACCGAAACAAGGCTTTGTCATTATTCGAGCAGATAACAATTGGCAATATCAAGCCGACCATCGTGGCACTTATTACAACAAAGCAACAGGCGATAAGGTCGAACATACCGCACTAGGTGAACTACCTGATAATTTAACCGCACTTGCACCGCTTGCCGAGCCTTGCAAGTGGAATGGAACAGGATGGGTAAAAGATGAAGCTAAAATTGTCGAGCTGTTTATGCAACGCAAAGAAGCCTTACTAGCCACGCTTGCCAATAAAGCCGATACGCTTAAATCTAGCTTGCTGGTTGGCTATCCGCAAACAGAGATTGAAAGCTTCTATCGCCAAGAGAAAGAAGCCTTAGCATGGAAAGCTGATAATAAAGCTGACACCCCAATGCTTAAACAAATCGCAAGAGTACGTGGCGTTCCCTTTGATGTGTTGGTTGAGAAAGTTATCGAGAAAGCATCGCAGTTTGCAGTTGCTATCGGTTTGATTATTGGGCAAAGACAGGCGTTTGAAGATCGCTTACTTGCTACGAAAACATTAGAAGAAATAACCGCACTTGAAAAGAAAATTGAAGAATGGAAATTCCAAGCAAATTAAAACTATACGCTTATCACAACATCATCGCCATTGACCAACTATTCAACGCCTTAACAGGTGGTGCAGCAGACGAAACATTATCAAGTCGCACCTATCGCGGAGCAATATTAGCAGAGCAACCGAAAAAACGGTGGCGTGTACTCTATCGTTTCATCAATGGATTGTTTAGAGATAAAAACCATTGCAAAACCGCATACGAAAGCGAAATAAACGGCAAACAGCGCGATTATCGGTTCAATCAAGGGAAAGCAAAATGAATGAAATAATTTTTGATTGGATCCGTGGGGATGATGAATTCGAAACACTCATTTTTAATAATGATGACGACACCCCAATGGACTTTACAGGGAGTCAATTTGATTTGCATATCGTGCCGGAACGAAGTCAATCAGAAACCATTAAGCTATCAACATCAAATGGCTTAACCGTTAAAGAAAACGAAATCACACTGCACGTGTCGCACGACCAAACAGAAAATGCAGATTGGTCGGTGGCAAGTTGGGATTTGCAACAAACTGACAAGAACGGATTAATTAGCACCCTTTGCGGTGGCAAAGTGCGGTTAAAACGGGATGTGACAAGGGGGTGAAATGTGTATAAAAACTAAGGCGAAAGCCAAACACAAAGTGACACTCAAGCCCAAACAACAACACAAAATCACCGTTAAAAAAGGCTATGCCAATATAGGCGGCGATCTTGACACAAGAAAACTACCAAACATCAACGAATTAATTATTCACTACAACATTGGAGCGCTTTAATGGCAAGACCAGAATTTAATCAAACAATCACAGAATTTGCTGAATTTGTGGGGATGAAAGATAAAGAGATTATCAAGCTAATCGGGGCAATGCAAAGCCTAACCACAACTCAGAAAGATACGATTGTTGGCGCAATCAATGAGATGAATCAGCGAATCAACAGCCTATCAAGCAGTGCGGCCGGCATTAATGATAGTGCGACAAATGAAACAGCAACATTATCAGCCAAGAAAATTCTTGAGCTTTTAAATCAAGCGAAAGCCGATGTAAAAAATGAGCTTTTAGGCGGACAAGTTGATGCAAGCATTGACACCATCAAAGAGCTTGGCGATATGTTGAAGAACATTCAAACAGGTGAAGATGGCTTAAATAAATTGGTTCAAAAAATAACTCAAACAAATCAATCTTTGTCACTTCTTGTTGGTAAATTTACAGTGTTGGACGGAATTAACCTTAAAGAAGCCTACAATCGAGGTTATAACAAATAATGGCGTTTGATACAGCAATTACAGAGTTAGCAGAATATATAGGAAGTGAAGTTAGACGAGTTGAGAATAAGATTCCGACTGGCATTTCTGCACAACCTACAAATTCTAATATCATCACTGGAGACGGCAGACCCGATAAACCTGACACAACAAGGTTTCTTAATGGGTCTAACGTTTATGAAAATAAGATTAAAGGTAATGAGCCAAACGGAACTTTTTATAACTCAACAAACGGTGCAGGCGTTGGAGCATACCTATGGCAAAAGCAAAATGGACAGTGGACTGTTATATCGGGTGATACAGGTATTAGACGACTATCTAACATTTCTGTAAATATTAAAGAAGGGGCTATTCATTTAAGACGAGTGAATAACAGAGTTGAGTGTTCTTTCTATGCGGGGCGTTGGGACACTATTTCTTTTTACGGGAGCAGTAATCCTAAATTCACGAGGAAAAATCACGCCAAGCGAATGGATATTTTACCCCCTCCGAGAATACCAGTTGGCTTCCGTACACGCACGCCTATTATGCTTCCGTTTTATAGCGATGACGGCGATGAAATTGCTACTGTATATGTTGCTAGTATAGGCGATAGAGCTTATATTGAGTTAAGATTTAGGGATAAAGTACCAACAACAGACCTTGATTATATGCGTCTTCCAGTCGTCAGTTGGATAACTGACGACCCATTCCCTGAAGTTCTGCCTTAATTTAAATAAAATGCGGTCAATTTTGGCCGCATTTTGTTACCCCGTTTTTCACACTTCCAACCGCTCGCACTGCCACATTCTCTCGATCACAATAAAGACATTATTTAACCAATAGAAACCATAGGGCTAAAATATGTCTGATGAATATCTCCATGGGGTCAAGGTAACGGAAATTGCCGAAGCCTTGCGAACACTCACCACATCATCCACTGCCGTGATCGGTTTAGTGGCAACGGCAGCAGATGCAGATGCAACTGTTTTCCCACTCAATAAACCCACTCTTTTAACAGGTATTACCGCCGAAGTTCAAGCAAAAGCGGGTAAACAAGGCACATTATCCCGTGCGTTAGATGGCATTGCGGACATCGTGAATTGTAAAGTGGTCGTCATTCGAGTGGAAGAAAGCGACGATGAAAGCACCATGAAAGCAAACGTCATCGGCACAGTGGACAGCGACGGCAATTACACTGGCTTAAAAGCGTTCTTGGTATCTGCTGCCGTTTGTGGCGTGAAACCGCGTATTTTCTGCGTGCCGAAGTATGACAGCCAAGATGTCACCACCGAGCTTTTAAGCGTGGCGAAAAAACTGAATGGCTTTGTGTATGCATCGTGCGGATCAGCCAAAACCAAAGAAGAAGCGGTGACTTATCGCCGTAATTTCTCACAGCGTGAATTAATGCTGATTTTCGGTGACTTCTTATCGTTCAACCCGAACACCAAAGCAACCGAAGTGGATTATGCAGTCGTCCGTGCAGCAGCAATGCGTGCGTATCAAGATAAAGAATACGGCTGGCACACTTGTATTTCTAACAAAGGTTTAACTGGCGTCACTGGCGTGACTAAACCACTTTCATTTGACATTAACGACAGTGCGACCGATGTCAACTACTTGAACGAACAAGGCATCACTTGTTGTGTGAATCACAATGGCTTCAAGCTATGGGGATTACGCACCTGTTCCGCAGACAAGTTATTCATCTACGAAAACTACACCCGCACCGCACAAGTGTTGAAAGACACCATCGCACAATCATTTGATTGGGCAGTAGATAAAAACATCAGTGTGATGTTGGTGAAAGAAATCGTGGAAGCGATTAATGCGAAATGGCGTGAATATGTGGCGAAAGGTTACTTAGTCGGTGGTAAAGCATTTATCAATTCATCACTGAACACTGCCGCCACATTAAAAGATGCAAAATTGCTTGTGTCTTATGATTACTGCCCTGTTCCGCCATTAGAACAATTAGGCTTTAACCAATACATCAGCGATGAATACCTTGTGGAATTCGCCGCAGAGATTGCCAAAGTAGGAGCATAACAAATGGCTTTACCACGTAAATTAAAACTCATGAACTTCTTGGCGGACGGTAATTCTTACCGTGGCCAAGTCACCGAAATAACCCAACCTAAATTGGCAATGAAACTGGAAGAATACCGTGCAGGCGGCATGATTGGTCCAGTGAAAGTGAATTTAGGCGTGGAAGGCTTAGAAGCGCAATTCAAAATGGGCGGTTATATGACCGAACTCATCAAAGAATTTGGCGGCAAAATTGACGGTTCGGCATTACGCTTTGCGGGTGCGTATCAACAAGACGACACAGAAGAAGTCACCGCCATTGAATTGATTATGCGTGGTCGTTTCAGCGAAATTGACAACGGCACAAGCAAATCAGGCGATGACACCGAACAAAGCTATACCGTGCCATTAACCTATTACAAAATCATCGAAAACGGCAAAGATTTGGTCGAGATTGATTTACTCAACTCAATCTTTATTGTCGGCGGCACTGACCGCTTGGCAGAACACCGTTCAGCGATTGGCATCTAATCACCACCTAGCCCCGCAAGGGGCTTTTATTAAATCACTCCCCCACGCTTAAGCGTGGCATTTTTAAAGGTATAAAAAAATGAAAAACGAAAACAGCAAAGTGATCACATTAACCAATCCACTTGTGCGTGGCGAAAACAAAATCACTGAAATCACCGTCAACAAACCCACCGTGCCGGCATTAAAAGGCTTGAAAATGTTTGACGTGATGCAAATGGACGTGGACGCATTGCAAGTGCTGCTCACTCGCGTGACAAATCCTGTGTTGCACAAATCTGACTTTTCCACAATGGAAGTGGCAGACTTCACCGAGCTTGCGGCGGTGGCTGTCGGTTTTTTAGGGAAGAATTCGGAAGCGGAAGCGACCGAATAATGATTGCCGCCACGGTAGAAGATGTTTGAGCAAATGACATTTGCCGAATTAATGACATGGCGAGAAAAAGCAAGGGAACGAAATGAAACAGAAGCTGATTGATTATGTATTAAATATGCCACGGCATATTGTATGGCGTGGAATCTTTATCCTTTCCATCTCATTTTGGTTGATTGTGATTTTCGGTATTGCATTTCTCTTTCGCTAATTCACAAAGTGCGGTCAGGAATCACGGGATTTTTTGACCGCACTTTTCTTTAGGAATAAATCATGTTTCAAAACTTTGCTTTAGCCGCACTTGGTATGTTCGTTTTTACACGGCAAACCGTGCCTTTCCAAAGCTTAGACCGCACATCAACGTGGCGACATCCAACCAATGCGATTGTGGGCGCAATGCCGAAATCACAATTCACCGGAAAGGAAAGCGAAACCGTGACAATAGGCGGGCGACTTATCCCCGAAATCACGGGCGGAAGATTTTCCATTAAAGCGTTGGAATTAATGGCAGACAGTGGCGGTGCCTTTCCACTGATTGACGGTGCAACCTTTGAAATCATCGGCTTTTTTGTGATCGAAAACATCCAAGAAACCCGCACAGAATTCTTTGGCGATGGCGCACCACGTGCCATTGACTTCACCATGAACTTAAAACGCACTGACGATCCGATGTTGATTGCCATTGCAGACAGTTTAATGAGTAATCTGTAATGTTAGGCTTAGATTTTAACGACAATCACCGCACACCCGCTTTTAAAGTGGTGATCACCACGAAAGACAACAAACAGCAAGACATCACGCAAGTGGTATCAAGCCGATTGATTAATTTGTCTTTAACCGATAATCGCGGCTTAGAAGCGGATACGCTAGACTTAGAATTATCCGACCATGACGGCAAACTGGCTTTGCCGCCACGCAATGCCATAATCAGCCTTGCACTTGGTTGGAAAGGCGCACCGCTGATTGACAAGGGGCAATATTCTGTCGATGAAGTGCAGTTTTCGGGCGGGGCATCGTCTGCTGATAAGCTCACCATTCGGGCAAGAGCGGCAGATTTAAAAGGTACATTCACCGAACAGAAAGAGCGGTCATTTCATCAAAAGAAATTGGGCGAAATCGTCAACGAAATTGCACAAGGAAACAAGCTAAAAAGCCAAGTGGCGAAAGAGCTTGCAAGCCGCTTAATCGACCACATCGACCAAACCAACGAAAGCGACATTAATTTGCTGACACGCCTTGCGGAAGAACACGGGGCAATGTGTACGGTAAAAAATGGCACGTTGCTATTTATGCCATTAGGCAAAGGAAAAACCGCCACAGGGAAAGATATTCCACTGCGTAAAATTACCCGCAAGAATGGCGATAGCTACAATTTTTCTATTGCCGAAAGTGAAAACTACAAAGCCGTGCGGGCGTATTGGCACGATACAGACAGCGGCAAGCGTGGCGAAATCACGGTGGATGAAAACACCAAGATTGTGAAAAAACAGCGTATGACGAAAGGTAGAACGCTGAAAAACGGCACTGTGAAAGGAAGCCGATTAAGCAAACGCAAATACAACGAAATTGAGCAACAAGAACCCATTACAAGTGACAGTTCTCAAATAAAATCACTGCGACACACCTATGCAAGCGAAAAAACCGCCATTACTGCCGCCAAATCCGCCTTTGATAAGCTGAAACGTGGCGTGGCAACATTTAGCCTTAATCTCGCCTTTGGTGAACCTGATTTAATGCCAGAAACGCCGATTGAACTTTCAGGGTTTAAAGCAGAAATTGACGCAACAAATTGGCTGATCACAAGAGTAACGCACAATCTTTCAGATGGCGGCTTTACCAGTCAAATTGAATGCGAATTGAAAGTGGAAGATGAAGAAGTGGAAGTGAAGAAGGTTAAAAAATAAAGCCCTCAAATGAGGGCTTATATTATGAATTTTTATTTAATAACATTTTCATAATTTGTGACACTCGCTTGTTTGCCTGTTCTCTTTGAACGGTCAAAATTACGAAAAGAACAAATAGCACAAAATTTGAAATCACAAATATTACCATGCCATGTTTTGAATCGTAGAAATTAGAGCGTATATTAATAATAAGATTGAATACCCAACCTAATAACAATGAAGTTCGCCAAGTTCCATAAGAATCATAACTGCTCTTTTCTAAATTATAAAGATTAAGTAAGTCATTGTTTGTCATAAGTACTATGCTTATTGATAATTAAAAGTGAAAAAGATTATATAACATGAGAAAAATCATCGTGCGCATTTGTAGTGTTATCTTTCTTTTCACTTTTGGGCGATTTTATCGCTTCTAAAATATCCTGCTCTTGTTTTTTTATATCCTGAAGTTCTTGTCGTATTTCGAGTATCTGCTCTTGCTGATTATCGGTAAAAAAATAATCAAATCCTTTTTGTACGGCATTATCAATAAGCACTCCCATTATGAACAATAAGGCACTAAATATTTTAGATTTATTTTGCAAATAAGCTTGGTAAATCAACGCCCAAAGTGAATCAAAGAGTTCTTGAAATGAAAAATTTTCTTCAGTATCACCAATGCTTTCTGCTTCTAAAAGTGCAGAATAAATCTCGGCTTCTGATATTTCACTTTCAATCTCTAAAATTGTTTTAAATTGGGAAATTACCTTTTGAATTTGTTTGATCTCTTTAGGCAATCCAAATCCAATTAATTCATTTCTAAGATTATGAACTGCAACCAGTTCTTTTATTTGAAGAAATTCAGGCAAAGGGGGTAATAAATCGGCGATAGGTGCACCAGAAAGGCTTTGTAATGCAATGATATTTTTTTGTAGGTCTGTTATACCTTTCGGCAAATCGTACCCAATAATGGTACCATCCGCAGTTTTAATAGCTTTCATTTTGAGTCACTTCGTTCACTGACAAATACTCTCACAAGGCACGCCATCGTGGTCACGGTCAAGTTTGTGCATGCCGCATTCTCTTAAATGGAATTTAGCATCATCGCAATTATCCATATCCTTACAAGTACGTTTTCCATCACTGCAACTAAACTGTTCCGCATCTGCTTTTTTGCTTTTCGCCGCCACTGGGTGGGACATCACGAAAAGTGCGGCTAGAATTAAACAAAGCGATTTCATCTCTAACGCTCCGAAACATAGCTATCAAATGGATATTGTTTTTCAGCTTCTTCGCTATTAAGTTTGCCAACATTTTTGCAGTATTGCTTCACATCTGTTTCAAAATTAAAGCTCTGCGTATAATGCTTATTCATAATCATGACACGATTTAGATCTAATTTTTTAGCAAACTTTTTATCTAAATAGGTTTCATAACAAATACCATGCACAACACTTTCTAGCATCTGTTTGCCGATTTCGTCGCGGTTAAATGTCACAGACAAAAAACTTCCTTGCAATTCTGCTTCAAGAATATCTAGCCCACTCAACGCTTTCTTATAGGTTGGAGGAAAATTATCAGCAAAAGCCGAAGATGAGATAGATAAAAGCACGGTTAAAATTAGCAGTGACTTTTTCATTGGATTTTCCTTGTAAAAAAGCCCTTAAATCAGGGCTAAATATTGCGGATTTTTAGCGAGTAGCATTATTCATCTCCTTATACGAGACCGAAATTAATTCTCCCGCACCAGATTTCTGTCCATTTCTCAATGTCTCTTTATAGGCTAACCGAATAGACTGACGTTTCCCTTCCTCTTCAACCAACGCTTGAGCGAGAATGTTTTTCTCAAACTCTTGTAATTTTTCCACTTTAATTTTTAAGGTGAACATTATGCCGTCTACTCTTTGTGCTGTAATACTCAACGTATCACCAAATGAACCAGTTCGTTCCAATCCTTTAATATAAAAGTCATCAGCTTTATTGCTAATTGATTTTTCTGTAACCGCACGCTGCTTATACAGCTCAAGTTCTTTTCCTTTGGCTGTGGTAGATTGTACCGTTGCTTCGGTTACAGCAGGATCTTTAGCTATTTGTCTCATAAAATTATCAGAAGCAAGTTCGCCACGCTTTTCTAACTCATCGCTAAACGTTGTTTTGCTCTCACTGGCTTTTTCTATGATACGTGCTTGAATAGCTTCTAGTTGCCATTGGCTCATTTCCACAAAGGCTTTGGCTTGATTATCCAGCATTTCTTTTGAGTTACGAGACAGTATTTCTGAGTTATGAGACAATATTTCAGCGATTCTAACCTGCGCTAGAGTTTCTTCTGATTGAGTTTGGAAATATTTATATACAGCCAAACCGCTTACGCCACCCAATACACCAATATAAGCAACAAAGGCGGCTAACTGTTTCCAACCGGTCATACTTTTTAATGTGTCGTTCATATTCGTAAAAAAACTATTGGCAATTTTTTCCGCAGAGCCTTCTCCATCAGAAGAACCTTCTGCAATTTTAATTACGAGATCAAATTCTTCTCGGTCTTTTTCTTTTAAATAGCGAAGATCAGGTTTTCCGTACTTTACAACACAAATGGCACGGAAAATTTCATCGGTAAAATCTTTCAATCCCTCAATTAAATAAGAGGTAACCGTTGATTTGTACTTATCTCCCCCTTTGACATTAAAATGCAAAACGGGCCAATTTTCAAATTTTACCGCAGGAAAAACAAAATTACTTTGTGTTAAATCACATTCAATGATGACTTTATAAATGTAATTTTTGAAAGAATCTTCGTTATTAATAATAAAGACATCATCAGTTATAAGTTCCATAGTATGCTCTCTTATTTTTCTTTTTTAAATGCTTTTTTCAACCAAACCAGCCATTTTCCCATCTTGACGTTCTCAACTGCTCCCAACCATCACCACCGCCTGATGAAACTAAAACCACTCTTATAATTAAAAATAAAAGCTCTCACTTTTTATACCTATGATATAAACAAAATGGAGCTTCTCAGATAATTAAAAGACGGTCGGTTAAAATCACCACTTCCGCCACTTCATCGGCATGCTGAATACTACTCTGCCGTGGATAAATACATCATCATCTTGCGTGAATGTCCATTCTTTGTATGTTGGGTTGTCGGAAATGACGAGCATTTCTTTTCCCACTTTTTGCAGACGCTTGATGAATGTTTGGCCGTCAAAGGTGAAAACATAAAGACCATCGGCGGCAAAGTAATTTTCGGAAATATCCACATAAAGCAAATCACCGCTTTCAAGGGTTGGCGCCATGCTATCCCCTTTCACTGTGATCAACTTCAAATGTTTTGCATCAGCACGTCCGAATTGTTGACGGAAGAACGTTAAATCAAATTCTTGTGAAAGCAAGCCTTGTTCGGTTGGGCTTAAATACGCCCCGTTTCCGGCACTCGCTTCCACGTCCAAAATATCAATCCGCACTGTGTTTGGGTTTTGCGGTTCGCTCACTTCTACAATGCGATAAGACGGATCAGGGTCACCTTCACCTGTTTTTAACCAATGCGGGTCCACATTAAGTGCGGTCGCAATTTCTAAGATTTTTTTAGGGTTTCTAGTTTCACCATTCAAAATCTTAAAAACAGAAGGCTGCTTAATGCCGATTAATCTTGCCAATTCCGCTTGGGATATGCCTTTTTCATTCATTAATGAAGTTAAGCGTTCAGATAAAGTTGTCATAATTTCTCCTATATTTTGATTTTATAACTAAAACTATAGAAAATAAATTTTCATTTAACTATTGACTATGGATAGTTAAACCTATAATCTATAGCCAAAACTTAGTTAAGGGAAATTATTTATGAACATTTTTATAGTTAAAGCAATAGAAAAAACTGGCGGGCAATCAGCACTAGCTAAAAAATGCGGCGTTAGTCAGCCAACAGTAAACCAGTGGCTAAAGGGTGGAAAAATGGATGTTAAATATATTCCCGCCATTATCAAAGCAACAGAAGGAAAAGTAAGAGCCGAAGATTTACGCCCTGATGTGGATTGGGCAGTGATTCGGAATAGTTAAATAAAAAGGTGGTGTGTATGTGTGAAACAATTAATCTAACGGCGGAAGAACTCGCAATTCGCGAGCCAAATGTTCATCTAGTGAGAGTGCTAGTGCAAATAATCCGCGAGCTTGTTGTGGACGTTTCTCTTTTGCCAGTTCAAGGCAATAGCAATGAATGTGATAAGCAAGTTCCTTGTGGGTTATCAACTTCGCAGACATTACTGCTTGATAGATTGGCAAAATGGTCTGCTTACAAAAATGCTGGATTGGCGTATTGCAATACATTGCACGAACAAGGCTTTGCAGCAGACAAAACGCTGTACTATATCGCTTGTCCCGAGAAATTTGTCGAAGTCTCTCAAGTTCTAGATCAATTATGTTCTGATTACCTGGATGAAATGGGTCATTTGCGTAGTAATCCATTAGACACTCCTTTATTTACTGCACTTTCTTACTATGCCGGCACGCTGGCAACGTACAGTATTCAGCTTATTGTGGCATTAGAGAAATTTAAGCATAACACTGAATCGATTAAATGGGAAACCAATGAAAATGTTTTTGCCGATGTGATGGAAATTGTTAGACGTTATCAACAAATTAAAAAATAAAGGTGGATAAAGTGAAAGTTAATGTTAAATGCCCGAAATGCGGTTCAGAAAATATCTATGTGCGAACCTCAGAAAGATTATCAAAGTTAACCACGCAAACATTTGGCAAGCCAGTCGTTTGAAGAAATTCATTCGACAGGATTTTTGCAACCAAAATTTAGGGAGAACCAAAAAATGAGCAACAAAAAATACACCTACGACAACGGCAGAACACGCAAAGACCGTGTGAATGTATGGCAGTTAGAAAAACGTGTGAAAAAGTTGGAAGCGCAAATTCAAATCATCAACCGTCACATTAATCATCAAGCAGGATTAAACCAACAACAAGTGCTATTGAATGAAAGCCTTCACGACCGTGTGGCACTGCTTGAAAAAGCAAGTTGGAGCAAGCAAGGGATGTTTGGTCGTTGGTTAAGTTGGGTTCAAGGCAAATAAGCAAGGGGGCGTGTGATGTACGTTTCAGGCAACGAAAGTGCGGCGGAAAAATTCTGCAAAGAAAATCAAATTGCGGTTGAGCCTGTGCGAAGTTGGGGCGATTGCCGCCATGTGATCGGGAAAAGTCGTTATCGCGTGGAATACGCTTTCAACAATCTTACAAAATACGACAGAGGAAACCTGTTGGAGGGGGCAAAACTCGACATCAGTGATTTAGTTAGCAGCACATTTTCAGGCGAGAAACTACACCACTTCACCGTAAACGGACGACGCAAAATTGGCAGGGCATTTCGTTTCAAAGTACGGGAGCTTTCAAAAAAATTTCCGGAAGGCATTACCGAACGCGAATTCACATTGATTGATAAAGCATTGAATTAGGGGGAAGTATGGCAACCGTGATTTTAAGCCGTGGCGCATTGAGCATTGTGGCAAAGGAATATTACCAAAAACTCGATAAGGCACAGGAAAAATTATTCGCTTACATCTATCACTTAGATAAAGGCGATGAAGAACAAGCAAAACAAGCATTTAACGAATTTATTGAAAACGGTGATTTAGCGACAAAAGCCCGCCAAATCTTTTTACAAAAATACAGCGATTGGGAGCAATGGCAAGCCAATCCACGGAGAAAAACAGCATGAGAACAAAATTTATCGCCTTTAGAACGGCAAGCGAAACTGCAGCAGAAGCAGAACGTTCAGAACAATATTTAAAAGCCGCACAGTTTTGGCGCAAAGCCTATCAGTTAGCACCAAGTACGCAGGATGACGATTGGTGCTTTGCACGTGCAGATCGTTGTTTTAAAGCCGCCATTGATACAGGCGCAATCAAGGTAAGAAAAAGCAGACAGTTAGATTTCAAGGATTTTTTGGAGAAAGGCAATGAGTGATTTTTTCATTGGATTGGCGGTGGTGATGTTGGGCTGTTTTATGGCCGCCGCATTGTTAGATGCCGCCTTGTGTTGGTTGGTAAGTTGGATAAGCAAGCACTTTTAAGGAGAAAACAAAATGAGTACCGATATTTACATCAATTTAGATTGCGGAGCCGAATTACAAATCACCAAGATTGGCGACCGCTTTCAAGTGTTAGAAATCGTGGCAGATAGTGAAGGCTGGCGAAAACAAAAAGCCAGAGTGATTGGGCGATTACATAACACGATTATTGGTGCAGTGAATGAAGTCCGCAACTTTGCTTTAGCACAATATGAAGTGCTTTCACTCACTGAAATGGAAAGTGCGATCAACTCAACAAATCAAGCCATTAAAGATTACTTTGATCAACACAACGAATATTTGGCCAACTTACAAAGAGCATAGAAATAACATGATGAACTGGGAGCAACAACGAGACAATAACATCGCTAAACGTGATTTAGCGATGGAAGAAACTCGTTTGGCAAGAATGGAAAGTGCGGTTAAAACTGGCCGCACTTTAGACTTGCCACAAGCAACGGCCGCACAAATTGAGCTGTTTGCGGTTGCCCCGAATCATTTTGATTATGTTGAAAAACTGCTTTCAGATTTACCGCGCAAACGCCAACGCGAACACTTCCGCAATGTGTGGTTGCGTGCTTATCGCAGTGTGAAAGATGATGGGTCAATTAGTTTTAGCTTAGGCAATAAACAAGCCCGCATTGCAAACACAACCTTACGCGATGTTTTGACCAATCGTTTGGAAGCCGTTTTTGAACAATATCGCATTTCTGTTTCGTGGTTGCTTGAACACAAACGCTATTCAGCCAATTTGGCCATGCAAAAGCCTGTGGATAGTCAAGGCTTGCATTTTTATCTATTAGGCGAACGCCAATTGAAAGAAATCGCCTACAAACTCGCCTTGCATTTCAACGGATTGCAAAGCGATTTCGTGGAAGATTGTGCCAATCAAAAAGCCGTTGGGCTATTAAGTGCGGTCGATTTTTCACGCTTAAGCAGTGAACTGCACCGCCTTTGTGCTGATGTTTGCAAAAACATTGGCTTTCCACTTAAAAGCCAACACCGCATCGAAGAAGGGAAACGTCTTTCTGTGCAACAACAAGAAGGCGAATTGTTGCGTGTGGTATGCGAAAAATACTGGTTCCGCACATTACGCAGCACACAAAAACGCCTTATCGAGCATTTGGCGATTGGTTGCGGTGAAGTATCGGCAAAAGTCAGCCCTTACATTTCAACAGGTGCATTGAGCGATTACCGCAATCAACAAAAAGCCAATCTTGAATATTTAAAACAGATGATTATTGAAAATATTGACGATCCATCCGAACAGGTGGAATTGATGGCGATGTGGCAAAAATCTTCCGGTAATCCCGCCATCCGTTTTAACGAGATGATGAACCGCTTGCGTGGCGTGGACGAATGGGCAACGGAAAAAGGCTATGTGTCATTGTTCTTAACCATGACCGCCCCTTCATCTTTCCATGCGACACACAACAACGGCACAAATAACAAGAAATGGAAAGGTGCAGACCCACGCACAACACACGCTTATTTAAGCAAGAATTGGGCGCAGTTGCGTGCATTGTTTGCTAAACGTGGCATCGGCTTTTTTGGTATGCGTGGCGTTGAGCCGCACCATGACGCCACTCCACACTGGCATTTGCTTGTGTATGTGAAATCGGAAGATAAAGAAGAAGTGATCCGCTTATTCAAATCAAAAGCATTAGAGTTAGACGGCGATGAATTCGGGGCGAAAAAACACCGCTGCAGAGTAGATGAAATTGACCCTGCAAAAGGTTCTGCCGTTTCTTATATTGCGAAATACATTGCCAAAAATATTTATGCGGGCAATCAAAAAGACGAAACATCGGACGAAGTGGAAGGATTGAAACTTGACGAAAACGTGCAACGTGTGCGTGCGTGGGCGAACCTTTGGGGCATTCGTCAATTCCAGTTTTACGGCAATCCGCCAATTTCTGTGTGGCGTGAATTACGCAAATTAGAGAAATGGCAGTTAGATGATGTAGATGATAAGACCATTGCAGATGCGCAAGCAGTTTGTGATGTGGCTTGTTTTGCAAGCTATTTAGAGTTGCAAGGGGGCGCAATGGCGAAACGTGAAGATCAGCCATTGTGCGTAGAATACGAAGAAAGCGAGCCGAACCAATACGGCGAAACAAGAAAGAAAATTGTGGGGGTGAAAAATCGTTTCAGTTTAGCAAGCGTAAGAACCAAACTTAAAAATTGGGTTATCAAAAAAGGCACAGTGGCAGATGTTGCAACTGATGCCAATGCGGAGACCACCGAAACAAACAAGGAGCGTAGCGACGCTTGGACTTGTGTCAGTAACTGTAACCGTTCAGAAATTGAACAAAAGGTAAAATATGCACTTTTACCTGTCGGTTTTATGATTAATCGGTCACAAATTGATCTATTAATCAAACATAAACGGTTACGGCTTAATGACTTTCAGTGGATTTGTTATGAAAACGACAATGTTTTCATCAAAGAAGAAAAAATACCGCTCTTTTCTGTGAAAAAATTTAGTCAGAAAGTGACTGGATTTTGGGAAAGATTGGGGAAAATGTAGGTGAATTATGAGAAAAATTATTCAAATTGCAGTGGCTAAATGTATGGCTTATGACAATGACTGTGGTGATTTAGAGCAATCGGAAACAATTGTTGCACTGTGCAATGACGGGACATTATGGCGTAGATGGTTAAGCGCTGCAGGTGCTAATAGAAATGAACCAAAATGGGTAAAGATTGAAAATATTCCACAAGATTAAGGAGAAAATAACATGTCAGATTTAACACAACTTATTAAAAATATCGAAAATTGGGCAGAAGCTCGCAATTTGATTGAAGGTTCTACACCGAAAAAACAATTCATCAAATTGATGGAAGAATTCGGGGAGCTATGCAGTGGCGTATCTAAAAATAAAATTGATGTGGTGAAAGATAGCATCGGGGATTGCTTTGTTGTGATGGTGATTTTGGCCGCACAACGCAAGAAAGATGAAATGCTTTCAGCGGGTGCAGTTGCCGAATTTGTTGAACCATACGGCTACAATAAAGTTGATATTGAAGATCACTTAATTAATTCATTGTATGTGTTGCATCTTTTAAGCCAGGAATTAAACAGTCATGCAAATATTAGTGTTTTATTTATGTCATGCTTTGTTCAACTGTTAGAAGTTACAGATCATTTTGATTTAAATATACACGATTGTGTGCAAGCGGCATGGGATGAAATCAAAGACCGCAAAGGGCGTATGATTGACGGCGTGTTTGTGAAAGAAGGTGATTTGTGATTACCGAGGAAAACACAATAAAATCCGAGCGCACTTTAACAATTAAGGAGGTTGCAAACCTCCTTAATTTAAGTTACAGCACCGTTTTTGCACACCGTTTTAAATGGGGCTTTTTTCAGATGGAAGGTTCAAAAGCTTGGCGAGTTTTTAGGGAAGATCTTGACCGTTGTAGAAAAAGAAAAAATAATGTCATCCGATTGGTTGGATTGACTGATATAAAAAATGGAGGAAAAAATAAATGTCAATCTACAAGAGAGGAAACACATATTGGCTCGATATTACAACACCGAGTGGCGAACGAATTAGACGAAGCGCTGGGACTGAAGTAAAGAAAAAGGCACAAGAATTACACGATAAGATCAAAGCAGAATTATGGGATATGGCGCACCTTAACAAGAAACCGCCTAAACTGTTTGAAGAAGCCTTGTTGTTATTTGTGGAAGATGCCAAGTTGAAAAAGGATTTTGATACTAACCGCAGACACGCCATTTATTGGCGTTCTGTTTTTGGCGGGTGGAAGTTGAGCGATATTACAGGCGAAAACATTATGGATAATTTGCCTACATACTCAACAACACACAAAAAAGCATTATCGCCATCAACTAAAAATAGATACAGAACATCTATTCTAAGAGTGCTTTCACTAGCTTATAAAAATGGCTGGATTGATAGAATCCCTTATGTGAAAAAATTCGTTGAACCAAAAGTCCGTGTGCGTTGGATTACTAAGGAACAAGCCACAACACTGATTTCAAATTTGAATTTAGCGTGGATGAAAAATGTGTGTTCTTTCGCGCTGTTCACAGGGGCGAGAATGACTGAAATTTTGTCAATGACGTGGGATAAGGTGGACTTTGACCGAAGCATTGCGATAGTTTCAAATGACGTGGCAAAATCGGGCAAAGCACGTGCATTACCGTTGAATAACACAGCTTTGGATTTGTTGCAAAAATTATACCAAAACCGCCGCAATGAATTTGTTTTTCATCGTGGTACTGATAAACAAATCGGGCGTATTGATTGGCATGATTTTCATCAAGCATTAGAGAAAAGCAATATTCAAAACTTCCGCTTTCACGATTTGCGCCATACGTGGGCAAGTTGGCACGTTCAAGCAGGCACACCGCTTTACACGTTAAAGGAAATGGGCGGTTGGGAAACGTTAGAAATGGTAAAAAAATATGCACATTTAAATGCAGATCACATGATTGAATTTGCGAATAATGTCACATTCACGCCACACGAAGATGACGATTTCTCACAGGAGAACTTTTATAATGTAGTAAATTATTGAAAAACAATGGTTTAAAATGGCAGGGGCGGAGAGGCTCGAACTCCCAACACCCGGTTTTGGAGACCGGTGCTCTACCAATTGAACTACGCCCCTATTGGTATTAAGAATTGGCGG
>QWCF01000289.1_pt1 | contig 33343 bp, 49 predicted proteins | sample 1972521 | NCBI WGS metagenome assembly QWCF01 (sample SAMN09866715, study PRJNA288562) | Human oral metagenome isolate term4_saliva, whole genome shotgun sequencing...
AGGAATCTATCTCGAAAAACCGAACGGTACCCGGAACAAGGGGATGTACTTCCTGGACTTCAACTCCGACTGGCTGATCCTGCACCCAGGACGAAATGAATTCCACTACTCCATGGCCGACAAGACCGCCGTGGATATTCGATTCACAACGGACATCACGTACCAGGGGGTGTGAATGTATCTGGCAGTGCTCGACGAGTCCTGCAACCTCACGCATCTCGTCGATGACTATATTTCCGTCGTGTGGACGGAGCGCTTCCATGGTTACGGTGATTTCAAGCTGGTAGTGCCTGGAACGTACGCTAACCTCCAGGAGTACCAGCTGGATTATTACTTGTTCACCAAGGACACGAACAAGTTGATGATCATCGAGCAGGTCGAAATGGAGACGCACTACGGCGAATCCAGCACGCTCACGATCACGGGGCGCTCGATCGAGTCCGTTCTTGACCGAAGGGTTCTGCACCCGTACCCGGTGAACGATTACACTATCTGCGCCAAGCACGAGTCCACTAACGGCATCATCCGAGACGTTGTCAAGGACATGACGAACCTCCTGTTCAAGGTCGACGATTCGAGTCACCCGAGACACGTGCAGGGCTTTCGCTGGTATCATCCATGGGATCTACCGGCCGATATTCTGCATGGTCGCGACGGAAATGCCATGGACATAGGGTCGATGCGACTCGGCTCCAACGAAGCGATCAGGACGTCCTCGGGATCTCATGTCGAGAATGCGGGAGTCTACGGGGAGGCCACTTTGGACCAATACATCATGCAGGGCTCGTGGTACTCTTTGATGCAGGATATCACGGACCTCAACATGAGCGGGTGGGCGATCGAGTTCGCTGACAACAATCCGTGGTACTGGTACGGGTATGCATATCTCGGAATCAACCGAACGGACTCGCAGAGTACGAACCCTCCCGTGACGTTCTCACCCTCGTTCGAGAACCTGTCAAAAGGCACATATCTCAAGTCCAAGGTGGGAACTCGAACAAAGATCTTCTCCGGACTCCAGCAGGTGCATGTCACCTCTGGTATGGAGCAGGAATACATGTGGCAGACAGACGTTAATATTCAGAACGAGTCCGTGCGGGTCGGTACCGACGGCCTCGGTCTGCGAGAGGGATATCTTGAGAATCCCGGGGTTATGACGCATAACGGCTACCTGGCCACGAGTGCGAACTCTGCGAGAACCGGGAACACCGGCGTGGACCCTGAGGCCGCCAGACGGCAGCTGAAAGACAAGTGCGACACGGAACTGTGGAAGCACATGCCTATTCAGATGTATGAAGGGGTTGCTGCAGTCAACTCGATCTACAAGTACCGCGAGGACTTCTTCCTTGGCGACTTCGTGCAGATCGAGAACGAGTACGGCCAGAAGGACGTCGCCCGGGTAACCGAGTACGTTCGTTCATCAGACGTCAACGGGGACACCTTCTACCCCACGTTCTCGTCTTTGTCAGATCTACAGAAGAGTAAGCCGGGGTTGAACATTAAATGACGCTTACCAGTGGTTTCTACTCCTCAAAGGACGGAGACCGCAAGTATTCAGCAGAACAGATGGGTGAGCTCTTTGATGGACTTATCCATTACGGCATCTATCAATCATACGGCCAGGCCCTAGGAGTCACGGCGATCAGTGGGAAGTGGGCTGTCCGCATAGGCACGGGTCGCGCGTTCCTCAACAAGACCTGGGTGAACAACGATGCGCCGTACGACCTTCCGCTCGAGCCGCCGGACGTCACCCACCCTCGCTGGGACTTGGTCTGCTTGCGCATCAATAGGAACCCGTCGGTTAGGGCCGCTTCGTTCGCCGTCTACAAAGGCGTGTCCAGCAGTAATCCGCAGGTCCCGAGCGTGCGAAACACGGACCTCGACAAGTGGTATCCTCTGGCGAGGATTCGCACGAGTCCCGGAATGCAACAGGTCACATACAATCAGATCTGGAATGCTCGAGGTTCGTCAGCCACACCTTGGGTGACCGGCGTCGTCGAGAGTCTTGACGCCTCGACCCTCTACGCTAAGTGGGATGCTCAGTACGAGCAGTGGTCCTCTGAGCAGCAGAAGGCGCAATCTCTGAACTTTCAGAACTGGATGTCTGAGCAGAAAATGGACTACGAGTCCTGGCGCAATACTTTGAAGACCACACTCGACGGCGACGCCGCGACGAAACTCGCTCAGCGTCTCGACAGAGTCGAGAAACAGATTTCGTCGTTCACACAGGGCGTGGCGATCAGGGACGTCCTTCTGGACGCTCTAAATGGCGCAGAAATACAGGACCATGCCGGCAATCCCATCGATGCCCAGCGCCTCTATATGATGGTTTGAGTAAAGGAGTATATCCATGAAGATCTCGGACTATCCCGAGGCCACCTACATCGGTCAGAATACCGACTACTTCGTCATTCAGAACGGCACCTCCAGCACTAAGAAGATCAACGCGGACTCGTTCAGGTTCTCGATGTTCGACAACGTGCCGATGATGCACCGGGTCCTAGCCAGGGGCTACAATCTCGGTTCGTCGTTCACGAGCCAGCAGCAAGCCGCTATTTCCTCAGGTCAGTTCACGAACTTGTGGATCGGCGACTACTGGACTACGGGCGACACGAAGTGGTATATTGTCGATTTCGACTATTGGGGTGCGTGCGACCCGTCGATCGGACGCCATATCGCAGTTATGCCGGACAGGAACACGTCTTCGGCAGTCATGCACCGAGGCGAGTACTGCGGCGGATTCCGCAACAGCGAGCTCTTCGCGGCCCTGAATGATAACCCGAAGACGAATGCCACGAAGGCCTACGGTCTCTTCGGCGATTCGCATATTCTCGCACACAACTCGTGGTTTGAGAACCGTTGGGACACGGACATCAAGTACGGCGGCACCGTTCGTGAGGAGGGATACCGCCTGTACGCCCAGAACGGCGAGGTGTTCAAGATTAAGGTCACAATTCCAACCGAGCAGATGCTGTTCGGTGCGCACATCAAGCAGTCGTTCCAGAACGGGTCTGAAGGCGCATACCGGGCCGAGTGCCGCCAGCTTCGGTATTTCCAGCTGTTCAATCACCAGAACCCGAACGAGAATTTCTGGCTCCGCGACCAGACGTGGGCCAACTACTTCAGTGCCTGGAAGGGAAACATCGCTCGTGATGATATCATGACGAACTCTCTCGGAATCCGGCCGGTTCTGGCTATCGGAGGTTGACACTTGCGCCCAGAGCTCACTATGATAGTAACAGTCGTGACAAGCGTGCTAGCGTCTAGTGGTCTATGGGCGTTCTTGGACCGCCGGGCGGAAAGAAAAGACGCTCGGACACAGCTCCTTCTCGGCATTGCGCACAACCAAATAATGGCTCTCGGGACGGCGTATCTGTCTCGAGGATACATCACCATCGACGAGTACGAGGATCTGCAGAAGTATCTGTATTGCCCGTATTCGTCTTTCGGCGGTAACGGCATGGCCGAGAAGGTCATGAAGGAAGTCCAGGAACTTCCTATTCATTTTCCGGAGACTCGACAACACTACAGACCGGAGGACAAGCATGTCTAACTCCACCTACGACAAGGCTAAGTGGGTCGCCCTGACCCTGCTTCCCGCCCTGTCGGCCCTCTATGTTGCTCTCGCCGCCTCGCTCGGCTGGGGTCACGTAGATGCGGTCGTCGGGACCATCGCGGCCGTCGACGCCTTCCTCGGCACGCTGCTCGGCATCTCCGCCAAGAACTACACCCCCTCAGCCGATGGGGTGCTGCACGTCGACCACGCCAAGCAGGAAGTCTACGCCGCTCTCGAGAAGCCGGCGAAGGACCTTGCTGAGAACAAGACCGTCACCCTGGCGGTGAACGAGGTCGCCTGATCGCGCCCTCAACATGTCCTATAATGAGAACCCCATCTGAGAGGACAACCAAAATGAACACTCCCGAACACAATGCTGAGAACGCACTGAAGGACGCTTACGCATTTATCGACGGAATGGACCCCGACGCGGAGGCGTACGCAAATGCGCTAGCCAACATCCGTGAACTGGAAGCCATCTGCGCGAAGCATCGAGACGAAACTCGGCGTGCTGAGAAGCACGAGAGCGAACTCGATACGCAGCGAGCAGTCAAGCTTCCGTCCCCGGACACGATCGTCACATGTGCGACGTCTCTCGTGTCGGTCCTTCTCGTTGTGAAAGCTGAGAGCATCCTGCCGGTTACCAGCAAGGCACTCGGATTGATCACGAAGGTTCGTATCTGACCGTTCAACGTCCCAGAACTCATATTCAAGCAACTCGCGAGAACATGGGTTCTGGGACTTGGATTCTAAAAATTTCCGGGTGGGCTGTTAGGATTCGCAAACTCAACATGCCTCATAATGAGACCCCGACTATCGGAAGGAATACACCATGTCCTACGGCACCAAGCTCAAGGAGATCGCTCTGCACGAATCGCTCGCGGTTTGGCTGTACCTCGACAATCTCGAGAAGACAGCTGATCCCGTGTACGCGAACGCGCTCGAGCGGCTTGCTTACGAGCGGCTTGCTCAGGATCACGTGACCGCCTGAACATATTCACAACTCGACCCCACGAACCCCGCAACAAGGGTTCTGGGTTTCCCATGATATGATAGGAGCACACATGGGTTCTACACTGGTGACGACAGCGTCCAAGTGGATCGTCCGGAACCTCCCAGCCATCTTGACGGGGTCCGCCGTGGCAGGTCTTGGCGGAACCGTGTATCTGGCTGTCAAGGCTGATCGAGAGGTCCAGGCCATCAAGCGTCGGCAGCGAACGTTCAGTGAAAAGGATTGGAAGACCAAGTACAATGTCGCCTACAAGCTCTACGTCCCCGCAGCCCTCGCCGGTGCTGCAACAGCGGCGTCCATCGTGGGTGCCTTTGCCATCGGAAATCGTCGTCAAGCCGCAGCAGCCGCAGCCTACGCGTTCACGAAGGAGTCGTACGACCGCTACCGTGCCACGACACGACAGGAGATTGGCGACGAGAGGGAACGTGAGCTTGCTGCTCAAGCTGCTGAGCGAGTGAAGACTCCGGCCACTACGACAGTCGTGGGATCGGGGGACGTCCTGTTCTACGACGGACACAGCGGTCGCTATTTCCACTCCACGATCGAGACGATTCGGCAGATCCAGAATAACCTGAACTACCAGCTGCTCAAGGGCGATCTTGTGTCGCTGAACGACTTCTACGCAGCTGTTGGTCTCGAGCCGACGGATCTCGGTCAGCAGCTGGGCTGGAACGAGCCGAATTCTATTGACATTAGTTTCGGATCCACGATCACGGACGACGGTAAGCCCTGCGTTGTCACGGACTTCCTCCTTGAGCCCACGGAGGCTTGGTTCCGGTTCGCGTGACGAACACGGACTATAACGAGAGAAAGGAACCATCATGACAAGTAGAATCTCATCCGTTGCTGGATTTGTCGCTGATGTCACTGCAAGTGCTGCAGCCGACGCGATTCTGATGTCGTTGTGTCCTCCCGCTGGCACCGCTGTTACGGTGATGCGACACGTTGGAGTTCACGCGATTTCATCCGCAGTCGGCTCCGCCACAGGCAAGTCGATCAGAGGACAGGTCGAGGAGACGGTCGAGACGATTCGATCCATGAATCAGTCCTGAAACGTAGAGCTCAGAGTCCCCTAACACGGGCTCTGGGTTTCTGCATTCGCAAGCCCAACATGTCCTATAATGAGAACCCATCTATCTGAAAGGAATACTCATGTCTGAGAACACCTCCACTACCGTTGTTGAGAACGAGAGCGACGACGCTCCCTTCATCACGATCGACTGGACGCAGGCTGTTCCGGCGGCGAAGAAGTTCGCACGCATTGCTGCTCCCGCAGTCACCGGCATCGCGCTGGCTGTGGTGATCCGCAAGGTTGTGAAGAACGCTTCGAAGCAGGACGCCGACGTGGCCGATCTGACCGAGAGCGTCGACGTTCCCGAGATTGACTCGGCGGACGAGAGCGAAGACTGACCCATCCATCTGACAGACACTCGACCCCATGGCCCCCTAACACGGGCTCATGGGTTATCATTTCGCCAAGGAGCATCGCATGATCAAGCAGACCGTGACGGCTGAGGACTTCGACGGAAACTCGCACACTCAGACGCTTTGGTTTCACCTCAACAAGACGGACGTTCTCGCCCTTCAGCGAAAGCTGCCTCGAGGAATCGAGGAGACAATCGCCACGCTTGCGAACAAGAAGCGTGAGGACGTCACCGACGAGGACACGTGGACGCTGTACGATTTCTTCAAACTTCTGATGGATTCCAGCTACGGGCGCAAGTCTGCAGACGGTCTTCACTTCGAGAAGTCGGAGGAGATCCTCCACGAGTTCCAGTCCTCCATCTTCTACGACGAATGCCTTCTCGGTCTTGTCCAGAAGGAGGAGAAGGCGATCGCGTTCTTCAACGGCATCTTCCCGAAGTCACTGATCGACCAGGCCAAGGCTGAGCACCCCGAGCTCTTCACCGCTAACTGACTATAAATCGAAAGGAACACACATGTCCAGCAGCGTTCCGATTCGCGGATCCCTTCCTGCGAACAGCAACCGCAAGCCCGTCGAGCGGGTTACGTCCAAACCGGCCATCGTCAAGGATCGCACAATCCAGCAGAAGGCGCGGGACGCATTTCTCGGCGACGACGTGAAGAGTGTCGGTGACTTTCTCGTCTGGGACGTGGTTGTTCCGGCGGTCAAGAACACGATCTCGGACATGGTGACCACGGGCGTCAATCGTCTACTCTTCGGAGAGAACAGGACGCCTCTGAGCACCGCCAGGACGGATCACACGTCATATTCTCGAGTCTATCGGGATCGGAGTGACAACTCGTCCAGGAACCGGGGTTTCATCAAGCCCGTAGGACAGTATGATTTCTCGAGGATCGTCATCCAGTCCCGCACCGAGGCTGAGGAGGTCCTGAACAACCTTGATCGGACGATCGAGGAGTATGACTTCGCCGCCGTCTCCGACTTCTACGATTACGTCGGTGTCAGCAAGGAGTACACGGACGACCGCTGGGGCTGGCGCGATCTTCGAGGAGCCAGCATCATGCGAGTCCCCGAAGGATACGTCATCAACCTGCCTCGTCCGGAGTCATTGTGAGAAAAGAAACCATTAAATCCATCTCGTGGATCATTGTCGCCTTAATCCTTATCTCGGCACTAGGGGTGATGTGGATCTGCCCGGGACTCATCATCAAAATCATCGTCACAGTCGCCGTAATTGCGTCGCTACTGTCCGCAATGGTGGAGGATCTCAACGAATGAAAAATGTTGATTGGCTCTTCGTTCTGTTCTGGTTTTTGATTGCTTGCGCGTATGGAGCAATCGTCGTCGGGGCCCTGATGAACGGCTGGGTTCTGTTCCTGGTTCTCCTGGGGGTTCTGTCAGCCGTGGCTCTCGTTGGTGCGGGAGACAAGTGATGGGATTCAGCGCATTCTGCATCGTCTCGCTCTTTCTGTTCGTCGCCCTCATGGAATGTACGCTCAGATGAGTGTCTCGATCGTCATCTTCGTCGTTCTCGTCGGAATCGTCTGGGCCTGCTACGATGACTTCCCCGACTGACTCGGTGGTGGACGATGTCCTCACAGCAACCGTCTCCGCCCTGGCAATCCTTAAGATCGCTGGGGCGGAGCGAGCGCTGGCATTTCAAACGCTGGCATTCCTACATTATATGTCACCGAGGGTACGGTATTATGCGTCTATCACGAATGCGAGAGGCGCTGATCGGAATCAACCCGGATCGAGAGGATTGGGTTAAGACCGTTAATGCCCTCCCCGATCACAGAATCGTATACTTATATCATTCTTACCGCGAAAGGAACTTCATCAAATGAATTCATCGATCCTGACCAGAAGCCTCGGTAAAGCCTCTCTGGTTGTATCCAAGCACGCTCCGGCCATTCTTACGGCTATGGGGGTCGCAGCTTTCACTACCAGCACCGCCCTGGCCGTCAAGGAGTCCTTCACTCTCACGGGCGAGGTGTACGACGACCTTCTCGAGATCAGCGAGCTCAAGGAGACTCCCGAGCCGTCTGAGAAGGAGGCTCAGCAGGAGCTCGCTACCAGGCGCGCCAAGACTTACGGGCGGTTCGTTCTCAAGGTCGCCAAGCACTACCGTCCCGCGTTGATTGCGGGCGCCATTGGTACCGTGAGCGTCGTTTCAGCGCATCGTCTGTCCGCCAAGCGCATCGCGGGACTGACCATGGCGGTCGCTGCTGCTGACGAGTCTCTGCGCAAATACAAGAGCGCCATCGAGAAGGCGTTCGGCCCCGAAGCAGTCCAGGAGGCCTTGAGCAAGAGCCGAGAGGCGATCCTGTCCGAGGCCGTCAAGGTCGACGAGGACGGCAACGAGAGTGTTGACGACGAGAGTGTCCTCGACCAGTACGGCATGTCGCAGTATGCTGTAGCGTTCGACGAGAACGCCTCTCTGTGGGGGCCGAACGAGGACTTCGACATCATGATGCTGAACGCCCAGGAGAAGTACCTGAACAACAAGCTCATGTGCGATGGTTACGTGCTTCTCAACGACGCGTACACCACTCTGGGTCTGCCCAAGACGTCTGCCGGAGCGGTCGTCGGATGGGTCTACAAAGGCGGTGAGGGAGACGGCTACATCTCCTTCGGGGACTTCGAGTCCTGCAATGTCCGCCACTACGACGCCGCCAGGGGTCGTGAAGTTACTGATTTCTTCCTGGACTTCAACGTCGACGGCGTAATCTGGGACAAGATTGATGAGGTTTCCGTCCGATGAACACTAAAGTTGCTATTGTCGCTGCTGCCGCGCTGGGGGCTGTCGCGGGCTTCGGCCTGGGATATTCTCTGGCGCGGCGAGGTGCCGCCCAGGAGAAAGATGAGCTTCAGAGCTCCCTCGAGGCGGCGCACAAGGATGTTGAGGTTTATGCGCAGCACGCGACCGAGTCCGCCAAGACCGTCGAGAAGCTCGAGGAGAAGAGTAAGCGTCTCGAGTACGAAAACGGTCGTATGTCCTACCAGGTTCAGCAGATGAACGAGGCGAAGCGCATTCGTAAGCTCGTCGAGGAGGACTACGCTAAGAATCCTGACATTATCGATGAGCCGGTCGACATGGAGCACTCGAGTCAGGAGGCTTACGAGGCTGTTCCTGAAAGCAAGCGCATGGAGGTCCGGTACTACACTGTTGACGACGTCCTCTGCGATTCGGACAACGTCGTGATCGAGGACGTCAATGGTTGGATCGGAGAGATGGGCGCCCAGAGCACTTTGGGGTATCTTACCACCTTCTACGTCTACAACACCCACAAGGACCTGCAGATGAAACTTGAGATCGTCGAGGATTCATACGAGCAGGATGTTCTTAGGAATATCGACGAATGAGAACTCTAGAGGATATTGAGAAGGAACTGCAGGACGGTTGGTATTTCGACGCCCTCTACGACATTGTGGCCAAGGACCGCGAAGACATCACTGACCTGTCCTACAGGATGCTTCTGGGTGTCCTGGACGGGGTGGAGTTCAGGGACACCCGCGGTATAGACGGTAATCGCATTCAGGACGCTCAGGAGCTTCGTGCTGATCTTATCGCTGAGATGTCCCTGGATCACACTGCCGTGCGTCCTTTCGGGAATGTGTCCCTGCTCGAGGTAATGATCGCCATTGCCGATCGTCTAGGGCAGATCACGGGCGACGATGACCCGGCGTTCTGGTTCTGGGAGATGGTCTCGAATCTGGTGCTTGACGGAATCGACGACACCGAGTTCTGGTCAGATCCGGAGAGTTACGAAGCCGAGATTCTCGATCGTGCCGACGACGTTATCAACATCAACTACGACCGAGACGGTCTGGGTGGTCTATTCCTTCTCAGAGAGGGGGTGGCGCCTCAGGATATGCGAGACACTGAGCTGTGGTACCAGATGCAGTACTACGCGAACGAGGTGTCTCCCTTGTAAGGAGGGCACATGAGTTTTTTCAAAGTGACGGAGTACGAGGACCATAAGACCAAGGTTCGTAAAGTCCGTCCGTCCTATCGCAACACGTGCCCCGACGACCTGATTATTCGTGGAGGCGCTTTCTACGCGGTATATTTGCCCGAAAAGGGTTTGTGGTCAACCGAGGAATTCGATCTCGTGCATCTGGTCGACAAGACGCTTGAGACGTATTCCTCCGATCACGGAAGCCCGAAGGTGATGAAGCTCGAGGACCAGGACAGTGGACAGTACAAGTTGTTCAAGTCCTGGTTGCGCAACATGCCGGACAACCCCCGCGCTATGGACCGCAACATCCTATTCCGTTCTTCTCCCAAACGCAAGGAGGATCACGCAACCAAGCGTCTATCCTATGATCCTGTTGCTGGCGACTGCAGCGCCTATGACAGACTCATGGAGACGCTCTTCGAGCCTTCCGAGAGGCAGAAGCTGGAGTGGGCCGCTGGTTCGATCCTTGCGGGCGACAGCAAGAAGATTCAGAAATTCTTCGTGCTATACGGACGAGGAGGAGTCGGCAAATCCACGTTCTTCCGTATTCTCAACATGCTATTCGAGGACTACGTTGGGACGTTTCAGGCAAAAGCCCTCGGGCAGGCGCAGAACCGTTTCGCTCTCGAACCCCTCAAGTCGAATCCTTTGTTGGCGATCGACGATGACGGCGACTTGAGTAAGATCGAGGATAACACTCGCCTCAATCAGATCGTCTCTCACGAGAGGCAGATCATGGATGAGAAAGGAAAGGGGCTGTACGAGATCGCGTTCGACACGATGCTCTTCGTCGGCACGAACTCGCCGGTGAAGATCACGGACGCGAAATCCGGGGTTATTCGCCGGTTGATCGACGTCCGCCCTTCTGGGTACCGTCTGCCCAGAAGCCAGTACGAGCTCTGCATGCAGGAGATATCCGAGACAATTCCACATATAGCGGAGCACTGCCTCGAGGTGTATCGAACTTTGGGTCCGTGGGCGTACGACGCTTACGAGCCCATCGCTATGCGAAGTAGAACTGAACCGTTGTTCAATTTCGTTCTTGAAATGGAGGACGAGCTGGACCAACCGGACGGACTAGCACTTAAGCGGGCGTATTCGCTGTACAAGCAGTACTGCGACATGGCGAACATCGAGTATAAGATGCCGATGTATGTATTCCGCGAGTCATTGAAGGACTTTTACAAGGTCTTCAAGGATCGAGATCAACGGGGAGGAACGAATCGCCGATCGGTGTATTACGGGTTTGACCACGATTCCCTCAGAGACAAGGACGGAATCGTTCAGGAGAAACCCGAAACGTGGTTGAAACTGGATGCGCAGGATTCATATCTGGACTCCAGGTATGCGGACATGCCGGCGCAATACGCAACCCCGGAAGGCCATCCCGGAAAGCCCTGGGATGAGGTTACAAAAACTCTTAAAGAACTCGATACGAGGAGCGAGCACTTTGTCCGTCCACCGGTCAACGAAATCGTCATCGATTTCGATCTCTCTGAAGGGGGATCCAAATCTCTTGAGCGCAATATTGCAGCCGCAGCTCAGTGGCCTCCTACATACGCTGAGCTCTCACGAAGCGGAGGAGGTATTCACCTCCATTACGTTTACGATGGAGACACCGACAGACTCCGCAATTTCATTGAAGACGGAATCGAATGCAAAGTCTATCGAGGAAAGTCAGCACTCCGAAGGCGTCTCACCAAATGCGGAGGACGACCGACTCTTGCGCGACTTTCCGAAGGGGACCTCCCTCTCAAGGATGAACCTGTGATCTCGGACACCCGCATGAAGAGCGAGAAGGCGCTGCGCCAACTCATTCTGCGCAACCTCCGCAAAGAGATACATCCGGGCACCAAGCCGAGCGTGGATTTCATGCGCAAGATCCTGGACGACGCGTATTCGTCAGACTTGTCGTATGACATCTCGGACATGCGCAACCAGGTTATGGCGTTCGCAGCATCCAGCACCCATCACGGAGCGTACTGCCTCGAACAGGTGGCGAAGATGCACTTCCAGTCCGAGAAGGACGAGGAATCCGAGAACCCTCCTGTGTCGGACGGAGACCTCATTTTCTTCGACTGCGAGGTCTTTCCCAACCTCTTCCTCCTTAACTGGAAGGTCCAGGGAAACGAGAAGGTAGTCCGAATGATCAATCCTGACCCGGAGGAAGTCGAAGCGCTATGCCGGAATCGTCTTGTCGGCTTCAATAACCGAAGGTACGACAATCACATCCTCTACGCACGAATCATCGGATATTCGAACTACGAGCTCTACAAGCTCTCGAAGAGAATCATCGAGTCCCACGTTAAGGCCGGCTTCGTCGAGGCATACAACCTCTCATACACGGACGTGTACGACTTCGCGGCGAAGAAGCAGTCCCTGAAGAAGTGGGAGATCGAGCTCGGTCTCAAGCACGATGAGCTCGGCTTTGATTGGGACGAACCTGTACCAGAGGAGCACTGGACACGCGTGAGCGAGTACTGCGATAACGATGTCATATCCACGGAGAAGGTGTTCGAGCACCTCCACGAGGATTGGGTCGCACGTCAGGTTCTCGCCAAGGTGGCCGGGCTTACGTCGAATCACTCGACTAACGCCCTTACAACCCGAATCATTTTCGGCAAGGAGAAGCATCCCCAGCTGGTCTACACGGACTTGAGCAAGATGTTCCCCGGATACAAGTACGAATACGGCAAGTCCACGTACAAGGGCGTGGAAGTCGGCGAAGGAGGTTACGTCTATGCTGAGCCTGGTATTCATCGTGATGTTGCTCTTCTGGATGTTGCATCACTGCATCCTACGTCCATTGAGCAACTCAATCTGTTCGGCGAGTACACGTCGCGCTTTTCGGAGATCAAGATGGCTAGGATCGCCGTCAAACATGGCGATACGGCATCCGCTGCTCGTCTTCTTGGGGGTGCTCTTGGCCCGTACCTGGGATCGAAAGAGGAGCTCTCAGCCCTCGCATATGCCCTCAAGATCGCCATCAACAGCGTCTACGGACTCACGGCTGCCAAGTTCGACAATCCCTTTCGGGACCCCCGTAACGTCGACAACATCGTCGCGAAACGCGGGGCACTCTTCATGGTTGATCTGAAGGAGGCCGTGCAGGAGCGAGGATTGACGGTCGCGCATATCAAAACCGATTCGATCAAGATTCCCAACGCAACTCCCGATGACATCAAGTTCGTCATGGACTTCGGAAAGAAGTACGGATACGACTTCGAGCATGAGGCAACATACGATCGTATGTGTCTTGTGAATGATGCGGTGTACATCGCGCATGACGAATCGGGATGGCACGCAACCGGCAAGCAATTCCAGGAGCCCTATGTCTACAAGAAGCTGTTCGCCAGAGAGCCTATTGAGTTCGACGACTACATCCAGGCCAAGTCAGTCACAAGCCGGATGTATCTCGCACCCGATAGTGACGACATCGTGCCTGAGGATCTCAAATTCATTGGTCGTGTGGGAACGTTCGTTCCGGTCGTCGAAGGAGGCGGAAGACTTCTACGCGAAACGCGCAGAAAAGACTCTGATGGGCAAGACGTCATATCCTACGGAGCGGTCGCGGGAACCAAGGGATACCTCTGGATGGAGTCAGGGGACGCTCTTCTAACCGAGGCGCAAATTGACCAGCGATATTATGATAAGTTGGCCGAGGATGCCCTGGATCAGATCCGAAAGTACGGCGACGAAGAGGTATTCCGAGCCGTCTGACATTCGACAGTGGGGTCTTCATCGCGAGCTCAACAAGGCTCATAATGGAGACCCCACTATCGAAAGGAAAGACTATGAATAAGAAGCTCGTTAAGATCGCCGTTGCCGCGGTTGTCGCCGGTGCCGTTACAGGCATCTGCCAGGCCGCATACGACGCGAAGGACAACGAGACCGATCAGGAGAAGTGACTCCGAATCCGTATCCGTGAACAACGGGTATGGATTATCTTTTTAGCGGAGAGGAACACATGGAGACTTTCACACGACGTCTTGATGCTGAGGAAGCGGCGATTCTGCAGGATCATGTTCTCGGTCTTCTGTCCACGACGAAGGAGACTCATCTGGGCATTTTGACCACCCTTGAAGAGGAAAGTCCGGAGGTCTACAGCGACTACGAGGACACTATGCTCACCGTGATGCGCAAGGAGATCTCACGCATCACCGATTGGCTCAAGAACTACTGATAGGAGAACACATCATGGCCAACTACATTATTCGCAACGCACGCCTCCTGTTCCGAAACTTCTCGGGGGCCCCGAACAAGTTCGGCAACACGGACAGGACGTTCTGCGTTATTCTTTCCCCAGACAAGGAGCAAGCGTTCCGTGAGGAGGGGTTCAACGTCAAGACTCTCAAACCTCGCGACGAGGAAGAGGAGCCCACGCCTTTCGTCCAGGTCAAGGTTCGTTACGGGTATCGTCCGCCCAAGGCCACTCTGATCGCCAGTGGCGTGAGGACCCCCTTGACCGAGGACACGATCGGTCAGCTGGACTTCGCGGACATCGAGCAAGCCGACTTGAGTATTCGTCCTTACCACGGCCGGACTCGAGCGGGAATTGAGTTCTGCACGGCATACCTCGACAAGGCGTATATCACGATCACCACTGACGAGCTCGATGCGATTTACAACCCGCCTGCTCCAGAGGAAGAGGAACCGCCGGAGGAGTGGCGCTGATGACGGACGCCGGGGACGGTAAGACTTTCTGGACGGCGTCCGCGGCCAGCCGGATTATTCTGCCGAATGGGGTGAAGTACGAGCAACTGACCTATGATCCGACGGGATGGTGGCTCCTCAATGGAGACGACGAGTACGCGCTCTACGCCGCCGAGGAAATCGGTCGTGTAGTTTTCACTCCAGGCTCTCGAATGATGGCATATCCTGTGGGGCAGCCCTATGTGATCTGCGACAAGTCGGAGTACGAGTACGAGCTCACGGACGATACTATCATCATCAAGGCTCGAGTCCAGGAAAAAGGAGAGGGGTCGTCCATCGACCTCGAGCTTGCTGAGGACTCGGATAACGTATCGCATCCGCCGCATTATGCCGATGGCTGGAGCAACGGTGCCGAGGTAATCGATCTCACCGAGCATCTCTCGTTCTGCGCGGGCAACGTTGTGAAGTACGTCTGCCGTGCGGGACGCAAGGATCCCGACAAGTACGTCGAGGATCTGGAGAAGGCTCGGTGGTATCTTGATCGAGAGAGTGAGAGAGTGAAGAGAGTGAAGAGAGTGAAGAGAAGCTGATGCGGTACCCGTCTGCAAGGAACCTCGCCGGGTACTATCAGACTCGAGCTGGGGCGATCGTGAAAGCCGAGAAGCGGAACGGCATGTGGACCGTGCACGTCGGATCTCGCGACGACGTGATCATCAGCGACGACGCGTTCTACTCGCTGTTCTCGGGAATCGTCTGAGGCGACACTCGAACCCGGGGGTCCTCTGGAGGCATTGGGCCCCCGGGTTCACCCAACAGCAAACTTTTGTATTACTACAAAGATTGGAACACACTATGACTTACGACGAGATTCTTGAGCGGGTCCAGTACTCTATATCACAGGCCCAGCGAATGAGCTCGTATTGGTCGGCCACCCTCGACACCGCTCATTTCACTCACGACGTAATCTCGAAGATGGCTCGGGACTCCATGGAGTGCAAGAACCACATCCGAGCCCTCAACAGCCTTGAGGAGGATGCCCAGAGCCTACCCCTTCTCGTAGAGGATACTGACATCTCGGACCTCCTCGCACTCGTGTTCCAGACCAGGGATGTCTGGAGCTCCATTCGGACCACTTTGAAGAAGACCCTGAGGGAGACGATCTGAGATGGACCGCATCCGCGTTATTGTCGAGTGGACTCGCATCACCGCCCGTTTCTGGAGGTTGTACGTCGATCCCTGGAACGAGGACCAGACTTTCCTGCGCAACGACTATCGCGCCGCCCACGCATATCTCGAGGAGTTGAAGTCGCTCCCGGTTACCCCGGCGCTGGTCACCGCCCAGGAGGAGCTCCAGGCACTTCTACGCAATCTCGATTGGAAGGTCTCATGATTCTCCGCACCCGCATCAAGGATGCTCCTGACGTCGTTGACGAGATCACTGGACCTGTTACGGTCTTGAACGGCGAGTGGTGCATCCCGGTGACGTACCCGAATATGTTCCTCGAAGGGGACATCATAGACGACGTGGTCCACTACAGCGAGAAGCGATGGACTATTACGGAGACCGAGGACGAGATCAAAGCCGTCTGGAAGCACGACCGTACGAAAGAAGCACTCCGATGAAGACCGTCGTATTTCACTTGACTCACACTGATCACAACGGCAACTTGCATACCGAAACTCGGCACTGGCAGGAGCGCGAGCACAGCGTTCAGAAGCTCCTGGACATCATGCTCCGCAAGCACGGTCTGCACCTCCCTCGCCTGGTCAATAAGCGATATGAGCTCGACCGTACCGTCTACCATTACCACGCGGAGCTCTCGGATGACTGAGAGGTGGGTTGAGTCCACGTACTACGAGAACACCGAGGTGAGCGATCTCGGCAACATCCGGCGGACCTCGGACAAGACTCCTCGTAACCACCCGATGCGGGTTCGCAACCTCGCCACGACCGCCGAGCCCTGCGTGACTCTGCACCCCATCGGTGCTAAGACTCCCGCGGGAAAAAAAGCGTGGCGCACCGTCCCCCTGCGACGAATCGTATGGGAGACATTCCACAACGAGAAGCTTCCGAGAGGCAAGTTCGTTAAGTCCTTGAATGGGAACGTCGAAGACTGTCGTCTGTCGAATCTCTTCGTCACGTCGCCCCACGAGGTCAAGCGAGCCAAGCTCGGGCCCTGGACCATGACTGAGGACTATCGGCAATGCTGTGAATGGTTCGCCTATTGCGTGAGTCTTGACGGGGAGGTCCGTAAGATCTCCGACGGGTTCAGGTATAAGTGGGGGACCACCGGTCAGAATCGAAAGACGCCTTATGTCACCCTGTGCAGGGAAGGAACAAGGGTCCACGTCGGAGTCGCCAGACTCATGGCGGACGCCTGGATCCGCCCACTGGATAAAGAAGAGAGGGTCGTCCTGGACGATCCCGATGGCCCTCTCACTCTTGAGAACATCCGGATCATGAATCTCGAGGATGCCATGACCCACACGCGAGGAATAGGCCTTGCTAAGGCAACGGGGTACTCGGCGTCGAGTTTCGGGAAGACCCCGGAGAAGCGCAAGTACGAAGCGGCTAAGGCGATTGGGGCAGTCAGTGAGTGGGATGAATACATTTTCGGTTGACGAGTATCTGAGCGGGGCGATCGACGAGACGGTCATCGTACACCGACCGACGGGGCGCCTGTGCTGGGACCACGTCACCTGGAGCTGGGGATGGTGTTCTGATCTTGACCGGTACGTCTTGACGATCTGGGATCCAAAGGGCGTCTCGGTTATCGGGACGCAACTGTTCGAGATGGGGAAGCACGTCTTCGAGCGCTACACCGATCCCTCAGTGATCGTAACAGCGATTTGAGCGGCCGCGTATGGGCTCCAGTGGGCGATGGAAGCCGTGTCGAGGTGTCTGTCGACGGTGTCTGTCGCACTCAGAATGGGCGATACTACTACCGGACATTCGAGAAGGACAACGGCTATATGGTGGTCAATCTACCCACTTTGAGCGGGAGTAGGACGTACTACTTGCATCGCGTGGTCTGGGAGGCGTTCAGAGGGCCGCTGAGCCCCGACGAGCACGTGTACCACATCAACGGCGACAAGCGGGATAATCGCCTGGAGAACCTCGCCGTACGCTCCCGTTCAGACGGCGTGCGGCAATCCTGGGCCAATCGGAAGGAGGCTTGGACGCAGATGGCTCTTGAACTGGACTCATGGGCGTGATGCTCTGGAGTCACCAGCAAGAGGCCTTGCAGAAGATGACCGACGGGTGCATCTTGAAGGGCGGAGTGGGTTCCGGGAAGTCGCTTACGGCTCTGGCGTATATCGTCGAGTCGTATGAGACCCCCCGGTCCACTTCGCCCTCCGGGGCACCCGCCATGGTTTATATAATTTGCACGGCAAAGAAGAGGAATGACCGCGAATGGCACGACGAGGTCGTTCGTATGGGTCTTGAAGAGAGGGGGTACAGTGTTGTCATAGATTCCTGGAACAACATATCCAAGTACAAGGGTGTGAGGAAGGCGTTCTTCATCTTCGACGAGGCTCGTGGAGGCGGTCAGGGGGCTTGGGGAAGGGCATTCATAAAAATAGCCCGCCAGAACCGCTGGATCCTCCTGAGCGCTACGCCCGGGGACGACTGGATGGACTACCTCAACGTGTTTCTTGCGCACGGGTTCTACCGCAACAAGACCGATTTCGTAGAGCAGCACGTCGAGTGGGACCGTTTCGCGAAGTACCCGAAGGTGAAACGATGGCACAACCAGAGCAAACTCCAGGGTTTCAAGCGCCTCGTGACCGTTTCGATGCCAGATAAGCGCCACACGCGCCGAATTGTCGAGTGGGTGGATGTACCTTATGACAAAACGGGGTTCAAGTCCTTGATGATGGACCGTTTCGATCCTTGGAAGATGGAGCCCATCGAGGATGCGGGAGCCCTGTGCTATGCGGCCAGACGAATGGTGAACGACAACGAGGCTCGTATGGAACGCGTGAGAGCCATTCTGAGACGTTTTAAGCGGGCTATCGTATTCTACTCCTTCGACTACGAGTTAGAGCTTCTACGTGGCTTACACGGCCTCTCAGGGGTATCTGTGAGAGAGTACAACGGTCACAAGCACGAATCCTTGCCGGAGGGGGAGTCGTGGGCGTACTTGGTGAACTATGCGTCGGGCGCCGAGGGGTGGAATTGTGTGACGACGGACTGCATGATCTTCTTCAGTCTGTCGTATTCCTGGCGACAAACGCAGCAGTGCATGGGGCGGATCGACCGAATGAACACCCCGTACACGAACTTGAGGTACTGGTTTCTCTACACGCAGAGTGACATAGATCTCGCTATCCGACGTGCTCAGGGCCGAAAAGAGGTCTTCAACGAGAAATCTTGGGCCCTTAGCCGCCCCTGATCAGTCAATTCGAAAAACGGCTGCTAGCCCCCGATGACCAAAAAAAATTAGGCTGTGGAGGGCTAGCAGCCACTGATCGATGCGGTTGGTCCGACAGACTTTGGCTGTTTTTTGGCCCTCAGCCAGATTTGCGGCTACGATTTCAGATTTGGCTGGAGGACTTTTCGTTGGAATCATGCGGTTTTGTACCCCCTAAAAGCCAAATCCTTACTTCTTACTACTTGGAAAATAAATAATAAAAAAAGAGAGAGAAATATAGAAAATTATAGCGGTATAGGAAAAATGCTGGTTTTGGCTAGAATCGTTTACTCCTGTCACACCAGTCACAAATAGTCACACCAGTTACAGGCTTCGCCACAGTTTTAACATCAGTAACATCTGTACCATGTTCGGCGCTTTAGCGCCTTGATCCTCCCGATCCAAGATCTTCCATACCCACCATATCGCCTACTCAACATGCATTATAATGAAGGAGGATCATCTCCTATCGATTTACCGGAGTCACCATGCTCGAACGAGACTTCCAGGCCAAGCTCATCAAGGAGATCAAGAACCGGCTTCCGGGCAGTATGGTTTTGAAGAATGACCCGAACTACAAGCAAGGCGTTCCTGATCTCCTCGTTCTCCATCGAGACCGATGGGCCGCCCTCGAGGTGAAGGCCTCCCCCAAGGCCAAGCACCGTCCGAACCAGGATTGGTATGTATCCAAGATGGACGACATGGCTTACGCCGCGTTCATCGATCCGTCCAACAAGGAGCACATCCTAGATGAAGTTCAACGATCACTCGAGGCTTGAGGGTGCACACGCATTTCTGAGCGCCAGCAAGTATCACTGGGTGAACTACGACGACGCCAAGTTGATCGAGTCCTACCGCACGGCTCAGGCCGCAGCTATCGGCACTCGCCTTCACGCAATGGCCGCCGAGCACATTCGCCTCGGTATGCGCATGCCACGCAACAAGGTGACGTTCAACGCCTACGTGAACGATGCCATCGGGTATCGTATGACTCCCGAGCAAGTTCTTTACTATTCCCCGAACGTCTACGGGACTGCTGACGCCATCCGCTTCTACGAGAATTCTCGATTTCTCAGGATCCACGATCTGAAGACAGGAACGACTCCGGTCAGCATGACCCAACTCAAGATCTATGCGGCCATCTTCTGCCTGGAGTACGACGTCCGTCCTGGCGATATTTCGGCAGAGCTGCGAATCTACCAGAACGACGAGGTGATGATCGAAGAGACCGATGTCGATGAGCTCGGGCATATCATCGACAAGATCGTTCACTTCAACAAGCTTATCGAAGACATTAAGCTCGAAGACGCCTGAGGGCTAGAGCAGGAGGTTCAATGCTTCCGGACGATATTCTCGTTCACTACGGTACCCCCCGCCATTCGGGACGGTACCCCTGGGGTTCGGGCAAGGACCCCTACCAGAGCGCTAAAGGCTTCTTCGCCGAGAGACAGCGCCTCCGCGACCAGGGATTGAGCGACACTGATATTGCTCGAGGCTGGGGGATGTCCACAACAGAGTTCCGAGCCATCGGGATGCACCTCGGCGAGGAGAAACGGGCGGGAGACATTTCGCGAGCTGTCCGCATGAAGCAGGCCGGACTTCCGAACACGGTCATCGCCGAGAAGATGGGGATCAATGAATCCTCTGTTCGCAACCTCCTCTCCAAGGACGTTCGGGAGACCAGGTCCAACGTCAACAGGACTGCGGACATCCTGGCGGAGCAGGCCAAGAAGCACAAGTACATCGAGTACGGCGCCGGGGTTGAGCTCAACATGGGATGCTCAGACGCAACGCTTCGTACGGCGGTGGAGGTCCTTAAGCAGCGCGGGTATGTCACCAACGAGGTTTACATCAAGCAGGCCGGGAGCGATAAGTTCACCACGCTCAAGGTCCTCTCGCCTCCTGGAACGAAGCGCTCCGATCTGATGGCCAACCGCGACAAGATCCGGACCCCCGGAATCGCCGCGGACCTGGATGGTGCGTTCACCACCGGGATTAAGAAGCCTTCATCCATTTCGTCCAAGCGGATCAAAGTTCGCTACGACGAGGACGGAGGCACGGACATGGACGGCGTCATTCAGATTCGCCGTGGTGTGAAAGATCTCTCGCTCGGCAATAGCACCTACGCTCAGGTTCGAATCGCCGTGGACGGCACCCATTATCTCAAAGGCATGGCTATGTACAGCGATGACCTGCCCAAAGGCGTGGACGTCGTCTTCAACACGAACAAGAAGAAGGGCACCCCGAAGCTCGGACCGAAGGACGACACCGTCCTTAAGCCGATGAAGAAGGATCCCGACAATCCGTTCGGCGCCACCATCCGCAAGCAGCTGTACTTCAAGAGCAAGGACGGCAAGCGCAAGCTGTCGGCGATCAACATCGTCAATGACGAGGGGACCTGGGACAAGTGGAGCCAGTCTCTCGCTTCTCAGTTCCTTTCGAAGCAGTCCCCCGTTCTCGCCAAGAAACAGCTCGCCAAAGTGCGGGAGTCGAAGCAGAAGCAGTATGACGACATCATGAAGCTGACGAACCCGAGCCTTCGAAAGAAGCTGCTCATTTCGTTGGCCGATGATTGCGGCCAAGGCCCTTCCCGGGCAGAGTTCGCAGGTTATTCTTCCTCTCCCTCACATGAAGAAGAACGAGATCTACGCGCCGAACTATCGAGACGGCGAGGTTGTATCGCTTGTTCGTTATCCGCATGGCGGTACTTTCGAGATCCCCCAGCTCGTTGTCAACAACCGCAACAAGAAGGCTCGCCGCGTCCTCGGGCAGGTGACCGACGCTGTCGGTATTCACCCCAGCGTTGCGGAGAGGCTCAGCGGTGCCGACTTCGACGGAGATAGCGTGGTGGTCATTCCGCATCGGGGCAAGACCAGGATCAAAGCCACCAAGCCGTTGAAGGGTTTGGACGGCTTTGATCCGAAACGGGCATATCCGAAGTACGACGGTATGAAAGTCATGTCCGACACCCAGACCCAGATGGGTAAGATCAGTAATCTTATCACCGACATGACTATCAAGGGCGCCAGTGAGCAGGAGCTGGCCCGGGCTGTTCGTCACTCCATGGTCGTTATCGACGCGGAGAAGCATCAACTCAATTACAAGCAGTCCGAGCGCGACAATGGCATTGCCGCCCTCAAGAAGAAGTACCAGTCCGGCGGAGCATCCACCCTTATTTCGAGGGCCAGCGGTGAGAAGCGCATACCCAAGCGCAAGACCCGATCTGCTCGAGAGGGCGGGGGTATTGATCTGAAGACCGGTAAGAAGGTGTGGGTCGAAACCGGCGAGAGCTATATCGATTCCCGGGGCAAGAAGGTGCTGCGCACCGAGAAAGCCCCCCGTATGGCTCTGACCGATGACGCCTACTCCCTGTCTTCGGGCACCCGGATGGAGAACCTGTACGCCGAGCATGCCAACTCGCTCAAGGCCCTGGCCAACAAAGCGAGGAAGGAAGCCGTGTCGCAGCCCCGGGTTAAGAAGAACCCCCAGGCTGCCCGGCGTTATTCTCGAGAGGTGGCTGAGCTCAAGGCCCAGATCAATGTGGCCCGTAAAGCGAAGCCCCTGGAGAGACAGGCCCAGGTTATTGCTAACGGCGTGGTCGATGCAAAGGTACGTTCAAATCCCGACATGTCTTATAAGGACCGGGCCAAAGTAACGGCCATGGCATTAAAGACCGCCCGTCAAAGACTGGGGTACGATAGAAACGCCACCCGTATCCGCCCCACCCCCCTCCAGTACCGGGCCATCCAGGAGGGTGCTGTGTCGCAGTCAATGATTGATCAAATTCTCGAAAGCGCAGATTTGGATCACCTCAAATCTTTGGCTATGCCCAAGCAGACCCGGACCCTCACAAGGCGCCAGGCGAATCGCATTTCTATTTACAGGAAGAACGGTTCGACCGTCGCCGAGATCGCCGATGCCCTTGGCATCAGTCCTGCTAGAGTTCGAGAGTATCTTTCGGGTACTGCTACAGTGGTCTAGCCACAGGACTCTGCACACGAAGCTTCTCTGAGCTTGCGTTCCGTTGTTTCCTGTTCCTGCAGAGAAGCTCACACAGGCCTTCGCTCTATACAGGGACTCTGAGAAGGCCTTCTGCACAGGGCCTCTATGGCGGCTCCTTCACAAGGGGTTCTCCGTAGGGGCCCTGTGCACGCCCGTTCGTACACACCATTACAGCAGAGGTGGTGCACCCCTACCATGCAGGCTGCTAGGCTTACTACACTGGACAACCCTTACGATCCATTCGATTCGTTCTATCAATGGTATGAATGGGATGAGGTACATGGGTACCACACCACCTCCTACCTGGGTAGGGTGGCATGGACTAGTGACGAACTGTCTGAAGCTGATGAAGTTCTTGCAACGAATCAAGCGATCGACGAGATTGTCGAGCTCGACTTGACTGGAAACTACAAAAAAGTCGAATCGAGAGAAAGCTGAAAGTTCGAATCTTTCTATTTCTATTTTCTGCCAAACGGGGGAGGAGGGGTCGCACGATCAGCACCCCCCCCGTGCTTCGGCTGTCCACCTCATATTTGACCCGGAGGGGTATTTTTGGTCGGGATTCGGACCAGGCCACGCGATTCGCACCTGACGCGTTTTCTTGTGTGTTCCTTTCCGCGTCGGGAGGGGTTGCTTGAGTCGCGTGGTCTGACCTGAATCTCGGTCGGACTCCGCCACAACACATAGTCTCAGGGGTGAAACTCAATGCCGCGTAAGGCAAAGCCTATCGAAGTACCGAAGAGGCCGCCCCGTTCCCCGGAAGAGGCCGAGGATCGTCTAATCTCCCTGGCAACCACGAGGGCTGAGATGATGCTGGCCGAGGGTACGGCGCCTCCGTCTGTCGTGATCCACTACCTCAAGCTCGGCACCAGTCGAGAGAAGCTCGAGCAGGAGCGACTCCGCGCCGAGAACAAAATGCTCAAGGCCAAGGCTGAAGCGCTAGAGGCCTCTGCCAGAGGTGAAGAGGCTTATGCCGAGGTCCTTAGAGCGTTCCGTGCTTATTCCGGCGGTGGTGTCGGTGAGGACGTACTCTGAACTGATCGAGCTTCCCGACTGGGACTCGAGACTTCGCTACTTGCAGACTTTCTCAGATCCGTACGCACGCACATTCGGAGAGGGTCGCTACCTGAACCAGAGGTTCTATCACTCTCCGGAGTGGAAGAGGGCTCGAGACATCACGATCGCTCGAGACCTAGGTCGAGATCTGGGCATCGAGGGTATGGAGATACCCGGAAAGCTCTTGGTTCATCACATGAACCCGATGAAGCCCGAGGATCTCATAGATTTTAATCCTGCGGTGCTCGATCCGGAATACCTCATCACCGTGTGTCACGATACGCACAACGCTATACACTATGGTTTCGCTCGAGAGAGTGAGCTGATCGAACGTCGAGAGGGCGACACCAAACTATGGTGAACAACTATCGGGACGAGCTCTTTCACTACGGCGTTCCGGGAATGAAGTGGGGTCGACGTAAGACCTACCAGAAGGTTGGCCAAGAGACCATCGGCTCGAAGTCCACGGCGCAGATCATTGCCGACAAGCGAGCCGCTCTTCGCTCGGAAACCCAAGGTCGATTCGCCAAGGCGTCCGTCTCTTACTTCGCCAAAATGGCCGGAGTCCAGCGAGGTGCTGCCAATGCGAAGAAGCGGCACGACGCCAAGGTCGAGCGAGAGCGGAAGAAGAAAGAACGTGAGCGGATCCGTGCCGAGAAGGCCGCCGCTCGATCAGCAAGAAAGGCGGCACGAGGCAAGTGACCCGTTATAAGGACGAGCTGTTTCACTACAGCACAAAGCCTTCCGCTGCGCAGCTCCTTCGCAAGAAGAAGCGCATTTCGGCGGAAGAGGATACCAAAGCCGACGACGAGAAGGCGTCCGAGAAGAAACTTTCCCGTCGCCAGATGCTTCTCCAGGCGCTCCAGAAGAACCCGACGAAGCTCGGGACTGATTCGGATGAGCCCGAGGAGGACGAAGAAGACGAGTCGGAGCAGGACCTCTCGGCCAAGTCCAAGCGTAAGAAGCTCTCTTCCAAGAGCGTGAAGGGCAAGCCGCGCTTCCCCCTCAAGAAGGCTTCACACTAATGGCTGATGGGTCGATTCTCCAGACCGTCAAGAAGATGCTCGGCCTCGAGGCATCGTATACAGCATTCGACGACGAGCTCGTCTCGCACATCAATTCGGCGATCTTCGAGTCGGCCCAGCTCGGCCTGCCTCGCTTTCACATCACCGGCCCGACCTTAACGTGGGGCGAATGGCTCGGCGAGGACGAGTTCAAAATCGAGGCGGTCAAGTCGCTGATCTACGCCCGCGTTCGACTCGACTTCGACCCTCCGAACAACTCGTATGTCACTGAGGCGTTTCAGAAGCGGATCATTGAATTGCAGTGGCGTATCAACCAGGAGAAAGAATTCTCATGAACAGCTCCATCTCTCGCCCCGAGGATGTCCTTGCGCACCACGGCGTCAAGGGCATGAAGTGGGGTATTCGCCGTTCTCGCAAGAGCAGCGGCTTGAGTCAGACGGGCCCCAAGAAGCAGGAGGCTCGCAAGGCGTCATCTCTGTCCGACTCCGAGCTTCAGCGTCTCGTGAACCGCGCAAACCTGGAGCGCCAGTACAACCAGGCGTACGGTCCTAAGCCCTCTCAGCGCAGTCGTCTCAAGAAGCAGCTCGCATCTCTTCCGGGCGACATAGCCGTGAGCGCCATCCGCAACGTCGGAACGAAGTACGCTACCAATTATCTCGACAGCGCCGTATCTGCAGGAGCCAAGGCATCCAAGAAGCGGAAGAAGCGGAGCTGAGCTCCTAGATGCTCAGTAATACCGCAACTCCGCGTTATTATGCTGAGTTCCGTGCAAGAGTCCTGTCGGGCGAGATACCGGTATGCCACGAAATCGAACTGGAGATGAATCGGATCGATGACCGTGTTCGTAATCCTAGTTTCTACTATGACGATCTTGCGGTCGAGGGTTTCATCCGTTTCTGCGAATCGGAGATGACCCTCACTGACGGTCAGGATCTGGTACTTCTGGACTCGTTCAAGCTATGGGCCGAGGAAATCTTCGGATGGTGGTATTTCATCGAGCGCTCTGTCTTCGTCCAGAACGAGAACGGTCGCGGAGGACATTTCGAGAAACGTAAAGTCAAGCAGCGTCTCATCAACAAGCAATACATTATCGTTGCTCGAGGCGGAGCCAAGTCTCTATACGAGACACTGCTGCAAGCTTATTTTCTCACCATCGATACCACCACGACCACCCAGATCACTACCGCCCCGACCATGAAACAGGCCGAGGAGGTCATGCAGCCTCTTCGAACCGCCATGACTCGGAGCAAGGGTCCGCTGTTCTCGTTCCTGACTGACGGCGAGATTCGAAACACTTCGGGCTCCAAGGCCGATCGTCAGAAGCTCTGTTCCACCAAGAAGGGGATCCAGAACTTCATGACGAACAGCATTGTCGAGGTCCGCCCCATGTCTATCGACAAACTTCAGGGGCTCCGGCCCAAGCTCTGTACAGTTGACGAGTGGCTCTCCGGCGATATTCGAGAGGATGTCGTCGGCGCTCTTGAACAGGGAGCGTCCAAAGTCAACGACTGGCTTATTGTGGCTGTCTCCTCCGAGGGCACGGTCCGAAACGCCAGCGGTGACGACATCAAGATGGAGCTCCTCAAAATCCTTAAGGGCGAATATCGAGACGAGCACACGTCCATATTCTATTACCGTCTCGACGACGTCAAAGAAGTCGGAAATCCGGACACTTGGCTGAAGGCTCAGCCGAACCTCGGTATGACCGTCACATATGACACATATGCTCGAGACGTTGAGCGCGCCGAGAACGTTCCCTCGGTAAGGAATGATATTCTGGCCAAGAGGTTCGGTCTCCCTATGGAGGGATACACGTACTTCTTCACCTACGATGAGACGATTCCGCATAGGAAGCAGGATTTCTGGCAGTTGCCTTGCGCTATGGGTTGTGACCTATCCCGAGGCGACGACTTCACGGCGTTCACGTTCCTATTTCCCCTCAGCGGAGATCGTTTCGGGGTGAAGACTCGGTGCTACGTTTCCGAGAAATCCGTCCTGATGCTCCCCGCATCACTGCGACGCAAGTATCAGGAATTCCTCGACGAGGGCTCTCTTCAAGTCATGGACGGAACTGTTCTCGACATGATGGACGTTTACGAGGATCTCGACCGCTATATTCTCGACCAGAATTACGATGTTCGAGCAATGGGGTTTGACCCGTACAACGCTCGAGCGTTCGTGGAGCGCTGGACTCGAGAGAATGGCGAATACGGAGTCGAGAAAGTCGTCCAGGGCGCTAAAACCGAATCCGTGCCTCTCGGAGAGATCAAGAACATGGCGTTCAACCGCCTGCTTCTTTTCGATCAGGCGATCATGCAGTTCACCATGGGAAATTGCATCGCCCTGGAGGATACCAACGGCAACCGCAAGCTCTACAAGGACCGCAGAGAGCAGAAGATCGACTCCGTGTCGGCACTACTCGACGCTTGGGTTGCGTACAAAGTTCACCGAGAGATATTCGACTGAAAGGAGGCCGGCGGTGTCATTTGCGTCCAGGCTCAAGCACGCCTACAACGCGTTCACGAATCAGGACAGATCACCGGACTGGAATCTGGGTACTTCCTACGCCAGTCGACCCGATCTCCCCCTCAGCGTGTACAACATGGACTCGTCTATTGTTAACACGCTTTACAACATCATCTCGATCGACGTGGCGGCTACTCCGATACGGCATATTCAGCTGGGGGAGAATGGCCGCTTCGAGTTCGAGCGAGCGTCTTCTCTCAACGACTGTCTTGAGTTCGCGCCGAACAAGGACCAGAGCGGGCGAGCCTTCATCCAGGACATCGTCCATACGTGCTTTGAGTACGGCGCAGCGGCCGTGGTACCGGTCGACACCGACCTGAACCCGAGGGAATCGAACACTTTCGAGATCAAGTCCATGCGCGTAGGCTACGTGACGCAATGGTACCCGGACCACGTCAAGGTACGGCTTTACAACGATCGAAAAGGCGAGCGCGAAGAGCTGATTCTGCCGAAGAGGACTGCGGCCATCATTCAGAACCCGTTCTACGAGGTGATGAACAAGCCTAACTCCACTCTTCAGCGCTTGGCGCAAAAACTCACCCTTCTGGACGTCGCGGACAAGAGGGCGTACTCGGGCAAGCTAGATATCATCATACAGCTGCCCTACACCATCAAGTCCGAGGGTCTGCAGAAGCGAGCCGACGCCAGACTGAACCAGATTTCAGATCAGCTCACCAAGTCGACGTACGGAATCGCCTACGCTGACGGTACCGAGAAGATAACGCAGCTCAACCGTCCTGCCGAGAGCAATCTTCTGGCCCAGATCCAGTATCTGACCAAGGAGCTCTACGCTCGACTCGGCGTCACCGAGAACGTCTTCAACGGCACGGCCAAGGAAGAGGAACTCGCGCAGTACTGGAACCGAACGGTCGAACCGATGCTCGACGCAATTTCGATCGCGTTCACCCAGACGTTCCTCACCAAGACTGCCAGGACACAGGGACAGCGAGTCAAGTACTTGAAGGATCCGTTCCGCCAGGTACCGCCGTCCAAGATGATCTCGGCGCTTGACACACTCCTTCGAGACGAGGTCATCTCGTCTAACGAAGGCCGTTCGTACCTGTCCCTTCCGCCCGCTCCCGACGATGGTGCGGACGCCCTGCAGAATGCGAACATCAACCCGTCCGCCAGCACGGCGCTGGACGCGTTGCCGTCTCAGGCCGCGCCGACCCAGGACGAGTACGACACTGAACCTACGGACGGAGGTCAAAATGGCGTATGACTTCAGCGGGTACGCCACGAAGAACGACCTGACCTGCTCAGACGGTCGGATCATTCGCCGCGACGCCTTCCGTGACAACGACGGAGCCACCGTCCCGCTTGTGTGGCAGCACGGTCATAACGACCCTGCGAATGTCATTGGACACGCGAAGCTCGAGAATCGCAAGGACGGCGTGTACGCCTACTGCTCCTTCAACAAGACCGACGCGGCTGAGACCAGTCGCGAGCTGGTCGAGAATGGAGACGTGGACTCGCTGTCGATCTATGCCAACCGCCTGTCCCACTCCGGACCTAGCGTGACGCATGGAAACATCGTTGAGGTCTCGCTCGTGCTTTCGGGTGCGAACCCCGGGGCGCTCATCGACAACGTGGCCATTCAGCACTCCGACGGATCCTACGAGGACGCCGAGGATGAGGCCATCATCTACACCGGCACTACCCTCTCGCACTCGGACGAAGAGCCCGAGGATGAAGAGGACACCGAAGAGGAAGAGGAGGCCGACGTGGCCGACGAGGAGTTCGACGTCAACGAGTTCGTTGACTCCCTCACCGACGAGCAGGTTGACACTCTGTACGATTTCATCCAGTCCCTCCAGGACGAGGATGAGGACAATGACAACGACGAGGCCGAGCACGGTTTCGGCAAGGAGGATGTTCTGGTGCACTCCAACATCTTTGAGGGTTCGGACGAGCCGGTCTACGGCGAGGTTCTGTCCCACTCGCAGATTCAGGAGATCTTCGAGGACGCTGCCCGCCCGGGCATGACCCTCAAGACTTCGTTCCTGGCTCACGCTCAGGACTACGGCATCAAGGAGCCGGAGAAGCTGTTCCCCGACGCCACGCTGGTGGACAAGGAGCCCCAGCGTGTCATGCGCGAGAACAGCTGGGTCTCCAAGGTTCTCAACAGCTGCAAGCACACGCCGTTCTCCAGGGTTAAGACCCAGTGGTCCGACCTGACCCCGGACGCTCTGCGCGCCAAGGGCTACGTGAAGGCCAGCCGCAAGAAGGACGTCGTCTACGAGGTGGCAAACCGTAACACCACTCCGACCACGATCTACAACAAGACTCGTATGGACCGCGACGACATCCTGGACATCACGTCCTTCGACGTTGTCGCCTGGATGAAGCAGAACCTGCGTCTCGCTCTTGACGAGGAGCTGGCTCGCGCCATCCTGATCGGTGACGGCCGCGACGTGTCTTCCCCGGACAAGGTCAAGGAGGCCAACATCCGTCCGATCTGGAAGGATGACGAGCTCTTCGCCCACAAGGTCACCCTTGAGGCCGCGGCAGATCAGTACGCCGTCATCGACGCCGTTCGCCGTGCCCGGAAGAACTACAAGGGTTCCGGATCCCCGGTTCTCTACACCACCAACGAGTTCGTCTGCAACCTGCTCGAGCTCCGAGACAAGAACAACCGGTACGTCTTCCAGACCCCACAGAACATCGCCACCAGCCTGAACGTCTCCGACCTGGTCGAGGTTGAGGTCATGGAGGGGGCCGAGCGCGATGAGGGCGGCAAGCGCAAGCTGCTCGGCATTATTGTCAACCTGTCCGACTACACGCTTGGCGCCGACAAGGGCGGCGAGGTCAACTTCTTCGACGACTTCGACCTGGACCTCAACCAGCAGAAGTACCTGCTGGAGACTCGTTGCTCCGGTGCGCTGACCAAGTACAAGAGCGCTCTGGTCATCGAGCAGAAGACAGCCTGATTCGTCAAAATGGCTAAGTTCTTCGGAAAGATCGGTTACGGCGAGTCCGTACAGGTCAAGCCCGGGGTTTGGCAGGACAAGATTACCGAGCGATCGTACTACGGCGACGTCACACGAATGATGAAGCAGTATGTCTCGACTGACAAGGTGATTCCGGATCTACGCACGAACAATCAGATCCGCATTCTCGCTGACGCGTTCGCTCTGGAGAACTTCACGGCCATCAAGTACGTGGAATGGATGGGGGCGCGCTGGTCCGTCAGCAATGTCGAGGTCGCACGCCCCCGTCTAGTCCTCGACCTCGGAGGGGTATACAATGGGCCGACTGCAACTCCATGAGTCTTTGGTTGGGGCCCTTGGCTCGGACCATGTGTACTACCAGCCACCGGAATCGGTAAAACTCGTCTACCCGTGCATCGTCTATCAGCGTAACAACGCTTCCCCGTATTACGCCGATAACGTGCTGTGGTGGAACTTGATCGGATATCAGATCACGGTCATCGATCGTGATCCGGATAGTCCCGTGAACGACAAGGTGGCCGCAATACCGACGGCTCGATTCAGTCGCTTCTTCGCGACTGAGGGCCTCAACCACAATGTGTTCACCATCTACGCTTAGGAGGATGCAGCATGGCTGCTCTCACCTGGGACCAGGATGGCGCTCGCGTCTACGAGACTGGTGTTGACCACGGCGCTCTGTACGTCGTGGACTCGAGCACCGGAAAGTACGGCAAGGGCGTGGCCTGGAACGGTCTCACCAAGGTCACCGAGACCCCGTCAGGCGCCGACATCTCCGATGTCTACGCAGACAACATCAAGTACCTCTCCCTCCAGGCCGCTGAGACCTTCGAGGGCACCATCGAGGCCTACACGTTCCCCGACGAGTTCATTGCCTGTGACGGTACCGAGGCTGCCGAGGCCGGAGTTTACCTCGGCCAGCAGGCTCGTGCGAAGTTCGGTATCGCTTACCGGACCGTCAAGGGTAATGACACCAAGGGTAACGCGTTCGGCGAGAAGATCCACGTTCTCTACGGTCTGACCGCTCAGCCTTCGGAGCGCGCTTACAGCACGATCAACGACTCTCCTGAGGCTATCAGCTTCTCCTGGAGTGTCAAGTCGACCCCTGCCGCGGTCACTGGTCACAAGCCGGTTTCCATTATCACTCTCGACAGCACCGTGCTCACCGCCGCGAAGTACAAGGCTGCCGAGGAAATACTGTTCGGCAAGTCCGACACCGATCCGAAGCTCCCCACACCGGACGAGCTCATCACCGCCATCAAGAACGCGGCCTGATATACGCCTGCGCCCTCGGTCGATCCCGAAATCCCGAGGGCGCAGCGCCTTGATAGGAACACACATGCTTACACTTCAGATCCACGGGGAGGAGAAGTACGACGATGTACGCAATCTCTTCATTCCGGGAATCGCCACCGAGCTTAAGCTCGAACACAGTCTTCTGTCTATGTCAAAATGGGAATCGATCTGGAAAGTGCCATTCCTCGGCAATCGGGAGCGCACCGCCGAGCAGTCGCTCAGCTATATCGAGTGCATGACAATCGGAAAGGTCAACCCTCTGGCGTACTCCCATCTCACACCCGAACACGCCCAGAAGGTTGCCGATTACATCAATGACCCGATGACCGCGACGACATTCAGAGATCATGGTCCGGGATCACGGGAGGTCATCACTTCGGAGCTGATCTACTACTGGATGGCCACGTTCTCCATTCCGTTTGAATGCGAGAAGTGGCATCTGAACCGCCTCATGACTCTGATCCGTGTCTGCGGCGAGAAGAACAAGGATCCAAAGAAGATGAGCCGGGCCGAGATAGCTCGTCAGAACCGTTCGCTTAATGCGGCCCGTAGAGCGAAGATGGGAAGCAAGGGATGATCACAGGAACCATCTCCGGAAAGTCCAACCCGGGGTCCACTATCGTTGTGGATGTGGTTAACGGGTCTTCTACCTCTCTCACCACGATCGATGGAAACGTCAATATCCAGGCCGTGGGATTCGAGGGCGCTTACACCAGAATCTACGTCTACTACGCGGACAATACGAGCGCGAAGTACAACGGAACCCTCAGCGAGAAGCGACCGATTTCGTTCAATGCGACCAAGAACACCGGAGGTGGCGGCAACGGTAATGTCCTTATCCTGCCGGTCGGAGGCGAGGTCCCGTCTGGAACGCCGTCGAACACGGTGATTGTTCGTAGGACCGTCTGATGGCCATGCGAATTCGCGGATCCGTCAACAGCTCGGATCCGAAGAAGCCGCTCAATTACATGGGGGCGTTCAAGTCAGGAGACTGGGGACTCCTTGTGGTGGCCGGACAGTTCGGATCGCAGGGAGATGCCACTCCTGCGGGCTGGACCGGTATCTACGACACGGACAAGAAGGGCGAGAACTGGATTCGCTCAACCACAGTAGCCGTGCACAAGGCCCAGTGGAGTACCGAGTTCCGCAACATCAACTGGGGATCCACGAACGCGGAGTACAAAGGGCGTCAGTGCGCATATCTGGTCGTGATCGACGGTTCCACCATCGACAATATGGAGCTAGAGGCGATCCACAGTACGGAGAACGCACAGCTCATAAGCGACGTTCCATGCTTTGGGATCATGACGATGCATGCCACGGCTGCCGAGGGCGTCGTTACTTTTCCCAGCACTACGACCATCGTCACGAATGGCGATTGGGGGAAGAAGACCGACGCCAGTTGGAGCTCGATCGCGGTTAACTACGCCACGGCTCCTTTCACTGCGCCGGCGGGTGGGACCGTT
>QWCF01000134.1_pt1 | contig 33016 bp, 19 predicted proteins | sample 1972521 | NCBI WGS metagenome assembly QWCF01 (sample SAMN09866715, study PRJNA288562) | Human oral metagenome isolate term4_saliva, whole genome shotgun sequencing...
TATGCTCGCCCTTCCTTCTCCATCGCCTTTATTGCTCAAAGGGCGTTCATTATTTAACCGCTCACATGCTGTTAGTTTGAATGCGCTACAGCGTATAGACGAAAATTCTCAGGTAAGCGTGCAGGTTACATTTGTCAATGACCGTAATGAGGCTACCTCTTTGCGCCATTCAGACTTTTATACGAATAGCGGTATAAAGACAATAGAAAATAGAAAACAGTATTTGGAGAAAAGTAATGACCTCTTTGCAAAGATAAAATACGAGAATAACGCTAATAATCATTATCTTAAAAATGAGCTTTCTGGTGACTTCTCTTGGAACAAACAATGGCTGAATGAACAGGGGACTCATCCGCACATGATGATGGGTAATCTTCCGATTTATACATTAAAAGATAATTTCAGTATAATGAAGAAATATGGCAAACGCCTTATTACTCTGCAATCAAAGAATATAATGGATGTACGTCCGCAACAACTATATGTCGATTCACTGGTACAGTCTATTAATCAACATTACTATGAAACGAATACGGACGTAAGTGGAAGTCTTAGAATAGGTAGATTTATTCTATCAGGAGAAATAGGAGTAAATGCAGGAGAACACCGCTTCACTTCTGATTTAGTGGGAGTTCCAGATAGTATTGGACTACTGATGGGCAAAAGCAGCTTTACATTTGCAAGTTTCTATACCAATCCGAGCATTGAATATACGGTGAAGGACTTTAATTTCACATTATCTGGCGATATGTCGTACAACCATTATAAGTATAGTTTAGATAATGGTCAGTCTAAATTCTTATTCTCCCCTAACCTCCATATCAGATGGAAAGCTACAGCATCATGGACTTTCTCGGCTGATGCATCCATTAATACAATGCAGATAAATGCTGCCCAATTTTATCCAACTTTGGTACTGCAAGATTATCAATATATGAATAAAGGTCTGGCAGGCTATAACCTAAACAAAGAGAAAAGCTTAGGAATAGGAGTTGTTTATAGCGATGCTCTGAAAGGGACTTCTATACGATTACGCATAACAAGATCGTTTGGTACCTCTCCTTATACATCAACCCAAGATTTTGTGGGCAACTATATCGTAGAATCATTGACACAAGGAGACACGAAGTACAATAGTTGGAATATGTTCCTAATGGGTTCACAAGGCATAGGCTTCTTAAAAGGAAAGCTAAATGTAAAGGCTTTATATAATGCCATGAATAGTTATATGGTTCAGAATAAGCAACAAATGCCTTACGACACAAAGAACTTAAATATAACCTCTAACCTTGATATTGGTTTAATAAAGGGTGTCGATTTAGCTTATAAACTTACTTATGGCTTTCACCAGATGAAAATGCCTGCTTTCGGGAAAACGTCTAATCTAAATAGTTGGAAGCATGAGGGAAGCCTTAGAATACCTCTTTGTAAGGTTTTAAGTTTGGAAACTTTGACGGAATACTATCAGAACGAGATTGCAAAAAAGGAGTTTAAGGATATGTTCTTTCAAGACTTTACTTTGATATTTAAAGCCAAACACTTTGACTTAAGTCTTGCGTGGAACAATGTCTTTAATAATAAAAGCTATAGCTATGGGCTTAACAATACGCTTTCAAGTAGCTTTAGCAATCAAGACATTAGAGGAAGAGAGCTGATGCTTAGTTTCTATTACAAACCTTGACAACTAAGTTCAATGATACTACATAAATAAATTTACTAAAAGTTGAGATATATTAGACACCATTGTCATAGTACTGATGGGCTTACAACCGATTATTTTCAGAAGCACCATCAGGCCATATTTTTCTGTCAAATTTGAACAAAGAAGACCTAAATCGAAGCTTAATAGTAAAGAAGACTTAAAAGTCTAAAGAGAATAAACATTACAGTCATATTAGCAGATGTTCCAACTTCATCAAGGTGTCAATCAAAGTCACCCATAGATAAAACATAACTAACTGATCTACAAGATACGCTGTATGATGGCACAGAAGCATAATGACGCCAAGGCTTGACTAATCTCAGGTGAATAGTATGCCCCTAATCTCGTTAATATAGATTGCTATTTCAGTAAGGTATGGAGTCTCCCAAATGCTGGACGAACCAGACAAAAAGAGCTACATCCTTACTCTGGTAGTCTTACAAAGCCATCAGTTTCTAAAATACTCTTAGAACGTAAAAGTGCTTCTAAGCCCTCTTTTAAAGCTTGCTCTACCTTAGAGCCACGACGCGAAAAGCCCAGCCTCTTTGCAACAAGAAGAGTCAGTGCATCGATCTTGATAGAAAGCTGCTCTCGTACTGTGAGTATGATTGCATTCATTATTTCTATTAGAGGTATTTCTGTTATATCTCTTCCGTGAGCCTGTCTATAGCCACTGAAAGAATCAGCACATGCTTTATCTGTCCACAATATCGTAGAGTTACCTATCTCTTGAACAAATAATAGCCTATCAGCAATATCCTTAACCGAGGCCACCAAAGAGGAAGTAACTCTTGCAGTACCTCTATGTACACAGATACATCGACATAAATACATCAGTGTCATTGGCTGTTCACATGCAAGTATCTTTTTTGCAAGAACCTCATCACTCATAGCATCAGTATCTTCCAAACCTTGATACGTATGATAGTCTTTCTCATTGCTTTCAATTTTCTCAACCTTTTCTTTTGTAACATCAAAGGTAGTATTCTTTACGAATGTCTTTTCTAACTTCCCGTTCTGCTGTAGTACCTTTTCAATACGTGCTATAACACGTTCAGGATTATTAATCCAATCGACACTCCATACACGCATTATCTTCCAACCAAGTAAGTTCAAAACAGTTGGTTGGACAATCTCTCTATCTCTTGTAGTCTGCGTATTATGATAGACCTCACCATCGAGTAGAATACCCATAACATAATTGTCATTATTAACAGCATCTGCAATAGCCACATCAACCTTGAAGTTTGAACGCCCTACATTGGTATTTACTATATGACCATGGGCCTTGAGTGCATCAGCAATCTGCTCAGAGATGATGTAGTCAGAGTTCTCCTTATGATTATTAGAAGTATTAATCAGTACTTGTTGCTCCGCATACTCTAAGAAATGTTTCAACCCTTCTACTCCCCGTGCCTTAGTACGTTTCAAATCAATCTGTGATGCTTTCAAGGACGAATAGACATTCATTTCTCTTCTGGCACGGCTTACTGCTACATTCAAACGCTTTTCTCCCCCATTATTATTTAGCGGTCCAAAGTTCATTGATACTCTGCCATCCTTATCTGGACCATAACCAATAGAGAATAAGATGATGTCACGCTCGTCACCCTGTACGTTTTCAAGGTTCTTTACAAAGATAGGCTCGTATAATGCTTCAGCTGCTTCTCGCAGTTTCTTATCCTTGTCGAGCTTTTCAGTTAACAAGTCATCAATTAAGTTTTGCTGTACCTGACTGAATGCTATCACACCAATACTATACTTTGTTTGGTCTTTACTCTGCAATCTTTTGACGATATCTTCTACGATAGTCTCAGCTTCCTTCTTATTAGAACGGCGTCCACCCTTATCATACACACCATCTACATAATAATACTTTACCTTCGTCGTTTGGTCATCAACAGATGGGAATGTGATAAGTTCACCATCATAATACTCATTATTAGAGAAGGCAATTAGCGATTCATGCTTTGAACGATAATGCCAGTTCAACTGAAGTGATGGTATACCAAGACTATGGCAATCATCAAGAATACTATCAAGATCATCAATATCAGCTTCATCTTCACTAACACTTGTTGATGAGAAGAAACTCGTTGGAGGCATCTGCTTCGGATCACCTACAACTATTAAAGACTTGCCACGAGCAATTGCACCTATCGCCTCACTTGTAGGCATCTGTGAAGCCTCATCAAAGATAACAAGGTCGAACTTGCTTCGTGATAAATCTAAAAACTGTGCCACAGACATAGGACTCATCAACATACATGGGCAAAGTCTTGGTAATAGTGTGTCAATATTATCAAACAAATCACGGAGCGAGACTCCTCTACCACCATTTGCAATGTTTCTATTAAGGAAGCCAATAGGACTACTATTGTCTATACTGTCTGTCACATGGGGTACATTCGCAGCCAATCGAGCGTAAAGTTCCTTCTGACTGAGTAATTGAAACTCTTCTGTTAGTTTTTTGTAGCGTGAGATTGTCTCGTCAAAGATTGTTCCTTCAAAGGTTCGTAAGACCTGTGACGACGCTATCTTCTCACAGGCAAAACTTCGGAAAACTCTCTTAAAGAAGGCATCCTTCAGTTTCTCGGCTGAAATTTCGTTATTTTCAATATATTGAGCGATGATGCCAAGACCATCAACCTCAAGCTCCGTCTTATAAGCACACCACTGATACCAATCTCGTGCTTCATCTGTATGCTGAAGCCAGTTATCGAGCTTCAGTACATAACACTTCAAGTCTTCATTGGTTGGAAGCTTATCATCATCAAAACTTACGGCAAAATACGTATGTATAACATCCTGTATTGTTACTATCTCATTATGTAATTGCTGATAATTTAGTAATTTAGAGAGGAAAGTATCAATATCTTGCTCAATAATAAGATTATTAAATTGCTTCAACTTAGTTAAGAAACTCCTTTTAGCAAAGAAGCGAGGTAGAAACCACTTAGCCTTGATACTCCTCCACTCGTTATATAACGTCTCTCCATCTTGAGATAACACTTCATCATTGCAATCTCTTAATAATTCAGCTTTTATAGCTTCAGCTTCCAAAAGCTTATGCCTTTCCACATCACCCTTACGGAGTGTTTCAGATGCTGTTTTGAGTCGTGATGATAGATATCCAACATTGGCAAGGTCGTCGTCTTCAATAGTAAGCCCAAGTAAAGGGTGTTTTGAAGGAGTCCCCGTAATGCTAAGTACAGCCTGGTACTTCTGACTCAATAGATGTGCGTATTTATCCATTTTCTCTATTCGGAACAGTTGCTTAAATGCAGCATCGTTCACATCTAAATCAAGCTCTGGCCCATCTATGGATTCATATCTGATGATACTGTCAAATAAAGACATCCCCTCCGGTCCTTTAACATCATGGAGTGCCTCCATATACTCAATCAATTTACACCGTTGAACATAGAGTTCGTCAGCAATACGTGCATATTCTTTTGAATGTTGAATATGAGTTGCCTCCATAGCCTTCTTCAACTGTTCAAGTACATGACGCTTTGTAATTTTGTTTGAATGCATTTCAAGACAGAATGGACCAAGGTTTATCTTCTCCAAACGCTTCTGTACCACATTCAAGGCTGCCATTTTCTCTGCAACAAACAGTACTCGTTTACCTTGGAACAAAGCATTAGCAATAAGGTTTGTAATGGTCTGCGACTTACCTGTTCCAGGAGGACCATATAGAATAAAAGAGTGTCCCTGACCAGCTGCCATTACGGCTGCCATCTGTGACGAGTCTACAGGGACAGGTAATGCAAGGTCAGATGGCTTCACCTCTTTATCCTTATCTTTCAACTCTGATATTACTTGGCTTGGAGTAAAGGTCAGTTTTTGTTCTACAAGACTACATACTATATTGTTCTCAAGCAGTTCTTGTCTGTGGTTATGGATATCATTCCACATAAGGAACTTACTGAACGAGAAAACGCCCAAGATACATTCTTCTTCTACATCCCAACGTTTTTTGTTCTTAAGCACCTCACGTATGATAGCAAAGATTTTCTTCACATCTACCCCGTGCTCATCTGTAGGTAGGGGATTAAGGCCTGGTATGTTGATTTCAAAATTCTGACGTAGAAATTCTATCAAGGTTATATTCAAAGTAATCTCCTCATCTCGAGTACGAATATAGTAATCGCCTTTTTTATACACCATTTCTACAGGCAGCATTAATATTGGAGCATAACGAGACTTCTCACTTATCTCTGTTTCATACCATCGCAGTGTACCTATAGCAAGGTATAACGCATTTGCACCTGTCTCTTCAATAGCATTTTTTGAAGCTCGATAGATATTCTTCAACGTATTGCGTGTGTCTGTCTCCGTTTGATAAGTATGTAACATACGATGTTTAATATCATTTGTTATCAACTCATGGAGTTCTGGCAAAGACTTAGAGCGTACAAGGCGTTCCTCGTCATTAATCTTAAAACTTACATCAGGTTTGCAAGAAATTAGGTATTCCATCCCATCTTGCAAATAGTCTTCTACCAGGTCAATATCAAATGAAATAAATTGAATAGCCTTCTGCCTTAGATAAAGATTCAACATTGAGTTACGCAAGGAGAAGTCTAAAAGTTTGCGCTCCCAGATATCCAGCTTGGTTATCTCACGTTTGTTGTCCATTAGCATACTCAGATCAAAACGCGAGTGTTCCTTTACATTTAGCATACACTCATCATGACTTGTTCCCTCTACAGCAACCTCCCATACACCATTATTCATGACACGCTGTGGAAGAGGACGCACTTGTTCAAGTCGACATCGCTTGATATCAATGAACATCTCAAAGATTGCCGTATTGGCAAGATTCTTTATGGCTAAACTCTGAGCATCTTCAAAGGTAGTAGACTCTGCTGTAATTTGTGTACATTCAAGTACAAGCATCTCATCGATGCCGTCAGAACATTTCTTCTCTATATACGAAGCATCATCACAAACACTATATTGACAACAGTCGTCGACTAACCAAACAGCAAGGTAAGCATGCCCTTCTTGTAGTACAATACCACTATTGAGCCCTATACTTTCAAGTACACTTGCAAAGAGTAGCGTAAGTTCTATGCAGTTCCCGACCTTAGAAGCCAGGACTTGGTCAGGCAGTGTAATACGTTGCCCAACAACTTCATACGATGCTGGAGCAGAACGGTATACAATACCCTCAGCATGAAGTGCCCCATACACAGCAGCCACCTGCTTTCGTACTTCATTTGAATTACCTGTCTGATATGCTGTAAATGCAGAAGCCCCCGACACTTCCTTCAACTTACTGGCTGCCTTGGCTATAATATTGTTTACAGCAGGATGATTGGGCGTAACAAACGAAGCAAGACATTGCGGTAGAATACTGGTTCCCAACCATTGGTCGTATGGCATTATATCTATGTCATAACTATGAGTAAACACTATCTTCTTTGCATCTGACAGCGCATCAGCATATACATTGATGGTAAATGTGGACGTAATCTTTTCTGTTACCAAAGCTACCTCTGTTGGCTTCAGAGATAAGCTCATACCCTGTAAACGAATTGACTTACCAGTCTTAAGTGATGCGATGATGCTTGAACGAAAGTCTTGGAAAAAATCACCAGAACATTCTATTATTATATCCCTTAAATCATCAGCCTTGTCATTACAAAGCTCAACAGACTGGCATATTGCTACCCCGTTATTAATTAATGAATAATTGATAGATGGTAGATATTCTATATTGATAGTTGCCATAACGATTTGATAATTTGTAGATTTTGTTACTTATACCAATATTAATTACTTGGGTTTACGGACTTATTGGATTTAGACATTAACTGCCAAATATTATATGCTTATTACATAACCATTGAGAAAGATATTACAACGGTCACTTAGTTATACCTCCTCTATAATACTAACGCTGTCAAAGGTGTTTATCTTATCAAACTAAAGTACTCAACTGCAAATATAGTTATTTGTTTTTATATCTCCTCGTATTATGCTTATAAATATACTATTGGTGCCAGATAATTCTATGAATAACATAAATCTACCATCATCTCCAGTTATATACAGGTCTGAAAGCTTGTTTGAGATTAAGCAATAGATGGATGGTTAGAACTTCATAAACAGTAAGGAAACTACCTACGTGAGAGCTTGAAAGCATTCTCTAACACAAAACTATACGGCTGTATAGTTATCGCAAGGCTACCCAAAGAACATTACTCTAATTGCTTTCACCATTATTACTACCATATCAAAACAAAAGTGTCCTGTTGTTTCAAGTGAACCTAAAGGCTTTATAAGTTGTAATGCGGTAAAAAAGAACCTGTTGACCTATATAACTATGTGGGAATAAGAACGCACCCTACAACACATCTTATGCGTTGTCCTTTAAGAGATGGAATAGTTTTCCGCTCTCATGAAATGTCACAATAATACCAAATAATTTTGATTTCAAGTTGCTGTCACTTTTAACATTTCAAATAAACTCATTATAAATCAATTAGTTGTAACGTCATCTCTAATGACAGAAATGACAGGAAATATTATTATGGAGGATTTGGTTTGTCGTAGGACATTCAAAATTTCGTGTGAGCTTATTAGGTATATGAAGATTAGTTGGTTAAGAAGAAATATAAAGGTTTACTGAAAAGCAAGGGATGCTACTATCAAGACTTATCGCCGTAGCACTTAAAATATAGCATGAATCATTTATGTTCGTCTGTTATCGTTAGACATAACATACCAAGCGAGATAACCAGACCACTACTTAAAGGTGTCTAATTATTCTAAAGAATATGATCCAAGGTAGCCTGTCGAAATCAAGAATGATATGACATGACGAAGCAAAACACTTAACTAAGTACTACCAAGAAAAGAAGAAATCATACTCTGACAATAGATTAGAGAACGTCTAATTGACATATCAGAGACCTACTTCTTCGGAACGAAAGTCTCCCATGTCTGATCATCAAAGAAGATACGAATCTCTGTGATGCGTCGTTGCGGTTTGTCAATATATTTTACCTCTGTACGAGAAGGGATTTTATACATATTATCATTATATGGTAAACTTCTCTGTTCTGTCTCTACCAGTGGTGGAGTTGTAGGATTAGAAAAGTCAAGCGTGCCTTCAGAACTTCCAGGAGGCATGGTTGCAGCCTCTCCTGTAGAAGAATTAGGCTCAGCGGTCTGATCCTTAAACATTGGACCTTGTCCATACAAAAGCCAATCAAGATTAATCTTTGTAAACTTACTCTTGATAGCTTCAACAGTATTAAGAGTCGGTTTGGTCCTTCCAGTAAAAATACTACTGAGAGATGCAGACGAGATTCCTATGAAATCTGAGAAAGTTTGCTGAGTCATGTGCTGACTCTCCATAAGCTGTCTTATTCGATCTTTCATTTCAAATTCTATCGTTCGTTAGTAAATAGAGGAGTTTTTAGGCTGATTAGCCACTCTTCTAACAACTTTACAAAGGTAAACATAATATTTTATATACCCAAATAATAAGTTGAATAGATTATGTTTGTATATCTAACTTTTAATATTTACATTTTACAAATACAAAATAACAAAAGTGTGCATGTGTCTTATACATTTACAAAGTAACATATACAAACCTATAGAGTACAGAACAAATAAATAAACCAGAACTACTAAATTACTGGTTATAAATCACATTATTAAGCATATCTAAACCTAAATGGCACAAATATGCGAATTATAAGGGAATAAAAGAAGAGTTAGGAAACTAAAACAATATTATATTCTTATAATGTACTGATATATTAGTATTTATATGCCATAATTAGTACGTGCATAAAAATACATCTCGATTAATAAAAGTAAATACACACATTTACATAACAAGATAATACACTTGTACGAGCAATAAACATCTTTATTTTATTTACATTTGTATTTACAAATATAAATAATAATGCTCACTTGTAGTTTCCAAACTCTACATAATTAAAGTAAAACAAGTGTGAAAATTAAATTGAGCATTGTCGAAAATTATCATTTTGAGCGTTATTAAAGTATTTGCGAACTGGGGGAAAGATGCAGGAAAATACGCGAAAAATGAATAGGGTAATTTCGCCTATTACGCTATTAATCAAGAGAAAACATAAAAAAAGCACCCTTTTCAGAGTGCTCCTTTTAGCTTAAAATAATATGATTTTAGGCGGGGAAAGAGTGATTTTACGGCTAAAAATGTATCAAAATCCCCTCTATTTCTTAATGAAGAATGAAGAAAATAAGCTCTTTCATCAAATCTCCCGCACCAGTATTAGGATTATCTAATCCCTTACTCTTTCCATCTATGTCCCGAATCTTAGAAATAATGTCCATCGTTTTACGTGCAGAATAGTTTTTTAAACCTATAATATAATCCTTCGCTCCCCATGTATTACGTAAATCCAAGGCAGAAGCTATCCCTTGTTCTGTACCTCTCTGAGGAGTATAATGAACTATCATAAGATTCTGAAAATAAGAAAAGAGTAATGGAAGGAAAGAATAAAGAGAACCAGCTTTGGGATTATTGTCAAAATATTTCACAATCTGATTAGCCTTGAAACAGTCCTTCTGAATAATAGCATCTCTAAGTTCAAAAGCATTAAAGTCCTTACTTACCCCTATCTCCTTTTCCACCACCTCTGGTGTTACGCGAAGATTATCTGCCGGAAGAGATATAAGTACTTTATTCAACTCTGAAGTGAGTCGACTCAGATCAGCTCCAATATGATCGGCTACCATCTGGCATGACTTAGGATCAATACTAACATTCCTTTCCTTCAAGTAAGCTTGGATAAAATCAGGGAGCTGATAGTCGCGCAACTTCTTACTTTCAAAAACAACCCCTACTGTCTGTGCCAATCCAACAACCTTCTTACGTGCATCAATTTTCCCATTCTTATGACACCACACAAGGATAGTTGATTTTACAGGATTCTTGAGATACTTCTCCAAAGCTTCTAAAGAACGGATATTCTGTGCTTCTTTAACTATTATTACTTGAAACTCGGCCATCATAGGATAACGCCTTGCCATATCGGCTACCTGAACGGCTGTAACATCTGAACCGAAGCAGATAGTTTGGTTAAAGTCTCGTTCTTCAGGAGAAAGAACATGCTCTGCTATATAACCAGAAATCTGATCGATATAATAAGACTCTTCGCCCATCAACATATAGATGGGTGCATACTTCTTATTCTTCAGATCCTGCATTATACTCTGAAATGTTGGTCCTTGCTTTGTTGGCATTTACTTTTTTATTAACTTTGCATAAACGATAAACCGTAATACGACCTAAGAGAACAACGGCAGTAAGTCCATACTGACAGAAGGTGGTCTAAAGGGTTACACCTCCCGAACCTCTTACGATACGGTCTTTCATGCAAAGTTAATAGAAAAGAGATAGAAAACAAAATTTTCATTTGACTTTCGCCATACCCTTCCACCTTATTATATATAGGATATTTAGTTATGATACAGCTCAACCTCCCTCCTTACCAGCTTAGAGTAAGGGAGACAAACGGACGAAAGCAGATTCTTGATATACTCCGCAGAAAATATGTAGCACTCACTCCAGAGGAATGGGTGCGACAACACTTTATTCATTATCTTATTGACCACAAAGGCTATCCTGCTCCCCTACTTGCTAACGAAGTTCCACTACAAGTTGGCGAGAAGAAAGTTCGTGCTGATAGTGTGCTTTACGATAATCAGCTTCGTCCGAGGATGATTATTGAATACAAAGCACCTACCATACCATTAACACAAAAAGTATTTGAACAGATATCTGTTTACAACCTCCTACTCCATGTTGATTACCTCATTATATCAAATGGCATAGACACCTATATCTGCAAGATGGATTATGACAACCAGACATACACGTTTCTTGAGGCAATACCAGACTATCAGGACATTTAGTCCAATTTTCCACATTAGCACCTTCATAATAGGATTAAAACAACCAACAAGCTGACTGTATCTTAAGAAGCCAACTGAGCTTAAAACAACAACTCCTCCCTAAGTAAGAAAGTCTACATACGAGCATCTGAGTATCATTACTTCTCACGGCCTCTATTCCAAGAGACCATGCCTTGTTTTTTATAGGCTCAAATCATTTCATAAACATCTCTTCTTTAGCGAATATCCCTCCGATAACAGGCAGAAAAAATAGTGATAACCCACTTTTTCTTCACCTTGATTTTGTCTATCATCCTTCCATCACAACTACCAGATATTAGGTATTCAATTACCGAAAAATGCAAAAGAATAAGCCTTAATACAACTTTCTTCCTACACACCTAACAGCAGAATCTTTATCCTCATAGCGTGATATAACACATTTCTAACAAGATTCTACGACCATTTCAACACTCATCACCACAAATCATCACCACCCAACATTCAACATCCAAACCCTAAACGCATAGAGGGAACAAAAAAGAAAGAAAGACAATTCCTATTACTACAAGACATCGTAATACTCTTATGAACAACTGAGGTCAGTCCCCCAAACTATCGTTTGACATACCCTTTTACCCCTATCATTCCCTCCGAGCATATAAACAATTATTCTTCAGTTTATTGACAGGATATCTTAATCTGCCTGCAAACATAAATAAAAGAGTAAATATAGTACTGAGTTTGTCGCCTTCGTTACTATTATCATGCCCTATATCCTTTGCAATAATCTCCCAGATAGCAAAATTCACATAGCATTACCGATAAAAGATATAAACTTTGGCATTATCTTTGTATCATAATAATAATAAGACTTTGAGTTAAAGTAACATTGAAAAAAAGAAAAGAATATGGCAATCGCAAAGTGGATTGGTGGCGCATTAGGTTGGATAATTAGCGGAAATACGCTGGGCGCCTTAGTAGGCTTTTACATAGGTAGTTTACTCGATATAGCGCTTTCAAATGGAGAAGACCTCCCTTTTAGTGCAAATAAATATAGAGTATATGATGAACAAGACCATTTTGAAGATACAAATTCTTTCGAAGGAGAGCGAAATTCATTTTTACTTTCTATGCTTGTCCTTTCCTCCTACATCATAAAAGCCGATGGTAAGATAATGCACTCTGAGATGGAATATGTACGCCAGTTCCTGCGTGTAAACTTTGGTGAACAGGCTGTCAGCCAAGGAGAAGCCATTCTACTAAAGTTATTTGACGTACAAAAGCAGCAAGGACCGGTCCAATTCCAGGAGACCATTCGTAAGAGCTGTGTTGAGATTCGCTTCCACACAAGTGTAAGTCAACGTCTTCAATTACTTAACTACCTTGTCATCATCGCAAAAGCTGATGGTGTAATAAGCTCAGAAGAGGTTGCTGCACTGAAGGAGGTAGCCCTATACATAGGACTTTCTATGCAAGATGTTGAGTCTATGCTCAACTTAGAAAGCGGTGCAGAAGCAAGTAGCAGCATTGAAGATGCCTATAAGGTGTTAGGAGTTTCTCCATCAGCAACTGATGATGAGGTTAAAGCAGCCTATCGTAAGATGGCACTAAAGCATCACCCCGACCGTGTGGCAACCTTGGGAGACGACATACGGAAGGCTGCAGAAAAGAAATTCCAAGAGATTAACGATGCTAAAGAGAGAATCTTTAAGGCAAGAGGATTGTGAGTAAAGTAGACGAGTTGATGGTAAACAAGTTGACAAGTTTATGGTAAACAGGTTGACAAGTTGATAGTGAACGAGTTGACAAGTTGATGGTAAACAGGTTGACAAGTTACTACTAATCAGACTATTACCATTGCCTACAATCATCATTTTTAATAAGAAACAATCATATAATTGCACTATGGCAACAAGACTAAAAATAAAGACAACAGAAGGTGATATCACCATTCGCCTCTATGATGAGACCCCGAAACATCGTGACAACTTCCTCAAATTAGTGAAAGAAGAGTATTTCAACGGAACCATCTTCCACCGAGTAATAAAGGATTTCATGATACAAGGCGGCGATCCTGATAGTAAAAACGCACCTAAGGGTAAGATGTTAGGAACAGGTGGACCAGACTACACCATCCCTGCGGAGTTTGTTTATCCACAATACTTCCACAAACGTGGTGCCTTGAGTGCAGCTCGTACGGGTGATGAAGTTAATCCTAATAGGGAAAGTAGTGGTAGTCAGTTCTACATTGTATGGGGAAAGACTTATAAGCCTACTGAACTAAAGCAGATGGAACATCAGATGGCAATGCAACAAGAACAGTTGGTTTTCAATCAGCTTACCAAGGAGCATCATGAAGAAATCATGAATTTAAGACGTAATCGTGACCGTACAGGATTGCAGGAGCTACAAGAGAAACTGATAGAACAAACTAAAACTATCTGTAAGCAACAAGGGAAGCTTGCCTTTACGCCAGAACAAATAGAGGCTTATACGAACGTTGGTGGTACTCCTTTCCTCGACAATCAATATACTGTCTTCGGTGAAGTAGAGGAAGGACTTGATATTGTTGAACGCATCCAAAACTGTGATACTGACCGCAATGACCGTCCAACAAAAGATATCAAAATTGAGAATGTAGAATTACTATAGTTTTACAAATAAAGGCTTTACTACTAAACACAATCCCTTATCTGGCTATTTCACAACGAAAAAACCAGATAAGGGATTACTCTTTTACAGGGAAGGCAGACTATTTCGCAATAGCGAGATAGCGTGACAACCGCTCAAAGTTCTTTTGCTTAGTAGCATCCATTATCAAGAAGATATCTATCAGCCACCAAATATAACACCCTCCACACGTCAGCAGTTTACCAACACCTAAACCAGTGTCACCTATATAAAAACGATCGACACCCAATATTCCAACAAGTATTGACAGAATAATCGCTACAGTAGGGTCACTCATTTGACTCGTAAATGCCATTATTTCTTCTGCACTTACATCCGAGCTCTCCAATCTTGCACGTACACTCGGAATACATCCCGCAGGTATCTTAGAAGAAAGCAATACCAATATGCTATTAAGTTGTTCTGATTCCATAATATTTACACGAGGTTGAATAGTTAATACATTAATCCATTTGAGGAGGGAAATCTTATATATCCACTATATCTTTAATATGTTCCTTACAATAAACCAAATAAAGAAGAGGATTATATACAACCATATAAGCCGTCTGTCTTCTATTACCTTAGTCAGACTATCCTTAGCCTGCCCTTGTGGGAGTAAGGCACGGACACCAAACGACAAGATGTATGGTCCAGAAAACAGAAGGAAATAATTATAATGGATTGCTTCTAAGAAATGCCCTTGCAATAGAGCATGCAATGCACGCTGTATACCACACCCAGGACACTGCAACCCTGTTACGAGCTTGAACGGACATTTAGGCGTCCATAACGTCGTAACAGGGTTATAGAAATAATATAGAGTTAATAGGAAGGCTACCAAACAGAGCCAACCTATAGACTTTACACTACCTTTCAAGATTTAATGAGCGCCAGAGAGTGACCCAAGAGCTGCCAAACCACCGCAGAAAACAAGGTAAAGAATAGAAACTATCGCACCTCCAACAATACCGATAATACTCCACTTCTTAGCATCATTAGCTGCTAAATTAGCTTCATCGTATTGCTTCATCGCATAGTAATCATTCACTTTCATAGCGCGAATAATCGCATAAATACCTGCTGGCAAACAGCAGCACACTGTTGTGAAAATCGCAAGAGCCAAATAGTTATTTGGCCTAGGAGTATTCATTTCTTCCATAACTTTTTTGAGTCGACTCCCCATGGACTTTATTTTATTGTTTATTATTGAACCACATTGCTAATACGATGGGGAAGTCTTGATAATCATCGCTTCACAGATGGGCCACAGTTTTTGCTTTATTTCTTTATTGTGGACAAATTTAAGTATTTTCGAGTAAATACACAAGCACAAAAAAGAATAATCCTCTTATAGAAAACAAATATATTACATTTTAAGTAAAAATAACATCTAATTATTAATATTCTACCGTCTTACTCATTTATGTGAAAGCCTATATATACAAGGATATTTGAATCTTGCACCGCTTAAGCGTTTCTCATCAAGGCTAACAAGCCCCTTCTCAGATAGAGGACATAAATTTATGACACAGACAACACCTACAAAAAATAATCGGGCCAGAATCTATATAGACTCTAACCCGACTTCTTTTTTATATTCTCCCAATTAATCTTTCTTTCAAACTACTTGCGTAGTTATAGGTCTGAACTATTCTTTATGCCAGACAGTTCGCACGACCTATATTATATTCACTAATGCCATGTGTCAAATAATGAACTAACTTACGCATAAAACTCATATTCTTTACTTTCTTCATCATAATGTTTCCTTTCTTTACTCTGAGTTATACAATCTTTTTTTTGTGTTCCCTACTGAGACTGAAGCCCTTTCAGTGGCAACCTCTTGTTATCCTTATGAGGTGCCGTTTGTGTTGTTTTGTGATTGCAAAGTTAGTACACTTTCCAATATCTGACAAAGAAAACTTGCTTTTTCAAGCCGTTTTTTCATCAAAAGTTGACTGACGTCAATGCTATTGACACGTATCAAACGACCTGATTGATTTACGTCAATGCTTCGGATTGATGTATATCAATTTGCCAAGCCACCATGATTATGAAAAGGAGTTTCTACCCATAAACAAAGTGATTAAACTTGCAAAAGTAAAACAGAACCTCTCCGTATTTGCTTACATTAGTATCGTAATTAGGCTGTATGAGGTAAGTTATATTCCGACAACGTGGAGTATCACTTTGAAGCGTAGCCTACTATTTCCTTAAGGAACGACTGTTTTATGTAACAATTAATTTCTTATTTTACAAATAAATATTATCTTTGCAACGAGAATAACTTTAGCGTTTGTATAAACGTTGAGGTAGATATGCCTCATCAGAATAGAGGCCAACCTAAATAATAGAATTATCTAATTATTAAACTTAATATATTAAAGACTATGAATCGTAACTTTCTTTTAGCATCATCGCTATTCTTATTTCTATCATTGATGTCCTGTAATGCGCAGCGCAATAAGGGACTTTGTTGTGGACATAAACCTGATTCAGCTGTAATAGTACTAAACAATCAGGCAGTAAACGCATATACAAATCGGTCGAACTCACCTGACTCCGTGAAAAAGGCGTTGACCCTACTCGACAATGCTATAGCAAAGGATCCTGACTACCAACTGGCTTACGCAAACAAGGCGAAGTACCTCAATGATCAAGGCAATGTTACGCAGGCATTAGAGACGCTAAATGCTTACCTAAAGCGTAACCCAACAGAGCCTTACACAATTCTTGGTGCAGGTATGTTCTATGAGAAGATGGGAAACAAGAAGGAGGCAATGGACTACTACAAGCGTGCTGAAGAAAACTTCAAGAGACTCTACGAGGAAGATCATAACAGTGCACACGAGATAAACCGCTATTTTGCTATCATGTTGATAGAGGGACCTAAGAGGATTAAGGCTCTGTATGAGGCTGAGAGAGACCGCCTTGCTTCAGACGAAGAGAATCGTAAAGCGAATGATACCTTTGTGATGTCTATAATTGAAACTCCACGTGAAGAGTTTATAAAGTAGACAGTTACAGTATTTTTCAAGAGTAGTGACAGGTGGACGAGTAACAAGTTTAACCCGTCAGAAACTAAGTAAACAATAAATGAAAAATAATACTACAGCTTAAAGGGAAATGGTAGAGAAGAAAAGAGAAGATGCACTTGTCCTCCATAACGAAGCAAGATAAAAGGGGGATGAAATGCTAAACTAACAGACTGAGATTGTAGGAGAATTTCGGTAATCATTCCTTTCTCCGTTCATCCATAGGCTGGTAAGAAAACAAGAGGAGGCCTAACTGTATTCGAGAACATGCCCTTCTTGCACGTTGAAGACGCCTTTCTTGAGGCAAGAAGGGCGTCTTCTTCATGCGTATTGGTAACATATTGATTTATTGAAGGTTACAAACGCAACTGTAGAGGATTTCACACTCCTACTTTGAAAGAATATAGTTCGAGTCAATGTGATGATATTTTACGATTTTACTGACTTTGCTTAGATATGGAATGATTACTGAGATTCTTTATAGAAGAGGTGTTCCTCCACAGCTGCCATCAGACGCAAAAGAGTCAGAAAACAGACACATAGGTTAAATGAGATGCTTAAAACGTCACTCGAAAAAGACGGATGAACCATAAAAAAGGGACTGGAAAGAGGTTTATCACATTTTCTTTTCTTATCTTTGCAGTATGAACACGAACGAAAATCATAGCTTCCGATTGCCTGCTGAGTGGGAACCACAAAGCGGGATTATACTGATATGGCCGCATGAGGACACCGACTGGCGCCCGTACTTGAACGAGATTACCGAGGTTTATCTACAGATGGCAGACGCTATCACACGTTTTGAACCATTGTTGATTACGGTACGTGATACGGAAAAAGTACATTCCCTATTAGCAGAAAGGCTGACTGAAGGACAGATAAAGCGTGTGACGCTCTTTGCTTGTGATAACAATGACACATGGGCACGTGACGTTGCACCCATCTCACTCGTATCAGACAAGGTTCCAGAAGGTAGCTTACAAGCGCTTCGCCTACTCGACTTTTGTTTCAACGGATGGGGCGAGAAGTTCGCAGCAGAAAAGGACAATAGAATTAACCGCCAACTTTATGAAGCAGGACTCTTACAAGGTGTATTGGAGAACCACAAAGACTTCGTGCTGGAGGGTGGTTCGATAGAGAGTGATGGAGACCGTACACTCTTCACAACAACGGGTTGCCTAATGGCACCACACCGCAACCAACCGCTCACACAAGAGGATATAGACAAACGATTGCGCCTTTTCTTCCCCAATGTTGAGCGGGTTGTCTGGTTGGATTATGGTCAGTTGGCAGGTGATGACACCGACGGACATATTGATACCATCGTACGAGTTGCACCCAATCACACCTTATTATATATAGGGTGTGACGACAAAGAAGACGAACACTATGAGGATTTCCGACTTTTGGAGGAACAATTAAAGCAGCTTCGTACAATCGATGGTGCCCCTTATCGTCTACTCCGCCTTCCTATGCCTGATGCTATCTATGATAATGGCGAACGCCTACCAGCGACACATGCCAACTTCCTTATCATCAACGGGGCAGTGCTTGTCCCAACCTACAACCAACCCGAAAAGGACAAAGTAGCTTTGGATATAATTCAAGAGGCTTTCCCCGACCGTGAAGTCATCGGCATAGACAGCCGAACTATCATAAGACAGCATGGCTCAATACACTGTTTGACGATGCAGCTGCCATTAAACGGATAGCCTTACCCGCCTCATTATCGTGACAGGAGACGGTGTTGTAATCTTAAAACATAGAACAATAAACATCAACAAGGCAAACACCTTTATTATGAGAGAACTAAAAATAGGTTTCTTGCAACAGCATAATGTTGCAGACATCAAGAACAATATAGAACGACTGGCAGAGGGTATAACAGACTTAGCACAACGTGGTGCGGAGCTTGTAATCCTTCAAGAGCTACATAACTCACTCTATTTCTGTCAGACAGAAGACGTAAATAAGTTCGACTTAGCCGAGACTATACCGGGTCCATCTACTGGCTTCTATGGTGAATTGGCATGCGAACTGGACATTGTCATCGTGACATCGCTTTTTGAGAAACGTGCACCGGGACTTTATCATAACACAGCTGTGGTGATAGAGAAGGATGGCAGTATTGCTGGTAAGTATCGTAAGATGCACATTCCAGATGATCCAGCTTACTATGAGAAGTTCTACTTCACACCAGGCGACCTCGGCTTCCATCCTATTGACACGAGTGTGGGCCGTCTCGGTGTACTTGTCTGCTGGGATCAGTGGTATCCTGAAGCAGCTCGCTTGATGGCCTTACAAGGTGCAGACATGCTTATTTATCCTACAGCCATCGGTTATGAAAGTAGTGATACAGACGAGGAGAAACAGCGTCAACGTGAGGCTTGGACAACAGTGATGCGTGGTCATGCTGTTGCTAACGGTTTACCAGTGATTGCTGTCAACCGTGTCGGCCATGAACCAGACCCAAGTGAGCAAACACAAGGTATTCAGTTCTGGGGAAGTAGTTTTGTTGCTGGCCCACAGGGCGAACTACTCTATCGTGCTTGCGACGATGATGAGGAAAGCGTTATCCTCAATATCGACCTCGACCACAGCGAGAATGTGCGTCGTTGGTGGCCTTTCCTGCGTGACAGACGAATAGATGAATATGGAGAGATAACAAAGAGGTTTATTGATTAAAAACCTCCCCTAACCCCTCCAAAGGAGGGGATTATCTAATGGAATAAAGCTCCCCTCAGTCCTTCCGCCCTAACATTTCACTGATTGCAGAGAATTAATAAGGAGAGAACACTTACTTCTGTAAGGAAAAGAACACTAAACCTATAACAAACACCAGTGCAGCTTACTGATTATATCTATAGATAGAGAAAGAGCCATATCCAAACTCTTACAATGAGTTTAGATATGGCCCTTTTGTATTATTAGGTATGTCCCAACCTTGGTTTATTGGTTTTTCGATATCTTAGAATCTACCTAAAAAAGAGTAAGAAAGTCTATTAGAGAAAGGAAGATTTTATTACTCTTCATTTTAATCCTAGGATTGATTTCATTTTCTTATCACTTTTAACATAGCACATAAACACACTGTAACAATTAAATTAAAAGTCTTCATCAAATGACATAAACGATAGGGGATTTTATTTAAAAGGAATTACTTTACGACAGCTAACTAACCATTCATACCCAACAGTAAATAGTAAAAACTTATGACTCTTCCTTATTCTGCTCTTATTATGAGAGTTATACTCTGACTTACACAATGTTTCAAATTTAGAGTTGCAATCCTATCATCATAAAAGTTATTTGAAAACGATTTAATTTATTATTAAAATCATCATAAATAAGTGCTTTTAGGAAGATACCTTTTACTTATACGACATAACAAATTTACAAGATTTTTAATATTTATGATGATTTTTCAATATTTATCAGTATATTTGCTGCAGAATAGTTATTAATACTATAAAGTACAAGAGCTTAAATCATAATAAAGTCATATCGCTTGAGAGTTATCAAACAGACAAGTGGTTGGCAGGGTTAACAGCCAAGGCTTACAAAAGCATCAGAATTAAGGCACGAATGTCCTTTAGCTTAAACAACAAATGTTCTACAAAATATCTCCACTGTAATAATACAGATGTCATCTGAGACATTACCAGTATGGCGTAGGCGAATGTTTTCGAGAGGAGGAATAAGTCATATTATAAGATAAATATAAAACAATATTAATAAATCTGCAGTTTAGGAGGAGTGCAAGCTATACTTGCAAAAAATGTAGCGTATGGTACAGATATTTTAAATCCAAAGAAATGAAAAAGAACCAATTCCAAGAGTATTGTGAGCAAGTGAAGAAAGTCCTGCAAGAGTACAAGGACGTGCGCCAGCAGGCTAACATCAATGATGAAGGTCTCAGTGCTACAGTGGAGCGTAAGGCTAAACCTTTTGTGGAAGGACATTTTACCCTTGCTATTGTTGGTAAAATGAGTGCAGGAAAGTCTACTTTCATTAATGCCTTTCTCGGTCAAAACATATTACCTACAGGACATTTTCAAACCACAGCTATCCTGACAAAAATAGAGCACGCAGAAGAAAAGACTATTGATATTGTCTATGGTGATGATCAGAAAATATCTATAAGAGGTAATATCGAAAGTCAACTAAAGAATTACGTTGCAATTAAGGAGAGATACCACAACTTACCTCTTAACTATATTAATGAGAAGATAATAAAAGGATGGAATAAAGAAGAAATCTGTAGGCCGGATGTTATCAAAGAAATGGAATCAATTTCTCGTGAGAAGGTAGACAGGAATCTCCTTGAGGAATACATTAAAGAACACCCGAAGTCTGAGATTGCAAAAGAAGTTACGGTAAGGTGTCCTTTTCCAGAGGATTGCATAGGTTGGCGCATTGTGGATACTCCAGGAGTAGGAGCTGTAGGAGGTTTTGATTCAGAAACAACTAATTTCCTGACAGCTAAACTTGAGAATGGAGACTATAATGTTGATGCCATCATATTCCTTCACAAAGGTACTGAAAACATTGAAGATAAGGACACTAATGATTTTGTCAATGGTACCTTTAACAAATTATCAGATGAAGCAAAGAAACGTGTGTTCTTTGTCATAACACATACAGCTTCTAACGATTATAGAGACGAAAAAGAAGAGTATATGCGTAGAGCAAGGTCTCTATTCAAAGACCGTTACGGTATCAAAGAAGACCGCCTACTCGAGATTGATAGCCTGATGGAGATTCTGATTAGATATATTAATCAAGAAAACAAGGACGCTCAATCCTTGCTTGATTCTAAAACAGTACCAGATTCTTCCTGGAATGAAGGAGTCTGGAAGAAATGTTGGAGATTATTATGTGGCATAAAGGACTCTCTTGAATACGATGGTATAAATGTCAATAATGAAAGTATACTTGAGAGATCGCAAGAGTGGTCAGGCTTTGATAAGTTTCGTAAGGTTCTGAATAAGTTTGTCAAGACTGAAAAAACAAACGCATTTGAAGACCTGTTAAAAACTATCAAAGAAGACATAGAGGAGGCCATTAAAGGTAAAGAAAACGACAAAAGAAATCTTCAGGACGGAGATAAAAAGATGGAAGAGCAGATAAAGGAATTAGAATCTGTCAGGCTTAAAATGCAGGAAGAACTCGGTGAAATTCGTCAAGTGTTCAGCCAAGAGAATGTGTCTAAAAGATTTGACTTTGTTGAAGAAAGAATACAAGAGCATATAATAGATGCTAATGCTGATTATGCTAACATACGTAGGGAAGCTACAAACCTCTACGACTTAGCCGATAAAGTAAAGTCGGCTTTGTTTGATGAGATGAAATCAAGAATTGAGGAGTATGTGAAGGTTCGTAAAAGTGAAGTCTTTTTCAAGATGCCTGACTTGGATAAAATAAAGGCAGAGGCTACTGAACAAGCAATATACACCGTAGACATCATAGAGGAAAGACCAGTTCCTGGGTTTTGCTGCAATAAGAAAAAAAAATACATAGTGCATAAAAAGGGGGATGTCGACGCTGAAAGGGCACTGAGAATTTTTAGAAATGATGCAGTGCATCATATCCGCAAAGCGGCTAATGATTTCAAGACAAAAATTCAGAAAGAAGTTGAGAGTTATATCTCCAAAGTAAATGCTGCTCAACAGAAAAAAATCGATGAACAAAAGAGACATTTAGAGGAGTTGAAAGCAAAGCATAAAGTATCTTCTCCATCTGAGTTGCGTGATATGATTAAGGGAACGGAGAACGATATCAACAAATTGAAAGGTTTTAAGAGCTCATTGAAAGAAAACTAATATGGAACAGCCATTTATAGATTATAGCGCAATTTCTTCTGAAATATCAAAGAAGTGCCACCAGTATCTTCACGACGTTGATGTAAATACAGTATTGGATTCATTTAATGCTGTCAAGGAGATATTAGAGATTGCCATTGAGAGATATTCATTTCAGGTAAGGGATTACTGGAAGCAGAATCACTCTGATGTAGGAATCTCTCGAAAAATCAAGTTTATGGATATAGACAATGGGTATGTAAAACTTCTGAAGAAATGGGTTAGGGAGAACCCGTTCAGGCAGGAACTTCCAGACTGTCCGAACGACTTTGTAGAGTCCTATGACAAATATAATGCAAAGGTGAATAAAACTGCCATTGCAGCAGGAACCGCAGGAACGCTTGCCATAGGTGCCGCTTACGGTGTCAGCACATCACAAGCTGCTGCTGGAGCAAAGGGCTGTCTTGCCTTTGGTAATCCGTTGGTGGCTATTATTGCCGAATTAATCGGGATTGCAGCAATATATGCAGTAGCCCAGTACCAGAAGAAGAACAAGTGTAAAGAGATTGATGCCCAGCGTCGTGAGTACAAAGCCCAGCTAAAGGAGTATAAGCAAAAACTTATCAACACCTTAACAGCTTCGGCTGAAATCTATCTCAAGGAAGCAGAGACATATTCTAACAATCTATTAACAGAGTTCTGAAATGAAAGAAAGCGAAATCAAAGATAATACTCCTATGCCAGCCCCTGCAGAGGCTCCAGGTGAAATTGCTAAGGAGTATAAGGAAAAGACTGCCGTTATTAAACAGAAGTTTTCAAATGCGGTTCGTGATTTTGACACTGTAATAACCAAGTCATATCTTTCAGAACTCACTTCTTACGATGTCGTACCGTGTACAAATGGGCAGATACCTAATATGCGTTGGATTAAAGTGAATGAAATTGTTTACGAGAAGGACGAATTCTTTGTAGACAAGATGTCGATGCTTTACAACGCATTACACTCTTCTGCACGCAATATCTCCTTTTTACTGAGAAGAGGTTACTGTAAAGACAATAAGTCGGCAGTGGAAGTCTTTATGGGTACAACAGATATAAGCGGAGTCAATAATGTTTCAGGAGACATACTGGAGAAGGGACTAAAGGGCCTCTTCCCTGGTGTTTCTACAGAAAGAAGCGGTGATATTGTTCAGGAGCTGAAAGGGTCTCTTGACAAGACGTTTGCCATTTCCTGTGTCTCAGGTGTAGCTTCCCTAAGAGAAGATGACAAGAAAGAACGCTTTGTGCAAGGCTTGGAAAAGCTGCTTGATTCTACAAACGGTCTTAAGTTTGTCGTTTTCTTTGTTGCAGAGCAGGTTGAAGACAGCGAATGTGCATCTATATTGTCTAATTACCAGAATCTTTATTCTGCAATCTCACCGATGGCAGAAGTGCAGCTCTCTTTTTCACAGAGTGAAACGAGAGGAGTCAGTGAGACAAGCTCTAAGAATTTTACGGAGACTGTTGGAAGTTCTCTTGCAAAAACGGTAACAAAAGGAACGGCATATAGTAAATCTCATACAGAACATTCAGCAACAACAAAAGGTAATACTTTCGGTTTTGGAGGGTCTATTGGCATAGGTTATTTCTCTGCATCAGCACATTACAATAGAACAACTGCTGACACAGAAGGTAAGGCTGACACAGAAGGCAGAACAGATTCTAAATCCCTCTCCACTCAAGAAGCTGTTAATAGAGCCTTGGCTGTGTCTGTCCTTCAGGGAGAAGGTAGGCACACAGATAAGCAGGAGAGCCGTTCGCAGCAGATAACATTTCAAAACCGGAAGGTAAAACATTATCAGAACCTTTTAGACAAAGAAATCGACAGGTTACAAAATGCACTGCCCTATGGTTTGTGGTCAATGGGCACATATTTTATAGCAGAAGACGACACTACAGCCACCGCTTTGGCCGGATTATACAAAGGATGTATTGTCGGTGACGAGTCGAACTCGCAGGTCTTTACAGTAAACAACTGGAGTAAGCACGATGATAAGACAAAGGTTATTGCCCAACATCTGCTGGCCTGTCAGCATCCTCGCTTCGTTTTGCCTTCAAAAATAGAAGTCTCTTCTGGTTCGTTGGTAAGCAGCAAGGAGCTTGCAATCCACATGTCCTTCCCTCAAACTAGTGTGCCAGGTATATTGGTACGGGAGGAAATACCTTTTGGAAGAGAAGTAAAAAGCAATACTGAACTGGATGAAACGAACTCAATAAATATTGGAAACATTCTACATCTTGGCGAAGTATCCAATTTACCCGTACGCTTGTCCTTGGACGAATTATCAAAACACATGTTTGTAACCGGCTCTACGGGAAGTGGAAAATCTAACACAATGTATCTAATCCTCTCACAATTAAAGCAGAGAGGAGTAAAGTTTATGATAGTAGAGCCTGCAAAGGGTGAATACAAACACATTTTCGGAAATGACGAGGATGCAACAGTTTACTCGAATTCTCCGAAATGTGGTAAACTACTACAAATAAACCCATTCGCATTCCCATATAAATCTGTAGATCTACTAGAACACGTTGACCGCCTGGTGGGGATTTTTAATGCCTGTTGGCCAATGTATGCCGCTATGCCTTCTGTCCTAAAAAAGTCAATTGTTTTAGCCTATGAGAAGTGTGGTTGGAATCTGCTGCTGTCAGAGAATAAATACAAGAAAGCAAACGAACCAGTATATCCGACTATTGAAGATGTTTTATACTGTCTGAAGGATTATATAAACAACTCAGAGTATTCCAATGAAACGAAAGGTGATTATAAGGGCGCATTAGAAACACGCCTAAGCGACCTTAATACAGGACTGTTAGGATTGATCTTCTCTGGAGAACCGATACCAGACAATGAGCTTTTCAATCAAAACTCAATTATCGATTTAAGTAGAATTGGTTCTGCCGAAACAAAAGCATTGATAATGGGATTTATGGTTATGAAACTTAATGAGTTCAGAATGTCAGAAGGCAGTATGAACCGAAAGCTTAACCACGTCACCATCCTTGAAGAGGCACATAATCTCTTGAAAAAAACGTCTACTGAACAAAGCCAGGAAAGTGCAAATCTTACAGGAAAATCTGTTGAGATGATTTCAAACAGTATTGCTGAGATGAGAACGTACGGCGAGGGCTTTATCATTGTTGACCAATCCCCTTCACTCCTGGATACTTCTGCAATAAGAAACACCAATACAAAGATTGTGATGGCTCTTCCCGAAGGATCTGATAGGACTACTGCAGGAAAATCAATGGCATTGTCTGAAGATCAGACTGAACAGATTGCAAAACAGCATGTAGGAGAAGCTATCGTATATCAAAACAGCTGGGAAGAAGCCGTACAATGCAAAATCCATGAGTACAGATATAAGGACTGTAACCGATACACAAAACAGTATTCGATGCCTGCAGTCGCTCAAAGAGTCGCAAGGCTAGAGGTGTTGAATTTCCTGCTGCACAATCTTGTAAATAAGCCTATTGATTTCCAACAGGTTGACGAGTTTATTGAAAATGATATGATACCGTCTTCTTTGCGAATCAGATTGCTTGAAATGCTAAGAGAATACAAAACTCAAAAGACCGTATCACTCTGGGAAAAGGAAAATTTTCACAAGCTAATGACAATCGTATCAGATTATCTGAATATTGATACAGAGGTAACAAAAATTAAAAAACTGATTTTCTCCGTAAAAGATATCCCTAAATACAGATATCTCTTCGATGACTTGTTACGAAATACAATTCAAGGCTCAATAGATTCGCATACTATATTTTATATTGAGCAGAACTATTCAAAAACTATGCGGCAGGAGCTTTATGAGAAGTGGAGAGAAACATTTAAAACCAATAAGTTATGATCAATTTTGTTGAAGAATCAACAGTCTCAGATGTCAACACGGAGGCTACAACGGCAGAAAAGGACTCTATGTCACCTGTTGAGGCTATTTCTGCTGCAACAGAGACCACAGATGCAGTTGGCGAAAATTCCACCGTTGCAGAACGTCCTGAAGCTGAAGAAACACAGTCCCCTCCTGAGACTGAAGATTTTGGTACTTCGACTGAAAATATTTTTTTTGACGAGTATCCAGAGAATGACTGCCTTGATACTCCTTCGGAGGAGCATGGAGACCCTGACGGAAATGTTTTTTTTGACGAATTCCCCTCTGAAGCTAATCCTGCTTCCGAGGAGCCTCAAGAAACTGATATACCAAAATCCTATAAGGAGATGAGTAAGTCACGGGCTTGTGGCGGAAGTTATAAAGAATTAAAAAACGAAGGATGGGGATGGGGCGATAACCCACCTCGCGAAGTTCATCACATGCCTGCAGATTCTGCATCTCATTTGGAAAGAGAAGATGGCCCTGCAATTGCAATAGATTATACAGATCACCAGCAAACTGCAAGTTGTGGTAGCTCTAGAGATGCAAAAGAATATCGGGCAGTACAGAAAGAGTTGATAGACAATGGGGATTTTCGTGGAGCTCTCCAAATGGATATCGATGATTTACGTGACAAATTTGGAGACAAATATGATAATGCAATATCGCAAATGCTTAATTATGTTGAAAAGTTAGAACAAGCAGGCAAAATATAAAATTCTAAATATATGAAACAAATGACATTTATTCCATACAAGTCAATTGGCTCTGTTAGGTTTGGTTCTACAAGAGAGATTGTAAGAAAGGATAACCCCAAATACATTGAATTTAGAAAGAATAAATTCAGCAGAAATACCACAGATAACTATGGGTTATATCACGTTTTTTATACAAAAGAAAACTGTGTAGAAGCGGTGGAGGTATTCAAGGGTATCGACATTGTATTAGATGGTGTTACGATTTCTTCATTGTCGCCAGACGAACTGGTCCGCCATTTGTCAGACCCTAAAATGGTTAAAGAAAGTGACAGTATTAACTTCCCATCTAATGGTTTATCTCTTTCTATTAATGACGGAACAATAGAATCATATCTTTTCTATGCGAGAGGTTATTGGGATTAAACATACATAAAATTAATGTTAGTTTTCAGAATAGACGTATCCCTCTTTATACGTAACCCACGTTCCGCATAAAGTAATGAAGTGATATGTCCTTTTGTAATATTATAAGTAAATTACCAATAGTTACATTAGGACATATTATTCTTATAACAATTAAAATATTATTAAACATAGGAAGTGAATCAAAATAGCTTATTGAACATACATGGTAAAAGATAGACATTTTATGCGGATTTACCCAAACAACAACTCACCTATCCGACTATTTTCTGTTCCCATCTTTATGCTCATCACACGCAGTGTTCTTCGTGAGCAACAATAGTATGGAGGTCTAATAATATTTGAACATCATATTCTCTTCTTCAGAGATTTATAGGACGTTTTATCCTATTAGCTTGTCATCTCTTTTGGAGAGATAGGAGGGAAGGGACTCTTATATCAATGTCATACCAGTCTCATCACACGCTCTTCTCATATCCTCAGGCCATATACTTGCTTGTATCTCACCGATATGTGCTTTGTGCAACATTATCATACAAAGACGGCTCTGGCCGATACCACCACCGATAGACAGTGGCAGTTTGTCAGAAAGCAGCTGCTGATGGAAGAAGAGATGCTCACGTTCTTCCTGTTTCTCTATTGCCAACTGACGGAGTAAAGCAGTCTTGTCCACACGGATACCCATAGACGAGAGTTCAATACTACGTCCTAAGATTGGATACCAAATGAGGATATCACCATTCAAACCCACCTTACCATCTTCTGCAATCGTTGACCAATCATCGTAATCAGCAGCACGACCGTCATGCTTCTCGCCATTGCTTAATCTGCAACCGATACCCTCAATAAATACAGCACCATACTTCTTACACACCTCATCCTCACGCTCTTTTGCCGTCATCGTAGGATACATATCTAACAAATCCTGCGCATGAATAAAATGAATCGACTGTGGGAGGAATGGTTCCAACTGAGGATAAGTCTCACAAGCAAGGAACTCTGTGCGGAGAATAGCTGCATAGATACGACGAACAACAGTCTCCAGATAATGACGCGTCCTATCGTCTTCGGTGATAACAGCTTCCCAGTCCCACTGGTCAACATAAAGAGAATGAAGGTTGTCCAGCTCCTCATCGGCACGAATAGCATTCATATCTGTATAAATACCATAGCCCGGTTGAACGTCGTAGTCGGCTAATGTCAGCCGTTTCCACTTTGCCAATGAGTGCACCACCTCAGCCTGTGCCTCTCCCAAGTCCTTAATAGGGAAGGATACAGGGCGTTCGACACCGTTCAAATCGTCATTGATACCTAATCCTTTCAGTACGAATAGCGGTGCTGTAACACGACTTAGTCGTAGTTCAGTAGCTAAATTCTGTTGGAAGAACTCCTTTATCAGTTTTATTCCTAACTCGGTCTGGCGTTTTCCAAGTGCTGCTTTATATCCTTTTGGTTTTATCAGTTGACTCATCATCGTTCCTTTCTATTAATGACTTGACTATTATTTTAATTGCTCACAAAGGTATATATTAATTATCAAACTGCGAAACAAACACCGACACAATGTTACATAATAATACATTTTGCCTATACTTTGCAACTTTATGACAGTTTATTAGTCAATTATTCCCTCTCATGTTATTTCTTATCGCCACTGTTAACAAGAATAACCTACCAATCGAAACAACCGCTCTGACAATAAAGAGTTGATTACCAAACAGCCACAAAAAGAGTAACATTGGGTTCTCTCTATCAGTAAGGATATTACTAAACCTTCAAAACAACGCATTTATATCAGATACTTTAGCAAGAATGTTTACTGTTCGTTTGGAGTTATGCAAACTTTACTGTATCTTTGCACAGTCATTAGGCTCCGTAGCTTAGCTGAATAGAGCGTCAGATTCCGGTTCTGAAGGTCTTGGGTTTGAATCCCAACGGAGTCACTAAACAATGATAACATTTCATTATGTTTATCCAAATAAGGGTAATTAAATGAAGGTTATCATAGATACAGAGTGACAATACATTGATGACATTTAGCCGAATGTGGCCAGAAAAATGTACTGAAGGTCTTGGGTTTGAATCCCAACGGAGTCACTAAACAATGATAACATTTCATTATGTTTATCCAAATAAGGGTAATTAAATGAAGATTATCATAGATACAGAGTGACAATACATTGATGACATTTAGCCGAATGAGGCCAGAAAAATGTTCTGAAGGTCTTGGGGTTGAATCCCAACGGAGTCACTAAGAAGAGAAGACAAAACTCCCATCGGAGTCACTAAGAGAGGAACAAGACGCTTAATGGGGGGCACAGATTGTAACGAAGGATGTATGGTTGTTTACTGTTCATCCTTTTTTTGTTCAACCGAGTTAACTAAGAAATAGATTATTCATCCTAAAAGAAAATAGTATGCAAAAGAAGATCAGAATTGGACTACTCCCACGTGTTATCATCGCCATACTGCTTGGATTATTCCTTGGCTATTATCTCCCAGCCCCAGCAGTAAGAGTGTTTCTGACTTTCAATAGTATCTTCAGTCAGTTCCTTGGCTTTATGATACCCCTGATTATCATCGGATTGGTGACACCTGCTATTGCTGGTATCGGTAAAGGGGCTGGTAAGCTACTACTGGCAACAGTGGTTATCGCATACGTAGACACGATTGTGGCAGGCGGACTGTCATACGGAACGGGAACATGGTTATTTCCCTCTATGATAGCTTCTACTGGAGGAGTCATACCACAGATTGAGAAAGCGACAGAGCTAACACCTTACTTTACTATCAATATCCCTGCAATGGTTGATGTAATGAGTAGTTTGGTGTTCTCATTCATCGTCGGACTGGGTATTGCCTACGGTGGTTTGCGCACAATGGAGAACCTATTTAGTGAGTTTAAGAACATTATAGAGAAAGTGATAGAAAAGGCTATCATCCCTCTCCTACCCCTTTATATCTTCGGTGTATTCCTTAGTATGACCCATAATGGACAGGCACGACAAGTACTCATAGTATTCTCACAGATTATCATTGTCATCCTCGTACTACATGTACTCATCCTTGTCTATGAGTTCTGCATTGCGGGTGCTATCGTCAAGCGTAACCCTTTTAGATTACTATGGAACATGCTACCAGCTTATCTGACTGCATTGGGAACGAGCTCATCAGCTGCAACCATCCCAGTGACACTGAAGCAAACCGAGAAGAACGGTGTAAGCAACGACGTAGCAGGCTTTGTCGTACCGCTTTGTGCCACTATCCACCTCAGTGGTAGTGCGATGAAGATTACAGCTTGTGCCTTAGCCATCTGTCTACTGACAGACCTACCCCACGACCCAGGACTCTTCATCTACTTTATCCTCATGCTTTCTATCATCATGGTAGCAGCACCAGGAGTACCAGGAGGAGCCATTATGGCGGCTTTAGCACCTTTATCAAGTATCTTAGGCTTTGATGAAGAGGCCCAAGCATTGATGATAGCTTTGTACATTGCAATGGATAGTTTCGGTACTGCTTGTAACGTGACTGGTGATGGAGCGATTGCTCTTGCCGTCAACAAGTTCTTTGGAAAGAAGAAAGATATGTCTACCCTTTCAAGTGAAATATCATAATACGTAATGCTGTAGGAGACGATACAAATCTAACCATAATGTTTGAAGAATAAGGAGAGACGACAAGTACTGTTGCTTCTCCTATTCTTATCGGAATGACCCATGTATGATAACGAGGCATATCAACCAAAACAAAAGTTGCTGTCATATCTGTCATTCACAACAAGCATTTAACTAATTAGTTTACAGAAGGTTCCCTCCAAATGTTAAAATGACAGCAAACGAAAATAAAACTAAACATGTAGAATAAGTAGTAATATCCTTATCAGCATAAGAAATACTAAAAAGAAACGACAGAAGTCCTATCATTAGGCATTATCAAAATTAAATAGTATCTTTGCAAATGACAGACTGCAATTAAGCAGTACTGGCTCAGCAAAAGACATACAATTAAATATCAGTAACATCATGGAAATAGTAGAAAGATTTATCAACTACACCAAGTTTGACACACAGTCAGCCGAGGACTCAGAGACAGTGCCAAGTACACCGAAGCAACTGATCTTTGCGAAATACCTCAAGGAGGAACTTGAGCGTGAAGGCATGAAAGATGTTGAGATGGACGAGATGGGGTACATCTATGCCACCCTCCCTGCCAACACAAAGAAGAAAATACCAACAATCGGCTTCATCTCCCACTATGATACAGCACTTGACGCCAGTGGCGCCAATATCAAAGCACGTGTTGTAGAAAACTATGACGGTGGTGACATACAACTTAACCCTAACATGGTCAGCTCTCCACGCATGTTCCCTGAACTTTTAGAGCATAAGGGAGAAGACCTCATCGTAACAGACGGTACGACACTGTTGGGTGCTGACGACAAGGCAGGTATATCTGAGATAGTACAGGCTATGTGTTTCCTTCGTGACCACGACGAGATAAAACATGGCGACATCCGTATTGCTTTCAATCCAGACGAAGAGATTGGTATGGGTGCGCATCATTTTGATGTAGAGAAATTCGGATGTGAATGGGGCTATACCATTGATGGTGGCGACCTCGGTGAACTTGAATATGAGAACTTCAATGCTGCTGGTGCTAAGGTGTTTATCCATGGCGTAAGCGTTCATACAGGTTATGCTAAGGGGAAGATGGTAAACGCCAGTCGTTTAGCATGTGAGTTCAATAACATGATTCCAGAAACAGAGATTCCAGAAGAGACTGAAGGTTATCAAGGTTTCTATCACCTCATCGGTATTGAGAGTCGCTGTGAAGAAGCTAAACTCAGCTATAT
>QWCF01000135.1_pt1 | contig 33005 bp, 16 predicted proteins | sample 1972521 | NCBI WGS metagenome assembly QWCF01 (sample SAMN09866715, study PRJNA288562) | Human oral metagenome isolate term4_saliva, whole genome shotgun sequencing...
TTATTGAACGAGCTACGGGTAAAACCTATGCGAACTATATGAGTGAGAAGGTATGGAAACCATTAGGTATGGAACGCGATGCATGGGTTACAATAGACAGCCGTAAGCATCATCACACACAAGGCTTTGGAGGTATTGCTACAAATGTATATGACCTTGCAAAGATAGGAAGATTATATTTGAATGGTGGTACGTGGAATGGGAAGCAGATTGTCAGCAAGGAGTGGATAGACAAGAGTTTAGAAAAGACTACCGAGAATAAAGGTTATCATTATTGCTGGTACCATCAGTATCGCGATAACGATGCCGATAACTCTTCTTTCTATGCGTTTGGTGTCGGACACCAATTCATTTATATTAATCAGAAGAAGAATGTGATTATTGCCCGAATAGGAAACAACTACAATTGGATGGGTTGGGAAATGTCATTTTTCGACTCCTTGTGCGACAAATTGTTCTAAACAAAATAAGTAGTTAAAATTCTGAATATATTTTGTAGGTACTGACGAGCAAATTGTTTGTATTTGCAACAATGCTATATGGTAACTTATAAATATACTGGTATGAAGAGCCTATAGAAAATAGGTTGGAGAATTATAAGCAATATTTACAAGTTACTCACGAATAGAACAGAACACCTTAGATATTGGTTACTTTTGTTTCAGATATCTGTACCGCTCTTCTCAGATATCTGTCAGTTCCGTCACAGATATCTGTCAGTTACGTCTCAGATATCTGTCAGTTGCGAATTAGATATCATAAAAAAGCACAACCTTTATAACTCTATATCATTATACTTAAAAAGTATTTAGCCAGATAAGAATTGTAAATCCCCTTATTCTGTAATATTCCAATCCATATATTATTATAAAATTCTGAACACCAATATATTATCCGATAATTCATCATGCTAAATTAGTTTTCATTACAATCGCATTCTTTTCCTAAAAATCACCACCTCTTCCCTATTGAGTAGAAATAAACTCAGAAAATGGTGGTTAAATGCAATATAATGTCTATATTTGCAAACAATATATGTAAAACAAACTCATAACATGAAGAAATATATTAGAATAAGTATGCTATTGATAGGCATTTTGTTTGCCTTACCAAATCCAACCTCTGCTCAATGTCCCATAAAAGAAAAGATTATGGGAAGTGGAGAAGACGAATCTGATGCAGCAAATAATAATCACACTCTGATTATTTATTTCGACAAAACAAAGGGGAATAAGGCGCTGATGAAAGCTATTCAAAAGAAAGGCTGTGCAGTGCTGTATGAATATAAAAATTTGAATGGTATTGCAATTAAAACTCCAGACGATTGGGACATTGAAAAGGCTGTAGCCTATTTCAGTAAAGTAAAAGGCGTTACATTTGTAAACAAAGATGGTGTAAACCGGTTACACTAATAAAAAGGAGTAAGAACATATAGCGAGAAGGTCAATATGCCAATAAGAAAAAGATAATTTCTTGTTGCAAGTCTTATCGCCTCGCTTCAGTTCAGTAATTCGCTTTAAACAGCTTCGTAAAATCCTATTCACTTTAGGGAAATTCCCCTACGTGATAGGGTTTTTATTTTCAAAGAGACTTTATTTGATAGTACCTTTGCAACATCAAAGAAATAAACAAGATATGAAGAAGGTAATTGTATTAGGAGTTGCTACAATCTTCTTACTAAGTAGTTGCGACTCGAATATGGGCAGTATCTATGCAGGAGGTTCATTAGGTAGCGTACTTGGAAGTGCTATCGGTGGCATTGCAGGAGGTGCACGAGGCTCAGATATTGGTACAATTATCGGAATGGCAGGAGGAGCAGCTGCTGGAGCGGCTATAGATGCCAAAACAAAAAAGAAAAGTAGAGAGTATGCTTACGGTAATGAGCGCTTAGCGCCAGAGAATAGAAAAGATGTACAAGAGCCTTACTACCAACAACAGATAGATACAGAACAATATAACAACTTGCCACAAACTACAGAGGAGAATGGGTCTGACAGTACAAATGCAGAAGATAATGGACAATATGGTTTTCAAATAGAATCTCCAAATGGTTTTACAGAAACAAATGCAAAACCAGTCTATTTCTCTAACAAGTCAAGTATTGAGCGACTCACACCGTCTACAAACGAGATGCCCAATATAGAAATTAGTAAGGTTGTCTTTGCAGATAACGATGGCAATAATATCTTAAAAAGGGGCGAAATTGGTAAAATCGCATTTGAAATACATAATAATGGAACACAAGCAATAAGCGATTTATACCCCACAATAACCGAAGCAACATATTCAGGACACTTCAGAATTAGTCCAACAACAAGAATAAATTTATTGAAACCTAGTGAGGTTGTAAGATACACAGCTACAATAATGGCTGATAACCGTATTAAGACTGGAGAATATAACTTTTTAATTACAATACTCAAAGATAATAAAAGTATAACGAAAGTGATGAATTTACGTCTGAGCACACAGAAATAAACTGACTCAATATAATATTAAATTGATTCAATACAAACATTATTTGAAAAAAGAGAGAAAAAGATATTTTAAAAATACAGAGATGAAAAGGCTCAGAATAGCTATTAAGTAACTAATAACTCAACAATGGCGCATCGAAAAACGATGCGTCTTTTTTGCTTATAACCCTGTAATACAAATCAGAGGATTTGAGTTAATATTACTGAGAATAGAAAATATTAACCTATAACAGGTAGAACATTTTTAGCTGACTACGCTCAATAACATTAATCGAACCAACTACTAACGCCTTTCTTTATATTTTTAAAGAAGTTGGTCCAGCTATTCTGCTCTTTCTTTTGTGGTGTTTGACGTTTATTGTTTATAGGTTTAGAAACAGTTTTTGTATTTGAATTAGTGGTTGTTGTAGGACGTTTATTTTTATTCGGGTGCAACGAAGTCTTCACCTTACGTTCTATATTTTTGGGCTTATCGTCATCACCTTGTGCCTCCCATTCTGGAATAAACTCATAGCAAACACCAGCAAAACCATACTCAACCTCTGGCACTTTTAAGGCAGATTGCTCTGATGCAAATGGAATTTCAGTTTCTTTTGGTAATACTTCTACCTTTACATAAGCTACGCCACTAGAAATCATACCCAATTCTCGGGCTGCTGCATACGAAAGATCTACTATTCGTCCATGTGCATACGGACCACGATCGGTAACGCGTACCTCTACTTCTTTTCCATTTCTTGGGTTCGTTACTCGTAAACGCGTACCAAAAGGCAAAGTTCTATGTGCACAAGTAAAGCCATTTCTATCGTAACGTTCGCCGTTACTCATTTTTCGCCCGTGTAGGCTATTACTATAATAAGAGGCTTTACCGTCCGACTGTGCAAAGCAGCTTGTCGAAACAGTAAAGCCTATTATCATTGTTACTAAAAGGTGATTTATAGTTTTATCCATAAAAACAAATTTACATTTGTCCTCCCCTTTTCGTAACATTCTATTTCCCTCTTCCTACAAAAAGAATGTAGGAAGGGGAAAGGAGAAGACTTTTATTAAATTACGCCTTGCTCTAACATTGCTTGAGCAACCTTCATAAAGCCAGCGATATTAGCACCCTTAACATAGTCTACAGTGCCATCTGGTTGTTCACCGAACTTAACACATTGCTCGTGAATGCTCTCCATAATCCACTGTAGTTTCTCGTTTACTTCAGCAGGAGCCCAATTTAAGTGAGCAGCATTTTGTGTCATTTCAAGTCCAGAAGTAGCAACACCACCAGCATTAACCGCTTTACCAGGAGCAAAGAGTATGCCGTTCTTTTGGAAATAATGAATTGCGCCTGGTTGGCAGCCCATATTAGAAACTTCGCAGCAGCACCAGCAACCGTTAGCAACTAATTCTTTAGCATCGTCTTCGCTTAATTCATTTTGGAATGCACATGGAAGAGCAATATCTACAGGAATACTCCAAGCTTTCTTACCTGCAGTAAATTTAGCTTTACCTGGGAACTTAGTTGCCATATCTTCAACCTTATTACGGTTAGAGTTACGCATTTCGAGCATATAATCTATCATTTCAGGTGTAATTCCATCGGGTATTTCGCAAACACCATCAGGGCCAGAAATTGCAACAACTTTACCACCAAGTTCAGTTGCTTTCTTTGCAGCACCCCAAGCTACATTACCGAAGCCAGAGAGAGATATCTTCTTACCTTTAATGTCTTTACCTGCTTTCTTTAGAAGATGCATTGTGAAATAAAGTGCACCAAAGCCAGTAGCTTCTGGACGGAAGAAAGAACCACCCCAAGTTATACCTTTACCTGTGAGTACACCTGTGTGGTATTGACGAGTAAGTTTTTGATACATACCATTCATATAGCCTATTTCACGACCACCAACACCTACATCGCCTGCAGGAATATCTTGATCAGGACCTATATTGTGACGAAGTTCGAGCATAAAGGCTTGGCAGAAACGCATAATTTCAGCGTCTGATTTACCAACTGGATCGAAATCTGAACCACCTTTACCACCACCCATTGGCAATGTTGTAAGTGCATTCTTGAATGTTTGCTCGAAACCGAGGAACTTTAACATTGAAGGTGTAACTGCTTTGTGGAAACGCAAGCCTCCTTTGTACGGACCAATTGCGCTATTAAACTGTACACGATAGCCAAGATTAGTTTGAACCTTACCATTATCGTCAATCCATGTTACACGGAATGTAAATATACGTTCTGGTTCTACCATTCTTTCTACAATCTGGGCTTTTTCAAACTCAGGGTGTTGGTTGTAAACTTCCTCAATAGATTCGAGGACTTCTTGTACTGCCTGTAAGTACTCTGCTTCTCCTGGGTGCTTTTGTTCCAGGCTCTGCATAATCTTTTTGACTTCCATAGTAATTTTTGATAAAACGTTTATGTTAGTATTTCAAATTATCTAATTTACCGCAAATGTATTGATTTTATATTAGAGCACCAAATAAAAACTGTATCTTTTTGTATTCCTAATAATAATTTTCAATTTTATAATAACCTTATTTTAATACACACATAACTAATAAAAACACTTTTACTTACTTTATGTCATAATAATAGCTATATATATTAGCTTTATGCAATATATACTCTTATTTTACAACTTTATTGCTTACTTATGTTTTTTCTTCTCACACCATATAGAAAGTTCTTTTTTTTGCAAACAATTCCATTTAAGAATAGAAACTCTCATCTTTAAAATTATTTTATTTATCTTTGCAATATGAATAAAAGTTTGAATGAATTATACAAAAAACAAATAGTAGAACTTACACAAACTATTTATAGGTTGCGTACTAAAAGTCGTGTATTCGTTATTACCGAAATATTATCGTTTGCTGTTTCCATTGCCTTTGTTGTAATGTTCACTGTTCTCAACAATGCCTCATGGACTTTAGGTGTGGCATTGTGTGTTCTATTTCTTTATTTTTATATTCGGAATTTAGACACAAAAAACGATAGAGATATTGCTGATGCATTAGCTCTAAAACTTACGTACGAAAAGGAAATTGCTTACCAAGAGGGCGATTACACAAAGTTTGACACAGGCGAACATTACCTTCAACCTACTCACCCTTTTACTTTCGACCTTGACATATTTGGACAAGGTTCGCTATTTCAACGAATAAATAGAACTATTTCGTCGGGAGGAAGTGACTATTTGGCAGAATGTTTAGCTGGAAAATGGGAAACTCTCTCTACAACAGAACTTCTAAAAAACATAAAACAGCGCGCAGAAGCCATAGAAGAACTCGCAAAAAACGAACCTTTTCTATCACAATTCAAAGCACAAGGCGTAGAAAAAACTATAGATACCACAGCAATTCGCAAAGCTTTTAGCAGCATTCACACATTGCAAATACCTTCCTACTTTGCCAATCGCACCTTTAGAACACTTATTTATGCCAATCTTACAGGCTTTTACCTTAGTATATTTCTATCTATCGCCAATTTTGTTCCTACATTTCTTCCAATATGGTGGGGTATATTCAACTTTTTTCTTGCCACATTTTGTTGCCATAAATATATAAAATTGGTGAACGAAGTAATATCTAAACTAAAAAATCAGGTGCACGGATACGTGAATATGGCTACATTAATAGATAAACAATCGTTTACAGCTACACATTTATGCAAATTGAAAAACAATCTATCGGGCGCAATGGAATCGTTCGGACAATTAGAGCGCATTCTTCAGAAAATTGATAATAGAAGCAACGAAATTGGTATTGTACTTTTCAACTGTTTTGGTTTGCTCGACATTACCATTATTCGTCATTTTTTGCGTTGGCAACATACATACGAACCTATTACTGACCAATGGATTTATGCATCGAGTACTTTCGATGCACTTGTTTCAATGGCTACTTTCCGCCTCAATGAAGATAAAGCACAAAAAGCTACTATAATCGGTGACAACAAAGTGAGTTACAAAGCACGTAGCATTTACCACCCTTTCTTAGGAGAAAAGGCTGTACGCAACAACTTCGATATTCAAAACCACGAATACTATATTATAACTGGTGCAAATATGGCAGGGAAAAGCACATTTTTGCGAACATTGGGGGTAAACTATATTCTCGCAATGAACGGATTACCAGTATTTGCCGAAGAAATGTGCGTATCAGTATTCCGACTTTTTACTAATATGCGTACAACTGACGATTTAACACACGGCATAAGTTATTTCAATGCCGAACTGCTTCGTTTAAAACAACTCATTGCAAGTTTAGACCCTAATGTTCCAAGCTTAATAATACTCGACGAGATATTGAAAGGTACAAATTCGTTAGACAAACTAAATGGTTCACGACTATTCTTAGAGTATATTTCTAAACGAAACGTTACAGGCGTTATAGCTACTCACGATTTAGAACTTTCTAAACTCGAAGATGAAAACCCACAACGGTTCCATAATTATTCGTTCGAAATAGAACTTGGCACGAATGTTACCTATACATATAAAATAGGTAGAGGCGTTGCAAAAAACCAAAATGCAACTTTCTTATTAAAACAAATACTCGCTTAACTATCTTTTAAAAATTACTCTCACTGCAATCACAAACATACAATTTTATAAGGAGTGAATTTCTAATTAGAAAATTAAAAAACATAATTAGAAAATTAAAAAACATAATTACAATTTTAATCACTTCTAATAAAACTTTTTGAACATAAACCAAAAACCAGAAAATATATCTCTCCCCAAAAAGCCCATTGCAACAATATCTGTCTTCTTTATTCTCCTATCTATACATAATTTTAATTTAGAAATAACCAACACACCACAACAATAAGTTGTAACTATTCCCTTACAACCTAAAAGTAAAAAGAAGTGCCCCATACCACTATCAGCATATTAAAATTATAACAAAATATTTCTGCGCCCAGAAACTTACGTAACAGTAGCTAAATGGTAACCCAATTCAACGTACTTTCATATTTTATATTCACTTGTTTTTTAAGCCGATCCACATCCATTTTAATAGACAAAAGAAATAATGAAAAATAAAAACAACTACTATATACATAGCAAACTTTTACCATTGCATAAAATAAGCCTTCAAATAGTTATTCCTGAAGAAAGGCATCTTTATTTCTCTATTTTTTTTATAACTTTGCGCTTAAAAGAAGTTGTTATTGTATAAGTAGAATACTTTTATTTATGCAAATAGAGATACTTTCTTCTATTTTGATCCACCATATCATCCATTGGATAATACATCTAGTTTCAATGATTATACAAAAGAACCATTTAACGATGATGCACAAATTCGTTTAAAGAAATTTTGCGACAGAGTTAATAACACAGGCTATAAATTTATGCCCAGTAATTCTGATTGTAAGAAAAAAAACGAAGACGATAACTTCTTTGATATTCTGTATAGTACATATAAAATAGAAAGAGTTTGAGCTTCTAGGAGTATCAATTCTAATCCAAGTAAAAGGGAAAACTAACAGAAATATTGGTACATAACTATTTACAAACCCAAAAAAAATATCAATACAATAAAATCTCATGTTTGAAACAAAGTATGTAGCAAAAAAAGATAACATCAAGTTGAGTAATTATATGTTGAATAGCCTTATTGGTACAACAAACGTTTCGTAAGAATATAGAAACGATTTAAAAACGTAATAAAACAGCTTTTAGTATTATGAACATTGTATTGTAGTTCGGAGTGAAGAAAAGAAGAAAAAATCTCAATTTATTAAATAGTAATCCTTAAATAAGGAATCTTTTTAGATGCAAATATCATTTGTAATAAGAATAAATATAAAACAAAAAGTAGTATTTTATCTATGAAATTTAGATAAAATAATAGGTATATTATCTTTATTGAAAGAATATAAAGAAAAAAGTGTACTGTTATTATTTTTTAAAGCAACAAATAAAAACGAATTAAAAATTTGGTAGTTAAATTATTTATATATACCTTTGCACCCGCTTACGATAAGTAAGGGCGTTTAGCTCAGTTGGTTTAGAGCATCTGCCTTACAAGCAGAGGGTCGGCGGTTCGAATCCGTCAACGCCCACAGGGGTGTTCCCTGTAGTCTTTCGGGGTTGCGGGGAGTTTTTTTAAAGGGCGTTTAGCTCAGTTGGTTTAGAGCATCTGCCTTACAAGCAGAGGGTCGGCGGTTCGAATCCGTCAACGCCCACAGCATAAATATAGAGCTTTACAACTTTTTAGTTGTGGAGCTTTTTTGTTTTTATAAGCAACCTTTAACCTTTAAATTACAAAGATTATAGCGATTTATTGCTCCCGTCTCAATTTTAAATACTAAATTTGCAAGTAAATTAAAAATAGTTTTATGGTTCTTGATATTTTAACAGCCATATCGCCAGTTGATGGACGTTATAGAGGCAAAACTGCGAAACTCGCAGATTATTTCTCAGAATTCGCACTCATACGATATAGAGTACGTGTAGAAATTGAATACTTCATATCTTTGTGTGAACTACCTTTACCACAATTAGCTACGTTCAATAAACAGCTGTTCGAGAACTTGCGCAACATCTATAAGAACTTTACAGAAGAAGATGCAGCAAGGGTAAAGGAAATAGAAAGTATTACGAACCACGATGTAAAAGCCGTTGAATATTTTATAAAAGAAGAGTTCGACAAGATTGGCGGACTTGACGCGTATAAAGAGTTTATACACTTTGGTCTTACATCACAAGACATCAACAATACGAGTGTACCTTTATCGATGCTTGAAGCATTGAAAGAGGTCTATTATCCACAAGTAGAAGAACTTATTGCACAACTCCAACAATATGCCGAAGAATGGAAAGATGTTCCTATGTTAGCTAAAACACATGGACAACCAGCCTCTCCTACTCGGTTAGGTAAAGAGATAGAAGTTTTTGTATATCGCTTGCAAGAACAGCTTGCAGGTTTAAAAACTTGTAAACTTACTGCAAAGTTCGGTGGTGCAACAGGAAACTTTAATGCACACCATATAGCTTATCCAGAATACGACTGGAAAACATTCGGCAATAAGTTCGTAAATAATTATTTGGGTTTGCAGCGTGAACAATGGACAACTCAGATAAGTAACTACGACCATCTTGGAAGCATATTTGATGCAATGCGCAGAATCAATACAATTATAATTGATTTAGACCGAGACTTCTGGCTGTACATATCTATGGAATATTTTAAACAAAAAATCAAAGCAGGCGAAGTAGGTTCAAGCGCAATGCCGCATAAGGTAAATCCAATAGACTTTGAAAACAGCGAAGGCAATCTTGGAATAGCAAATGCCATATTACAGTTCCTCGCACAGAAACTCCCTGTAAGCCGTTTACAACGCGACTTAACCGATTCTACAGTATTGCGCAACATTGGCGTACCGTTTGGACATAGCATTATATCTATCCAAAGTACATTAAAAGGTCTTCGCAAACTCATATTGAATCAAGAAAAGCTAAATGCCGATTTAGAAAATACATGGGCTGTAGTAGCAGAAGCTATACAAACTATACTGCGTCGTGAGGCTTATCCACATCCATACGAAGCTTTAAAAGCATTAACACGTACAAATGCTCACATGACGGCTGAGACTATTCACGATTTTATTCAAACATTGAATGTGAGCGACAAGGTGAAGGCTGAATTAATGGCTATCACACCACTCAATTATACCGGCATATAAACAAATAAGATATTAATAAATTGCACATTATATATATACAACGGAATTAGAAACAAAACTTAAACACAAATATAGTTAGTTTTCGACCGTGAGGTTAAGTATTATTCAAAACAAAAGAAATTCAAATTATGGCAGAAGAATTCGAGAAGAAAGAAAATCAATCTGGACAAGCTGAAGACATCAGAGAAAACAGTTCAACTACCGAACAAGGAAGTTATTATGAAAGAAGCTACCACAGCACAGGACGTCCACAACGTCCTCGTATTCAAGCACAACGTGCCTATGGAATAAACCGTGAAGACAACAAAGAGGAAGGATTTCGTCCTGAAGGCTTCGGTTCTAATCTACAAGGAGGCGGTTTAGCTGATCGTAAAACAAACTATCGACCACGTACCAACAATTATGGCAATAACTATCAAAGTCGTCAGCAACAAGGAAGCTACCGACCACGCTATAATAATAATGGTGAAGATGGCGGTTATCAGAATCGTAATGGGTATCAAAACCGACCAAACAATTACCAAAATCGTGGTGGATATCGCCCACATTACAATATGAATGAAGGTGAAGAAGGCGGTTATCAAAGTCGCCCAACACAGAATTCATACCGTCCACGCTATAATAATGGTGAAGATGGCGGATATCAGAATCGTGGTGGATATCAAAACCGTGGTGGATATCAAAACCGTCAAGGTGGATATAACAACCGTGGTGGATATAACAACAACCATCAAGGGGGATACAATAACAATCGTCAGGGTGGATACCAAAACCGTCAGGGTGGATATCAAAACCGTCAGGGTGGATATGGACAACAAGGTGGATATCGTCAGCACAATGCCGACTATGATCCAAATGCAAAATATTCATTCAAAAAACGTATAGAATACAAAGAAGAGAATATAGACCCAAATGAGCCATTGCGCTTAAATAAGTATCTTGCTAATGCAGGTGTTTGTTCACGCCGTGAAGCCGATGAATACATACAAGCAGGTGCTGTAACTGTAAATGGTGAAGTTGTTAAAGAGTTGGGAACAAAAATTTTGCGTTCTGACGAGGTTAAATTCAAAGACCAACCAGTTAGACTCGAAAAGAAAGTATATGTTCTCTTAAATAAGCCTAAGGATTATGTAACTACAAGCGATGATCCACAACAACGTAAAACTGTTATGGACCTTGTTAAAGGTATTTGTCCTGAACGCATATATCCAGTAGGACGACTCGACCGTAATACAACAGGTGTATTGTTGCTAACTAACGATGGTGATATAGCAAGCAAGCTTACACACCCTAAATTCTTAAAGAAGAAGGTTTACCATGTATTCTTAGATAAGCCAGTAACTCCACAAACACTTCAGCAAATATCTGATGGTATTCAGCTCGAAGATGGAGAAATAAAGGCTGATGCTATTGAATATGCTGACGATCGCGATCAAAGTCAAGTAGGAATAGAAATACATAGTGGCAAGAATCGCATTGTTCGTCGCATCTTTGAAAGTCTTGGCTACCGTGTTGTAAAGCTCGATCGTGTTCAATTTGCTGGTCTTACAAAGAAAAATCTCCGCAGAGGCGATTGGCGTTATCTCACCGAACAAGAGGTAGATATGCTTCGTATGGGAGCTTTTGAATAATAAAAGAACAAACTCCTCGTACACAACTGCTATATGAAGCATATTGTGTATGAGGATTTTTCGTAATAAAGAAATAACAATGAAAAGAACGAAAGTCGTCGATGCTTTAAGTTGCACCGACTTTGGAAATGATATTAATGTTAGAGGGTGGGTACGTTCTCATCGTAACAGTAAAGCTGTCGATTTCATTGCGTTGAACGACGGTTCTACCATTAAGAATATCCAGGTGGTTGTAGACCCATCTACAATAAATGCAGACATACTCAAAAATATAACAACAGGCGCATGTATCAGTGTAATAGGTACACTTGTAGAGAGCCAGGGTAAGGGACAAACATCTGAAATTCAGTGTAAAGAGATTGAAATTTATGGTCTTTGTCCAAGCGATTACCCTATGCAAAAGAAGGGGCAGAGCTTTGAGTATATGCGTAAGTACGCTCACTTACGCCTTCGCACAAATACATTCGGAGCTGTTTTTCGCATTCGTCATAACATGGCAATGGCAATTCACCAGTATTTCCACGAGCATGGTTTCTACTATTTCCATACACCGCTTATTACAGGTAGCGATGCTGAAGGTGCGGGAAATATGTTTCAAGTTACCACGCTTGATTTAGACCGTGTGGCAAAATCGAATGAAGTTGATTACAGTGCCGACTTCTTTGGCAAAAAAACGCATCTCACTGTTTCTGGACAATTGGAGGGCGAGCTCGGAGCAACATCACTTGGAGCCATCTATACATTTGGTCCTACATTCCGCGCAGAAAACTCTAATACACCAAGACACTTAGCTGAGTTTTGGATGGTAGAGCCAGAAGTGGCTTTTATAGACCAACAAGAGTTGATGGACTTAGAAGAAGACTTCATTAAATACTGTGTTCGTTGGGCGTTAGAGCACTGTAAGGACGATCTTGAGTTCCTGAACCAAATGATAGATAAGGAACTTATTGCTCGTCTCGAAGGTGTGTTAAAAGAAACTTTCGTGCGTCTTACCTACACAGAAGGCTTTAATATATTGAAGAAAGCACAAGAAGATGGAATAAAATTTGAATTCCCTATAACCGAATGGGGAATGGACTTAAGCAGCGAACACGAACGCTACCTAGTGGAAGAACACTTTAAACGTCCAGTAATTATGACCGACTATCCAAGTCAGATAAAATCGTTCTATATGAAGAAGAATGCTGACGGAAAAACTATGCAAGGTACTGACGTTCTCTTCCCACGCATTGGCGAAATTATCGGAGGTTCTGTTCGTGAAGAAAGCTACGATAAGCTGCTCGAAGAAATACACATTCGTGGTATGAAAGAAGAAGTTTACGATTGGTATCTCGACACTCGTAAGTATGGAACGTGTCCACACGGTGGATTCGGTCTCGGTTTCGAACGTCTAATTCTCTTCGTTACTGGAATGCAAAATATTCGCGATGTAATTCCATTTGCACGTACACCAAAGAATGCAGAATTCTAAAAATAAAACCAAAAGGCGACTATCTACAAACAGATGGTCGCCTTTTTAGTAAGAACTTAAATCAATAATACACATAAAAACAATTATTATGAAGCTAAAGAAAACCTTATCAAACCTTATCTTATTATCGCTGATTCTCCTAACCGGCTGTTCTGCTGAATCTATTCAAGAGGAAAATATATCGTTACAGAACTTACATGAAGGCGACTTAATGTTTGTTGTTAAAGAAGAGAGTAATCCTATTACCGATGCTACACAAGGTATTGACGGACTGAAGATTGACCATGTAGCTATATTTCATCACACCGACAGTACCGATTATGCATTAGAAGCTATCAGCAAAGGAGTTGTACTTACACCTTTAGCTAAATTTCTTGAACGTACGAAAGGAAAAGAAGGCAAACCGCTCGTTGCTGTTGGAAGAGTAATTGCCGATTGTGATATGAGGGCTTCTATGAAACGAGCATTAAACTATTTGGGTAGACCTTACGATCATTTTTATATGCCCGATGACAAGGAAATATATTGCAGCGAACTGGTGCAGAAATCGTACATCGATCACCGTGGACACAATGTATTTCCAACTATCCCGATGTCTTTTCACGATGAAAACGGAAAAATATTAGATTTCTGGATTCAATTCTACTCTTTCTATCACCGTGAAGTACCAGAAGGAGAACCCGGCACAAATCCAGGACAACTATCGCGCGACAAAGCTATAAAGGTAGCTTACAATTTTTAAGTTTACACACCTTAACTACTATTTAACAAGCACTTACATAGAGAACCATTATTCATATCGTAAAAAATTCTATTTAGCGAGCTATTGTTTACTTACAATACTTACTAAATAGAGTTTTTTATGCATAAATGGTTCTGTTGTATCGAGTTAAGCACCAATATAACACTACTAAAGTTTCGCATTTGTATCCATCTCTCCCCATTTGCTTATATCGCCGCCCTTAAAATATTGTAAACAGGCATTGCACATTATATCTATATATCTATGTATGGCTAAATAGCATTTGTTTTTCTGTTTCTGCAATATCTGGGCTTAATAGAATATAGATGGGAGAAGTATAAACAGTGTTTACTGGTACTCATATTCCAAATTAAGCTCTCAGATATTTTATAAAAATTAATCAGATGTTAGACACTCTTTTTTCAGATATCTGTCGCGTGCGTCTCAGATATCTGTCAGTTGCGTCTCAGATATCTGTCAGTTGCGAATTAGATATCACCCAAAAAAGCCTCCTTTATTATTCGATATTATACTACTTAAAAGATATTAATTCAGATGATTATTATGCATACCAGTATTATATATTGTCGCATTTTAAGTGCTATTACAAATACCTGATTAACAATATATTGCTCAGAGTTTTGTTATATCAGAATGGAAATCATTACAATCGTCCACCTTCCTAAAATATCTTCACTTCTTCTTTATTGAGTCAATATTTTTGTGTTTAGCAATTTAACAAGAGCATAATTCCTTTGAAATCAGTATGTATATTCACAACATTATTTATGGAGCTGTGCTATATTTTCAGTAGCACTTCTCTCTAACACACATCTTTCTTTTGATATAAAAATATGCTTTTTCGGTGTATAATGCAATAAACAACGGTCCTGTCCGTTTATCAAAATGTATATACAAAAACCTGTTAGGGCAGGAAAGCAAAAGAAGTTTTTTATGATAGAATATATAAAAGGTGAACTAACCGACCTTTCGCCAGCATTAGCGGTTGTTGAAGCACACGGCGTAGGCTACGGACTGAATATCTCGCTAAACACTTATAGCACAGTTCAAGGCAAGAAAAACATAAAACTATACGTACACGAAGCCATTATGACTGGCGGACGCGACGATAATTACACACTATATGGCTTTGCCACCAAACAAGAACGCTCACTCTACCGACTACTCATAACAGTATCTGGGGTTGGAGCGAACACTGCACGTATGATATTATCATCGCTCACAACAGCCGAACTCTGCAATGTAATAGCCAATGGCGACGACAAGATGCTAAAGACTGTAAAAGGCATCGGACTAAAAACAGCTCAGCGCATTATTGTAGACCTGAAAGATAAGATTGTGCAAAGCGGCATTGCCGACGAAGTACACGTAAACAATCAATCTAACACATCTAATGTAAACAACGCAGTGAAAGACGAAGCAGTTGGAGCACTCACTATGTTAGGTTTCTCGCCTGCCCCATCTGCCAAAGTTGTTGTTTCTATATTAACAGAACAACCAGAATTACCCGTAGAACAAGTTGTAAAATTAGCATTAAAGCAAATAAAATAAAGAAAAGACGTAGCACATTCGTTTCCATCGCACAACACATTCCGATAAGAAAGGCTATGCAAAGTCATCGCTAATGAATCAAAGAAAATACATATTACCTATTCTTCTACTGCTCGCAGGCATTAGCTTGTTAGCATTGGGGCACTCGCTTGTAAATAGTTTGCCATTTACAAACGTGCTACAAAGCCTAATTGCGCCACCAGACACCACGAAGAAGGTAAAAGCATTAGACGTTGAACTAGAAAACGAAGACATACCCGACTCGCTATTGCACCCACGCTGGAAAGTGCAACGCACTACCCCCATTACATATAACGATTTGCAGCAAGGGTCGTACGACTTAGCCCGCCCCGAAAACCTGAAACAAAGTGTAGAATATAACGACTCGCTAAATATGTATATAATAGGTAACAAAATAGGCGATACCTATATTACGACACCTATTATGATGACTCCCGACGAGTATAGAGCATGGAGCGAGAAACGTAGCTTTGCCGACTATTACCGCCAAAAAAACAAAGAGATACTGGAAAAGAAGGGCAAAGAGAAGTTCGACTTCACAGATATGCACTTTGCACTTGGTCCTGCCGAGAAGATATTCGGCCCCGGCGGAGTACGTGTAAGAACACAAGGAACAGCCGAACTACGCTTTGGGGCTACGCTGAAGAATATAGACAACCCATCGTTACCCATCAGAAATCGCAAGATGACAACGATGAACTTCGATGAAAAGATAAATTTGAATGTGAATGGAAAGGTGGGCGACAAGGTGAATATGAACCTAAACTACAACACCGATGCCACATTCGATTTTGATGCACAAAACTTCAAGCTGCGTTACGAGGGAAAGGAAGACGAAATAATAAAACTTGTAGAAGGTGGCAACGTATCGTTTCCATCTAACAATTCGCTCGTACAAGGAGCATCATCGCTCTTTGGTATCAGAACCGATATGCAGTTTGGAAAGTTGAAGCTGCAAACAGTGCTATCGCAGAAAAAATCGGCAAACAAAAGCGTAAGTTCAAGGGGAGGAAAACAGCTTACTCCGTTCGAGATAGACGCAGCCGACTACGAAGAGAATCGCCACTTCTTCTTAGCACATACATTCCGCGAGCACTATAACGATGCTATGAAAACGTTGCCTAACCTAACAACGGGCATCACCATAAATCGTGTAGAGATTTGGGTTACCAATAAGACTGGTACAACTACCAATACACGAAACATTATAGCACTAAGCGATTTAGGCGAAAACTCAAAAATCAGCCGCACCGATTTATGGGGAAGTGGAACAGGCAACACTCCATCTAACAACGCTAATACCGAATACAGCACCATAGCACAAGGTCACCCACAAGCACGCAACATAGACCAAGTAAATACAGTATTAGACGGTTTGGGTATGATAGGAGGAGTAGACTACGAGAAACTGTCGAACGCTCGCCTGCTCAATAGCTCCGAATATACTGTAAACCAAGCACTAGGCTACGTGTCGTTACGTACTGGTTTGCAAACCGATCAAGTGCTTGCCATTGCTTACGAATATACATCAGGAGGAGTTACCCATCAAGTTGGAGAGTTTTCGAGCGATCGAACCGATGTCTCAGAAGCACTGTTTGTAAAGTCATTAAAAAATACCAGCAGCAATCCAAAGCAAGCAAACTGGAACCTAATGATGAAGAACGTGTACTACCTTGCCTCTACAGTTGAGCGCGATAAGTTCCGTTTAGATGTAAAGTATCAGAGCGATACCGCCGGTGTTTATCTACCCTACATACCAGAGCCACAAGTAAAAAGCCAGCCAATTATAAGACTGTTAGGTGCTGATCGTTTAGACAACAACAACAATCCGCACCCAAATGGATATTACGATTATGTAGAAGGATACACCATTTCAAACGGTCGTGTGTTCTTTCCCGTTACAGAGCCATTCGGCGAATATATGTACAACTATTTGGTGTCGAAAGGAGTTCCAGCAGCAAAGGCTAATAAGTATGCCTTCACAGAATTATACGATTCTACCAAAACGGTAGCGAAACAAATTGCAGAGAAAGACAAATACTTGCTCGTTGGACAATATCGTGGCACAAGTGCTAATGTTATTTCGTTAGGAGCATACAACGTTCCGCAAGGTTCGGTAGTGGTAACTGCAGGTGGAGTACGTCTGGTTGAAGGCTCAGATTATAGCGTCGATTACAATGCAGGCGAGGTTACAATTTTAAATCAAAGCATTATAGACGCCGGTACAGCGGTAAACGTTTCGTTAGAAAGTCAAAGCGACTACGGACAACAACGTAAAACAATGTTCGGATTAAATTGGGAATACGACTTCTCTAAAAACTTTATGATAGGTGGTACGTTTATGCACCTATCCGAACAAGCTCTCACAACAAAGGTAAATATGGGCGCCGAGCCACTCAATAACACCATTTGGGGATTGAACATGAGCTGGAAGAAAGAAAGTCAGTGGCTCACAAATATGCTCGATAAAATACCATTCCTGCATCTAACACAACCTTCGCATATTTCGTTTTCTGCAGAGTTTGCACAGTTAATAGCTGGTCAGAGCCAGGGCACACAAGACCATGCATCGTATTTAGACGACTTCGAAAATACAAAGAACACAATAGATATAAGCCAACCAACCAGTTGGGTAATATCAAGTGTACCCTCTGATTTCTCCGAATCAACAGATAAAACAACACTTAGCAGTGGATATAATCGCAGTTTGCTAGCGTGGTACAACATAGACCCACTATTTACACGACAAAGTAGTTCACTTACACCAGCCCACATCAAGAGCGATCTAGAACAATTATCTAACTTCTACGTGAGAGAGGTTTACACACGCGAACTCTTCCCTAACCGTGAACAAAGCAACTACAACGGCTCAACACCCACATTGTCAGTGCTCAATCTTGCTTACTACCCTACCGAACGTGGACCATACAACTTTAGTCCAACACTCGACATCAATGGGCGCTTACCCAATCCACGTCAAAAGTGGGGAGGTATGATGCGTAAGCTCGATACAAATGACTTCGAAATGGCGAACATCGAATATATTGAGTTCTGGTTACTCGACCCATTCATCTATTCAAATAAACAAACAGATGCCAACTTATATGGTGGCGATTTCTACATAAACCTTGGTGAAGTGTCTGAAGATATATTGCACGATGGTAAGAAGTTTTATGAAAGTGGTATGCCTGTAGATGGTAGCCAGGCATGGACAACTACGCAATGGGGCAAAATACCAACACAAACCACCATAACATACGCCTTTGCAACCACAAGGGGAAGTCGTGCATTGCAAGACGTTGGTTTAAACGGTCTGAACGATGAAGAAGAGCGTAATTTCCCTTCTTATCAAGCATTCTTAACATACGCTCGTAGCCACACCAATCAGGCAGTATTCGATTCTATTTGGGCAGACCCTGCTAACGACAACTACCACTATTTTCGTGGTTCAGATTGGGACAGAATACAAGCGCCTATACTTCAACGCTACAAATATATTAACAACCCACAAGGGAACTCGCCAGATAACGATAACCGCAACGAACGTTATGACACATCGTATAAGTCGGGACCAGATATAGAAGACATCAATCAAGATTATACGCTCAACGAATATGAGAAATATTACCAATACAAAATAAGCATCAGACCACAAGATTTAGTAGTTGGACAAAACTACATTGTTGATAAACGAGAAACTGTTGCCCCATTACGTAAAGGAGGAGGAGCACCAGAAACGTGGTATCAATTCCGTATTCCAGTGCGAGAATATCAGAAACGCATGGGTGGTATTAGCGATTTTACAAGTATTCGCTTTATGCGTATGTTCCTTACAAACTTCGAAAAACCTATCGTGCTACGTTTTGGTACGTTTGATCTTGTACGTGGAGAATGGCGTCAATACCAACAAAACCTTACCAATTCAGCATCAACATCGGGCACAATGTCTGTTGGCGCAGTAAGCATAGAGGAAAATAACGACAAAACACCAGTAAACTACGTACTTCCTCCAGGCATCTCGCGCGAGCAAGACCCATCACAACCACAATTAGTACAAAGCAACGAGCAAGCATTGGCTATGACCGTACAGAACTTAGGCTATAAAGAGTCAAAGGCTGTCTATAAAAATACTACGCTCGATATTCGTCAATACAAGCACTTACAAATGTTTGTACACGCCAATGCGCTCAAACCAAATGTTACCAACCTTTCTGATAACCAATTGGCAGTGTTCGTTCGATTGGGGTCCGACTATAAGAACAACTACTACGAATACGAGATACCATTAAAACTTACTCCTGAAAAGCAATACGATAAGTATTCGCGACAGGATTGTGAAGCGGTTTGGCCAGTAGACAATATGCTTGATGTTCCTATTTCGATATTTACAGATGTAAAGAAGAAACGCAACATTGGACGTGGAAACGGAACAGCAAGCTACAACCGAGAGTTCTCTATGTACGATGAAAAGCGTCCTTCAAATCGTGTCAGCATAATGGGTAATCCTACATTGGGCGAAATAAAGACAATGATTATAGGTGTACGTAACCTTTCGAGCAGTGAGAAAAGTGGTGAAGTATGGGTGAACGAAATGCGTTTGCTCGAATTTAACAACGAAGGAGGTTGGGCAGCACGTGGACAACTCAACATTCAACTATCTGACTTTGGAACAGTAGATATTAATGCCAGCCACAGTACCGATGGGTTTGGTGGTTTGGAGCAAGGTGTAAACGCACGTAAAAAGGAAACAAATACTGACGTTACTGTTACAACAAGTCTTGAATTAGGTAAGTTCTTCCCAGATAAGGCGAAAGTTTCTGCACCTTTATACTATAGTGTAACGAAGAGTGAAAGCCGTCCGAAGTACAATCCACTTGATACAGATATGCTGTTAGATGCTGCTCTTGATGGTGCTGCAAACCAACACGAACGCGACTCTATTGAGTCGATAGCAGTTACAAAGCGCACCACTACGAACTTTTCGCTATCAAATATGCGGGTTGGAATACAAAACAAACGCCACCCAATGCCTTATGACCCTGCCAACTTCTCGTTTTCTTACAGCCATTCTCATTCGCACACTACGGGCGAAACCACAGTGTATGAGAATGAAGACAACTGGCGTGGTGCTATAAACTACAATTGGACACCAGTATACAAGTCGCTATCTCCACTCAAACGCATCATAAAGAGTAAATCGAAATGGTTCGATATTCTTAAACGTTTCGAAGTAAATTGGCTACCACAAAACATTGCTTTTAATTCCGAAATAACGCGAAACTATTACGAGTTGCAAGAACGTGATATGGAATCAACCACTATGAACAGATTGCCATTAACCTTTAGTGAGCAATTCTTATGGAACAGAGATCTCTCTGTACGGTGGGACTTAACACGCAATCTACACATAAACTTCCAGAGTGCTACACACGCTGAAATTGAAGAGCCATACACACCTATAAATAAAGACCTCTATGCCGACCAATATCAAGCGTGGAAAGATTCTGTGTGGACTAGTTTAAAACACTTTGGTACACCGTTAGACTATCAACAAAACTTCACGCTTTCTTATCAGTTACCTCTAAATATGATTCCAATATTCGATTGGATTAACTCTGATGCTACCTACAATTCCACATATACATGGGTTCGTGGAACACGCTTAGAGAGCGGAGAGTCGTTGGGTAATATTATTACGAACAATAGGACACTGAATATAAATGGTTCGTTCAACTTAGAACGTCTCTACAACCATATTCCTTTCTTAAAAAAGACAAACGAAAGGTTCAATAAGTCGCGTCCAAGTCTTAGTAGAAATAGCTCTCTCGATAGTCGTGGACGTGTAGACGCAAGCGCCTTTAGCGAAGAGTTGAATAAAGAGTTAGGAAGAAATACGAAGAATAAGAAAGAAAACGAAGACAACAAAAAGAAAGCACTGCCAAAGAATGCAAAAAGCTTTGAAAAAGAAGTTACAATACCTGCCGATACCGCTATTGTTGTGGCACACGCAAAGAAGACGAAACGTATTGTTGTATCGCTGAAAGATATTAACGGACATGCTGTGAAACTAAAATGGAAGAAGATGGACGAGAACAAAGTTAAGTTATACAACAAAACCGACTCTGTTCTGCGGTTAAAACTCACGGTTACTCCTAAAGAACCTCTCGACAATAAAGGTTGGTACAAAACAGCACAATGTGTGGCACGTGCCTTAATGATGGTACGAACAGTTAGCTTGTCGTATCGCAACCAATACTCTATGTCGCTACCTGGCTTTATGCCTACTATAGGCGATGCTTTCGGACAAACCCGACAGGGCGGCATTATGGCTCCTGGACTCGACTTTGCATTTGGCGTTATTGACGACGACTATATTGGAAAGGCTAGAGACAACAGATGGCTTCTCGTGTCAGACAGTATTGCTACGCCTGCTACTACAAACAAAACGGAGGATTTACAACTCCGTGCAACGCTCGAACCTATTCGCGACCTGAAAATAGACTTAAATGCCAGCCGCACCGAAACGGTTTCAAAGAGCATTCAATATATGTACGCTGGCATTCCTACCACACAAAGCGGAACCCTAACAATGACAACAATATCTATAGGAACTGCTTTCGAAAGTATGGGCAATGCTAACAACGGATACTACAGTGCCAGTTTCGACAAATTTGTTAAATCGCTCGATACCTATCGCAACCGTGTAGAAGCACAATATATAGGTGCAGCCTATCCAATGTTGATGGGCGGAGGACGATTTAACCCCAGTGTGGGTGCTGTTAATAAATATAGTGCCGATGTTATGATACCTGCCTTCTTAAACGCATATACAAGTATGGGTGGCAACGGACTAAACATATTCCCTAAACTAAAAAGTATGCTACCCAACTGGACCATTCGTTACAGTGGTCTTTCGCGTTTGCCTTTCTTCCAAAACATTTTTAAAAGCGTAAACATAAACCACGCTTATAAGAGTATTTTTGCTATCGGATCGTACCAAAGCTTTAGTACGTGGCAAGAATATATGAACGGTTTAGGATTTATTAAAGATGCAACGTCGGGAGCACCAATGCCAAGCTCTATGTATAATATAGCGCAAGTAAGCATTAACGAAGCGTTCGCTCCACTGCTTGGTATAGATGTTACATTAGAGAATAATCTGACTGCCCGTTTGGAATATCGTCAGACACGTATCTTGTCGCTCTCTATGACAAGTGTGCAAGTAAACGAAGCAACATCGAAAGACTGGGTTATTGGTTTGGGCTATCGCATTAACAACATAAACCTATTTGGTGGTAGAAACACCAGATTGGTAAGAAACATTAAGAAAAATAGCAGCCAACAAAATCAGCAAAGTGGAAATACACAGAGCACAAACAATAGAAACAATGGTGGCATAAACCGCGATTTGAATCTCCGCCTCGATCTAAGCTATCGCAAACAAGCCGCTATTACGCGCGATATAGCCTCGCTCACGTCTGCTGCATCAAGTGGAAACACCGCCTTTAAAGCATCTTTCTTAGGCGATTATACACTTAGCCGATTTATTACGGCAAGTGTCTACTACGACATTCAAATAAATACACCATTGTTATCGTCAAGCAGTTTCCCTACAACAACACACGATTTTGGAATCAGTTTAAAGCTTAGTTTAACACGATAGCAAACGTAGTATTATGTAGGCTAATATTTATTGCACCCACATTTACACACTACCAATTCGTTATGGCTATTATGTCGGTTTAGTACAATAAGTTGCCGTCTACGTTTACAGTTTGTTCGCAGCACAATTAAAATTATCTCATAGGTTTTTAAAAAAATAGAGTCTTCATCGCCTCATATATAAGGGGCGTTCGTTTTAGATATCTGTCGCTCTCGTCTCAGATATCTGTCAGTTAAGTTTCAGATATCTGTCAGTTGTGTTTCAGATATCTGAAACTATCGTCTCACTTTAGTATGGAATTAAAGCATCTACACATTGCCTCCATTTGTGGCTATCGTAGCAACTATAATATAATGTTATATTGCAAAAGTTGATGCATTGCATTTGCAACGAAATAACAATTGGCATTCGCAAACAACCATAATAATATACCGCAAACTACAAAATAGTATGAATAGTTTTGTGCATTAAGCAATAAATCGTAACTTTGTGTATGCCTAATAAAACACGGCAATAAATTTTATAATACTATATGTAACCCATTATGATAGACTTCAACTCGTTATTGTCGCACGAACAAGCCTTAGCAATGTTGTTGGCATATTTCGAAGGATATAGTGAAAATAAAGCAAATATATTAAAATTAGGTGCAAAGCTAATGCCTGCAGAACTTGCATCGAATGCATTTAAAGAACTTTCGTTGAAAGGGCTATTAAACGAAAAAAAATCATATAAATACAAAGAGACAATTGAATATAGCTTACATCATAAGCTACTATTCCCAGCCATTTTCGAACTATTCGAACCACAAAACCATACGTTGCTGAAAAATATTAGAAGTCTCTTTAAGCAAGAACACGTTGTAAACAAGCCAAAACGTGTTGTGTGCGAACTAATTGGGATAATTGACCATATAGAGTTTCCAGAGGCTGTACACACACACTTAGATATAAATCACCCTCTATTCAAAGATATTTTTGAACTGATAGACCAAGCAAAATACAAGAAGGTATTCGACAAGATGCCGCAAGATATTTTTAATACTTCAGTAAGAAATAAGCTACAATTTGCTTTTTATGAAGACAAAGATATAAATTGGGAATACCTGAAAGAGTTGATACTTAGTCGTAATAGTAATAAAACATATACCAATATCTATACATCGGTATTAGATGTATTTGCATTTTTCTATTTCCTTGCAACTGGAAATGTATACACCGACCTAAACACAACTACAACCAATCTGCTTACTCTACAAATTATAGCCATTCAGGAACTTTACAGAGGGAACTATGAAAAGGCTTATAAACTATATGTCAAAATAATGACTATAAACAATAAGAGTTCGCTTGAAAAAGGTGTATTTTATTACCCAATAAGTAACTACTATTATGTATTGACTATGCTCCTGACGAATACCCCAGAAGCATTAAAAAAGATAGCCTCTCTAAGTAAATGTAAGTCAGCGAGCAAAAACTATATTTCGTGCTTAAACTCATGCTATTTTTTAGTTGCACCATTTAAACAATTCTTCTGCGATAAGGTTGATATAATAATGAGAGAACAATACCTTTTGGAGTGCTATAATCGTAATAGTGCTATATTTAAGCTTAGCAAAATGATATATCAACGGTTGGGAATACTCACTGAAAATAAAAAGAATGTGAGCGAAGAGCCAAGATGGGCTTACCTGAGGAACGAAATGCAAGTTGCAAAAAATAGTGAGGAAGCAGCAGAATTAGAAAGAAAATTCGGAGGCAAATCGTTGTTTCATAGCTTAAAGTTTACAGAGCCTTGGAAAATGCGGTTAGAAAGTCTCATACAATCGAACATATCGGCTACTACCGCCGACAAAGATATGAGCGAGAATATGTTAATCTATCTTTTGCGCTACTCCACCATAGTGCCTATTCTTAAAAGAAAACTCAAAAATGGTAATTGGTCAGTGGGCAAAGAACTATCCATCAGTAAACTAAAAGCATTAGATATTGCCGAATTAGACAAAACAGACCACAAGCTAATAACTGAGATTTGTGCATGGGACTACTCTTTAGGTATAAACGATTATCTGCATTTACTAACAGGTTGCGACCACGTCTATATAATGCTAAACAACACTATGCAACCAGTATCTATACACGAAGAGAAACCGTGCCTTATAATAGACAAGACAAAAAATGGTACCTTTAACGTGTCTAGCAACATAGAGCCAATACTCGAGAGAAATGGAATAATACAATACACTAAGAAGAACTCCGAAACCGATTACTCAATAATCATTCCTTCGGCATTCGAACTAAAAACCTATAAGGAAATACTCCTACAAAAGGAATACCCTGTTGAAGCCGAACCACTACTCGTAAAACTAATTACAATGTTAGGTGGAAAAACAGAGATACACTCTAATATGGTAGAAGAGTTAAACAACATAGACCACATAGATATTCCTCCAGTCATAACACTCTGCATTACACCCAACAATATAAATGCATTCAATATAAGTGCCATAGTACGCGCCACCGATACACTTATCTTTTCGCCAGGGCATGGTAATATTACAACCATAGCCGAAAAAGATGGAAAGAAAGTGCAACTAGTGCGAAGTTTGAAGAAAGAGAAGAAGAACCTAAAACAAATATCCGAAGGTCTAATAGAAGCAGAAGTCTGCGATGAAGACGACGAATGGTTGCCCACCGCCATTAACGATTCTATAACACTTTCTATAGAGCAGATGCTACCATTTATGCAGTGGTGTAAAAACAATCCAAACATTTGCACAATGGAATGGCCCGAAGGATACAAGCTAAACTATTATCCAAGTATAAACAGCAGTTCGGCAAATATATCGTTCACAAAGAAAGGTGGCTGGTTCGAGATAGAAGGTAATGTGCAAATTAGCGATGGACAGGTTGTGTCGCTCCAAAAGTTACTCGAACTAATGCGACAGAGTAACAAGCAAAAATATATTCGCATTGGCGACAACGAATATATAACGTTAAGCAGTCAGCTAACACGCATCTTAAAACGCCTCGACACCGTAAGTTCTGAGAACCGTTCGCACTTGCAAATGGCTCCATCGGCAGTATCTATATTGGGCGAAGTGCTCAACGACAAGTCGTTAAACCTTAAAAGCAATTCGGCTATAAACGAACTACGCCAACGCATAGAAGAAAGTAGTAAGACAACGCCACGCATTCCAAAAACACTTCAAGCACAACTGCGCGACTATCAGGAGGAAGGTTTTGAATGGATGTCTAAAGTAACAGCATGGGGAGCTGGCGTTTGCTTGGCAGACGATATGGGACTGGGCAAAACGTTGCAAACCATAACATTGCTTTTAGAACAAAGCAAAGAAGGAGCCTCGCTTGTTATTGCACCTGCATCGGTAGTACCTAATTGGCGCAACGAACTGAAACGTTTCTCGCCTACCCTGAATGTTATAGTGCTTAACCAGAGCGACGACCGTTCAAAGGCTATAAAAGATGCACAGTCTGGCGATGTTGTTATTGCCACCTACGCACTATTAAACACACAACAAGAAGAACTTACAAAACGCGAATGGAATGTGGTTTGTCTCGACGAGGCGCATACCATAAAGAATGCCAACACTAAAATGTCGAAAGCTGCTATGTTGTTACAGGCTCACCGAAAGGTTATATTGACAGGTACACCCATTCAAAACCATCTTGCCGAACTGTGGAATCTCTTTCAATTCATTAATCCAGGTCTATTGGGTAGTGCTGAACAGTTTAAACGAAAGTTTATACAACCTATTGCGGGAAACAACGATAAAGAACGACAAAGTCAGCTTCGCCGCCTTATCTCACCATTCTTACTACGTCGTACTAAGAGCGAAGTAATAGAAGAATTGCCCACAAAGAACGACATATATATACCTGTAGAACTGTCGTCAGACGAAGTGACTATGTACGAAGTACGTCGTAGGCAAGTTGAGGTTGCTGTACTTGCCGATAAATCGCTCAACGTTAGTACGCTTTCTGAGATTACTCGATTACGCCAGATGGCATGTAGCTGTTCGCTGGTAGATAGCAATTGGAAAATACCTGGTAGCAAATTACTAACCTTCCTTGATTTAGCAGAAGGACTTAACGACAGTGGCAACCGAGCATTGGTTTTCAGTCAGTTCACAAGCTATCTTGATGAAGTGCGCAAAGCAATGGAAAAGGCAAAACTACCTTTCCTCTATTTAGATGGAAGTACACCAATGACAAAGCGCGAACAACTTGTAAAAGACTTCCAAACAGGTAAGTGTCCATTCTTCCTCATCAGCCTGAAAGCAGGCGGATTGGGACTTAATCTAACAGGGGCAAACTATGTTATACATCTTGATCCGTGGTGGAACCCTGCTATAGAACAGCAAGCAACCGACCGTGCCTACCGAATAGGACAACAACAAGATGTTACGGTTTACCATCTCATCAGTCAGCATACCATTGAAGAGAAGATACTTCGTCTACACAAAACAAAGCGCAACCTTGCAGATTCGCTTCTTGAAGGAGCCGATATGGCTCACGTCATCACACAAGAAGAGATGCTCAATCTATTGAAAGAGAATTAGCTCCAAACTAGTCTGTAGAGTATAGGCAAACTTTGTCCGTTGTTAAATAGATAGATTTATTTTATAACGAATGTGTAGCAAACTATTCCAGGTTATAAGGTAAATCAAAAATACCAATAGAAAATAAATGGTATTAACAAGATATAACTATATTACGGTTTAATGAACCGATTGAATAAAAAAACTATTTGAGTTATATTATCAGAAGAAGTAAAACAATATTGTAGAGATAAAAGTTAGTGGTCTGACGAGGATTATCAAGAAATATATCGATGCACTGAAACAGATTAGTATCGACAAAAAATCAAACTTTACGCAATTCTTTATATATGCAGAAGTTTCGGCTATTTTTTATAGTAAACACTTTGAGATGTACAAAATATGTTAGTGTATCATTAACAACAACCATCAACTATCTTTTAGTTTCATACACAAAACAGTAAAGTAGCTCAACAATTAAATTCCACTTGACAGCTTCTAAATAAAAGGTGGCAGATGTAGCAGATTATACAAAGAAAGTCTATTTAACAATATAATAGGTTAGTTTTTCAACAATAATTATTACCTTTGAACCCAATTTAGAAGGATAATAATATGAGTTATAACTTATTAAAAGGTAAAAGAGGCATTATTTTCGGTGCACTCAACGAGCAGTCAATTGCATGGAAAGTTGCAGAACGAGCTGTAGAAGAAGGAGCATCAATAACACTTTCCAACACTCCTATAGCCGTTAGAATGGGTACTGTTAATTCATTAGCAGAGAAACTGAATTGCGAAGTAATTGCAGCTGATGCTACAAATGTAGAAGATTTAGAGAATGTATTTAAGCGTTCAATGGAAATTCTAGGTGGAAAAATTGACTTTGTACTCCACTCTATTGGTATGTCTCCAAACGTTCGCAAACACCGCACATACGACGATCTGGATTATAATATGTTGAATACAACGCTTGACATATCGGCTGTATCATTTCATAAAATGATTCAGAGTGCTAAGAAACTTGATGCCATAAGCGACTATGGTTCTATTCTAGCTCTATCGTACATCGCTGCGCAACGTACATTCTTTGGTTACAACGATATGGCAGACGCAAAAGCATTACTAGAAAGTATTGCACGTAGCTTCGGTTACATATACGGTCGCGAGAAGAATGTACGTATCAACACAATATCACAATCTCCTACAATGACTACTGCTGGTCAGGGCGTAAAGGGAATGGACAAATTGTACGACTTTGCTAACCGTATGGCGCCACTTGGTAATGCTTCTGCTGCCGAATGTGCAGACTACTGTATTGTTATGTTCTCAGACTTAACAAAGAAAGTTACAATGCAAAATCTCTATCACGATGGCGGTTTCTCTAACATTGGTATGAGTCTTCGTGCAATGACAACCTATGAAAAAGGTATTGGAGACGAATATAAAGATGAGAACGGAAAGATTATCTACGGATAAATATTTTGACATATAAAAAACACACAGATAACAAGGGACGATGCGAAGATCATTGTCCCTTTATTTTTTATATACACTCTACAGCACTAACTCACGTTATTGCGCTATTTATTCAAAAGCAATGAAAGAGTTTACTTACAATTTGAAACCATTTATTTATAAGTGTCATAATAACAAGCTTTATAAATACGTTTTGTGGCTTTTATTTCAGTTTTATAGCATAACTAACAACACACAGGTTACAATTTAAAAGCAATATATTTATTTGCATTATAGATTATAGATTATCTCAAAAAACACACTCACTATTGTTTGTTACAAAACAAAGTAACATTAAGCTGAACAAAACAATAAGATAGTTGTTATATTGTGATATGAAGTTCTTCTATATAATAAGGTGTAATTAGCCCCAAATAACCTTATTCCTACTGTCTAAATGTCAATATTCAATAAAGAGAATATACAGCCTTTGTATCTCTAAAATCAAAAGAAGAAAGCTAAGATGAATAATAGAAATAAACCGAATGACTGCTCTTTATATAGGCTATTACTGGCTTATAAACATGAAAACAGTGAAAAATTACAAGTAGAGCTTTATTTTTACTACTAAATATTTGTTATCTCATTTAAATAATGTAATTTTGTACCGCATTTACAGTTGCCTTATCTTGCTAACTCTAAGAAATTGAAAGGCACATGCATCAATTAGAGAAAACAAAAAAATATAAGAACAATCTAACTTAAATCGATTTTAATTATGAATCAAATTTCTAAGAAGGTAAACCCATTCTCAGCAGCAGCTATTAGTAATGGTCTTTCGAAGGTTGGAGAGCTGTTAAAAACTAAGAAGTTTTGGGTGGAACTGATTATTATGACACTTGGTATGTTTGTTGCAGCCCTTGGTGTCTACTTCTTCCTTATCCCAAGTAAACTTATTGTAGGTTCTATCACAGGTCTTTCTATCGTAATTTCAAAACTCTTACCATTCATTTCTGTTGGTAATGTTATCTTCATCATTAATGCTGTCCTATTGGTTCTGTCGTTCATTTTAATAGGGAATGAATTCGGAGCTAAAACGGTTTACACTGCACTCATACTTGGTCCGATGGTAGATTTCATTGGTACTATCTTTCCTATGAGCGAATCTATGTTTACGCAACATCTTGCAAGTCATGGGATAGTAACTAATCCGTGGTTTGATTTGTTATGTTTTGTTTTGGTATTGAGTGCCTCGCAAAGTATTCTTTTCAGTATTAACGCTTCTACTGGTGGGCTTGATATTCTGGCAAAGATTATCAATAAATACACTGGCATCAATCTAGGAACATCGGTAACTGTTGCTGGCGGAGCTATCTGCTGTACAGCTTTTGCCATTAATACTCCAGACCTGGTAATAATAGGTCTTATTGGTACATGGATGAACGGACTTATTTTGAACCATTTTATGATGGGAATGAATAAGAAGAATCGTGTTTTTGTTATTTCAAAAGACCACGAGCGCATTCAAGATTATGTTCTCAATACACTTCATCGTGGTATTACGATGCACGAAGTTATTGGTGGTTTCAGCCATCAGAAGAGTGTACAGTTAGAGATTATACTAAACAACGAAGAGTTATCAAACCTTATGGCATTCCTTGGAAAAGAGAAAATAGACTCATTCTGCACTACCGATACTGTGAGCGAAGTGCGTGGATTATGGAATAAACATAAGAAGACTAAACATTAAATACACATTAAAAGTAATTAATACTATAGTTTTATATCAGAGTAAAGAGACAGTGTAACAATATGCTGTCTCTTTACAAAAGAAAAGATATAAACACGACCTATAACAAACATATTATGAATATTAGAAATATAATTTCACTTATGTTATTGTGGATTTCCACTATTACTATGGCGCAAGAAACAAAACCAGTTAGCCTGCAATTTGAAGCAAGAGCTGATTATATGCGTACAAACATAGATGGAAAGCATATTAAGGACCAGAGTGGTTTTAAAGGATATGTAGTGAATGTTATTTTAAAAGGTGATATTTCACCTAAGTTTTCCTATGCATTTCGTAATCGATTGAATGGGATTAATAAGGACTACAACTTTTTTAATTCCACCGATTGGCTTTACTTAAAATATAAACCTAACAAGAACGTAGCATTTATGGCTGGAAAATATATTGTACTGGTGGCAGGCTACGAGTTATTACCAGCGCCTATTGATTGTTATTTCTTATCTGAGTTTTGTTATAACTTCCCTTGTTACCAATGGGGGTTAATTGGCGAATATACAACAAATAGTGGAAACGATACTTTCTTAACACAGATTTGCCAAAGTCCGTATCAAAAAATATACGAGAACAAAACTGGTAAAGCTGCTGAAATGTATGCCTATAACATTTTATGGAACGGACGACATGGTATATGGGAAACATTTTGGTCGGCAAATATGTCGGAATATGCTCCACATAAATTCATAAATTATATTTCGTTAGGCAACAAATTTCATTTCACAAACAACCTTCAATTAGAGTTAGATTATTGGAACCGTGCTGCATCAGGACAGGGTTTCATTGGTAAAGATTGTTCTATTATTGGCCAGTTATCGTATCAGCCTACTGAGAAAGTAAACGTTTTTGCAAAAGCAAGTTACGAAGTGAATCATGCAGGAACAGATGCTGATGTAGCGTTACACGATGGAACAGAACTCACTCGCATTGGTGCAGGTGTAGAATACTATCCGCTAAAAGAGAAGAATATAAGAATACACGGCTATTACAGCTACGCATTTGGTAAAAACACTAACCCAGAAGGCGTGGTACAAGACAAGATGTCGCAAGTTAATGTAGGTGTAACTTGGCGCGGAAAAGTGCTTTAACACAAATATAAGTTAAAGATAGATTTAAATAAGTAGTTCACAAAATTTATAGGAAACGAACCAATACTTGCGATAAGTGTTGGTTCGTTATTTTTTACTCAAACCTGCAATTATATTGTAGTATCATTATATCGTGTTAATATAATTGCTTCCTATTTATTGTTCATTGTAATGCCAATGGTATTAATGTTCTTTACAAGTTTATGTGGTTTGCTACGCCCTCATTATAAGGATAATCAATCTACATAACAATAAAACAAAATATACCAATATTCTAATAACTTAATTGAGATTAATAGATTAGTTATGCGCTGTTTTAGAAATAGAGTGTAGCTATTTACTGGTGTACCCAAAACAGATATCTGAAACGAATGCGACAGATATCTGAAACGAACGTGACAGATATCTGAAACGAACACGACAGATATCTGAAACGAACGTGTTAGATATCTATAACTTTGTGGGCATATTTAGATGTATACCACAACCATATTATACTTTAATAGAAAAAGCCTCGATAGGCATCAATCAGTGTAGAAATCTGCTGGAGTTGTGTGTCGATAAGCTCCGTCTGACAGTCCAACTGCTCACGCTCACTGTCTAACACCTCCAGGTATGTGGCACGATTGTAAGCATAAAGTTGTTGAGCAGTCGTTACTGCACGAGTCAAAGATTGCACTTGCTTGTTCTTCAATGCCTGATATTGCGACAGGTTATGTGCACGCGACTGTAGCGTACTCATATCACTATATGCCGTGAGCAATGCCTTGTCGTAGTTATAAAGAGCCTCCAACTGCATAGCATTGGCTTGATCGAAGTTCGTCTGTATG